>Ga0209415_10003370_pt1 | contig 29725 bp, 31 predicted proteins | sample PeaSoiSIISIP2007_FD_187696 | JGI IMG/M metagenome (GOLD analysis project Ga0209415, IMG submission 187696) | Peat soil microbial communities from Weissenstadt, Germany - SII-SIP-2007 (SPAdes) (version 2) | ecosystem: Environmental > Terrestrial > Soil > Wetlands > Peat | place: Germany...
GCGGTTCGAAACGCCGACCGGGAAGTGACCTCTTAAGTCAGAACCGGTCGGAGGGGCGGCGTGCTGCGGGCGAGACGGCGCGCAGCCGCAGGAGGGTCGGGCAATGTGCGTTGTGCATCTTGGCGTCCCTCCTTTCTGATTCGATCAGTGACCGGGAAGGCGTCTACCTAGGCCTCGCGCCCGAGAGGCGTCAAGGAGCCGGGAGAACGTCGTTCCGCTGTGGCGCCGCCCTGTGTCTCAGGCGCCTCAGTTGTCGAGGATGGTCCCCAGCACCAGTTTGGCGCCCGGCCGCCCGAGGGTCGAATCGGTCGCGCGCTGCAGCGCCATCGACAGATAGTCCGGATCCGGCGGCGCGCCGGGCGGCAGGCCGGCGGCGTAGGTGCGAAGGACCTCGGCGTAGGCGGCGCGAAGCAGCGGCGTCGATTGCGCCGCCCGGGCGTGCAGGGCCCCATCCTGCACGTCGACCCCGATCTCGACGGTGAGGATGCCACGCCGGCCATCGAGGCGCATGACGTTGGCGGTGAGGGTGTCTAGCTGGATGAACGACGCGCCGCCGCCCTTCTTGTGGGTGGCTTTCTCCTGGGCGGCAGCCAGCGTCGGGGCCAGCGCCAGCACGAAGGCGCCCGCCAGCCCTGCGACAATCAATCCACGGCGATTCATCACGAAGGTCAGCTTCGGCCGACGCCCTTAAGGGATGGTCAATGGTGACTGGTTAACCATGTTTCGCCCGGTCGGTTCGGGTCGGATTTTCAGGAGGCCCGATTGGGCCGTTTCGCCCCCAAAGACCTCGACCTCGACGGCAAGGTCATCCTCGTCACCGGCGGCACCGGCTCGTTCGGCAAACACTTTATCGAGACGGTGCTGCGCCGCTACACGCCGCGCAAACTGATCGTCTATTCCCGCGACGAGCTGAAGCAGAGCGAGATGCAGAACGATCTGCGCGAGAAGTTCTCCGCCGAGCAGGTCGGCAAGATGCGATTCTTCATCGGCGACGTGCGCGACCGGGCCCGGCTGACGTTGGCGCTGCGTGGCGTCGACATCGTGATCCACGCCGCGGCGCTGAAGCAGGTGCCGGCGGCCGAGTACAACCCCTCCGAATGCATCGCCACCAACGTCATGGGGGCGGAGAATGTTGTCTGGGCGTGCCTGACCAACCGGGTGCGCCAGGTGGTCGCGCTCTCGACCGACAAGGCCTGCAACCCGATCAATCTTTACGGCGCGACCAAGCTGGCCTCCGACAAGGTGTTCGTCGCCGCCAACAACCTTTCGGGCGACATCGGCACCCGCTTCTCGGTGGTGCGCTACGGCAATGTCGTGGGATCTCGTGGTTCAGTCGTGCCGTTCTTCCAGCGACTGCTTGAGAAAGGCGCCAAGACCCTACCGGTGACAGACCCGCGCATGACCCGGTTCTGGATCACCCTGCCCGAAGGAGTCGACTTCGTGCTCTCCTCACTGTCGATCATGCGCGGCGGCGAGGTGTTCGTGCCCAAGATCCCGTCGATGAAGATCACCGACCTGGTCGAGGCGATGTGCCCGGGCGCGCAGATCGAGGTGGTCGGCATTCGCCCGGGTGAGAAGCTGCACGAGATGATGATCTCAGCCGATGACGCGCGCTCAACCGCCGAGCTCGGCGACCGCTTCGCCATCGAGCCGGCGTTCGTCGAGTATCCGCGCGTGCCGTTCCGGCTCAACGGCGGACCGTTCGCGGTGCCGGAGGACTTCTCCTACGCCAGCGACACCAACACCGACTGGCTCTCCGCCGCGGCGCTGATGGCGATGGTCGAGGAGAAGGCGGCCGCGTGAACGCCGCATCGCCTCCTGTGCTGCTGCCCTACGGCCGCCAGACCATCGAGGACGATGACATCGCGGCGGTGGCCGAGGCCCTGCGCGATGACTTCCTGACCACCGGCCCCCGGGTCGACGCGTTCGAGACCGCCTTCGCCGAGTTCGTCGGCGCCCGTCACGCCGTCGCCTGCGCCAACGGCACCGCGGCGCTGCACCTGGCCATGCTGGCGCTCGGCGTCGGCGAGGGCGAAGTCTGCATCGCGCCCTCGATCACCTTCCTGGCCACCGCCAACTGCGCCCGCTACGTCGGCGCCGAGGTGGTGTTCGCCGACGTCGACGCGATGACCGGGCTGATGACGCCCCGGACGCTGCAGGACGCCGTCGACCGCTGCGACGGCCGTCCGATCGGCGCGGTGCTGCCCGTGCACTTGCGCGGCGACGTCGCCGAGCTGCCGGCGCTGCGCAAGATCGCCGACGCGGCCGGCGCGGCCCTGGTCGAGGACGCCTGCCATGCGCTCGGCTCGCGGATGACCTTCGATAACGTCCCCGCCAGCGCCGGCGATAGCCGCTGGGGCGATCTGGCGGTGTTCTCCTTCCATCCGGTCAAGACCCTCACCACCTGCGAGGGCGGCATGATCACCACCGCCGATCCCAGGTTGGCCGAGCGGCTGAAGACGCTGCGCAGCCACGGCATGATCCGCCCGTCAGGCGCGGATCCGTGGTGGTACGAGATGCCCGAGCTCGGCTTCAACTACCGCCTGCCCGACGTGCTCTGTGCGCTCGGTCTCTCGCAGCTGGCCAAGCTTCCGCGCTTCATCGAGCGCCGCCGGACTCTGGCGAAACGCTACGAGGCCGCGCTCGCGCCGCTGAAGCCGACCGTCTGGATCGCCGAGCGCCCGCCCTGGTCCGACCCGGCGCTGCACCTGATGACCGTGCTGATCGACTTCGACGCCGCCGGAAAGACGCGCGCCGAGGTCATGGCGGCGCTCAAGCACCGCGGCGTTGGCAGTCAGGTCCACTACATCCCGGTCCACCGCCAGCCCTACTACACCGCCCGCTACGGCCTCGCCGATCTGCCCGGCGCCGACGCCTGGTACGCCCACTGCCTCTCGCTGCCGCTGTATCCGACGATGCACGATGGCGATGTGGATCGGGTGGTTGGGGCGCTGAGAGAAGTTCTGGGAGTCGCCCCGTGAGTTCGCACCGCAGCGCCCTTCTCCCCCTGCGGGAGAAGGTGTCGCCGCAGGCGACGGATGAGGGGTCGCGCCGGCGTTGGAGATTGGCCTTGCACGGATGGGGTCGCGCCGACACCCCTCATCCGACCGCTTCGCGGCCACCTTCTCCCGCAAGGGGAGAAGGATGATGATCGAGATCGCCGGACGCAAGATCGGACCTGAATACCCGCCCTATGTGATCTGCGAACTCTCCGGCAACCACAACGGCAGCCTGGAGCGGGCGCTGGCGATGATCGACGCGGCCGCCGCCACCGGCTGCGATGCGATCAAGCTGCAGACCTACACCGCCGACACCCTCACCCTCGCCTGCGACGGCCCCGGTTTCCGCATCGAGGAAGGCCCTTGGGCCGGTCGCACGCTGCACGACCTCTACGCCGAGGCTTTCACCCCGTACGACTGGCACGCGGCCCTGTTCGAGCGGGCCCGCCAGCGCGGCGTCACCCTGTTCTCCACGCCCTTCGACGCCACGGCGGTCGAGCTGCTCGAGAGCCTCGGCGCCCCGGCCTACAAGATCGCTTCGTTCGAGGCCGTCGATCTGCCGTTGATCGCCAGGGTCGCGGCGTGCGGCAAGCCGATGATCATCTCCACCGGCCTCGCCAGCCTCGACGAGATGCACGACGCCCTGGCGACGGCGCAGAACCACGGCGCCGCCGGCGTCGCCCTGCTGCACTGCGTCTCGTCCTATCCCGCGCCGATCGAGGAGGCGAACGTGCGCACGGTGCCCGACCTGGCCCGCCGCTTCGGCGTTGTCACCGGGCTCTCCGACCACACGCCCGGCTCGGCCGCGGCGGTGGCCGCGGTGGCGCTGGGGGCGGCGATCATCGAGAAGCACTTTACCCTGGCCCGCGCCGACGGCGGCCCGGACGCGGCGTTCAGCCTCGAGCCCGCCGAGTTCACCGCCCTGGTGCGCGACTGCAAGGCGGCCTGGTCGGCGCTGGGCTCGGCGACCTACGACGAGCTCGGCAGCGAGCGCGCCGCGGCCGGGCACCGCCGCTCGCTCTACGTCGCCGCCGACGTGAAGGCCGGCGATCCGCTGACCGAGGCCAACATCCGCTCGGTCCGCCCCGGCTACGGCCTGCCGCCGAAGCACCTGCCCGAAGTGCTGGGCTGCCGCGCCGCGCGCGACCTGAAGTTCGGCGAACCGCTCGACTGGAGCATGGTCGGCTAGTAACGCCTGGGGCGCATGGCCCGCGTCCTGATCCTCTCAAGCTATGTCGCCTCGAGCCGCGTCGGCGGCGGGGCGCAGGCGCTGGCGCTGGCCCGGCTGGGACTCGAGCCGATCCTCATTCCCACCGTGCTGTTCGGCCGTCATCCGGGACACGGACCGCCTGGCGGCGCCGCGGTGGAGGCCGAGACCTTCGAAGCCATGATCGGCGGCGTCGAGGCCCAGGGACTGTTCGCCAAGCTGGATGCCGTCATCACCGGCTACTTCTCCAGCCCCGAGCAGGTCTCGATCGCGGCCGACACGCTGGGCCGGGTGAAGGCCGCCGCGCCGCAGGCAAGGCTGATCGTCGATCCGATCATGGGCGACAACGGCAGGCTCTACGTCAAGGAGGCGGTGGCGGAGGCCATCGCGGCCTTGCTCGCGCCGCGCGCCGACGTCCTCGCTCCGAACGCCTGGGAGCTGGGCTGGCTGACCAACTGCGCCCTGTCCGACCCGGGGAGCGCCTTTGCGGCGGCGCGGACGCTCGGCAAGCCGGTGATGGTCTCGTCGATCCGCGCGGGCGACGCGATCGGCGTCGTCTACGCCGAGGCGGGCGAGGCGTGGTTCGCGTCGCACCCTGCGGCGACGGCGGCGCCGAATGGGACCGGCGACCTGCTCACCGCCCTGTTCACGGCGGCGTTGCTGGGCGGGTTTGCGGGGCCAGACGCGCTGGCCGTGGCCGTCGGCGGCGTCGCTGAGGCGATGGGTGAGGCCGCTGGGCTCGACGAACTGCCGCTGACAGGCTTTCCGACGACGCTCGCCGCTTCGCCGCTGGTCCGCCTGGCGCCGCTGCATGGCTGAGGCGCCGATCCTGGGCCTCTGCCCGCCGCGCTTCGCCGCCGTGCGCCAGGCGTTCGCGGCGAACTTCGCCGAGGGGCTGGAGCTCGGCGCACGGTTCGCCCTCGCCCTTGAAGGCGAGATCGTCGTCGACCTGATCGGCGGCTGGGCCGACCGCGCCCAGACCCGGCCCTTCGCCGCGGACACCCTGACCTCGGTGTTCTCGACCACCAAGGCGATCGCCGCCTTCATGATCGCCCGGCTGGTCGACCAGGTGAAGCTGTCCTACGGCCAGCGCGTCGCCGATATCTGGCCGGCGTTCGGAGAGGCGGGGAAGTCGTTCGTCACCGTCGAGCAGGTGATGGCGCACCAGGCCGGCCTGCCGGGCTTTGCCGAGCCGATGGCGCCGTCGGACTGGTTCGACTGGGACCTCATCTGCGGCCGGCTCGCGGCGATGGCCCCGATGTGGAAGCCCGGAGACGCCTGCGGCTATCATCCTGTCACCTTCGGCTACCTCGCCGGGGAAATCTTCCGACGGATCGATGGCCGCAGCATGGGCCGGGCGCTGCGCGAGGACATCGCCGAACCGCTCGGCCTTGATCTTTGGATCGGCCTGCCGGGCACGGAGCATGATCGCTGCGCCGACGTGCGCCGTCCGCCGGCGCTGCCGAACCTCGGCGAGATCAACGCGTTCAAACGCGTCGCCTTCCTGACGCCGTGGGCCTCGCCCGGCGGCCGCAGCCTGGCCGACTGGCGGCGCGCGGAGATCCCGTCGGTGACTGGGCACGCAACCGCGCCGGCGCTGGCGCGCCTGATGGCGGCGCTGGCGAACGGCGGACAGCTGGACGGCGTCCCACTGCTGAAACCCGAGACCATCGAGGCGGCGACAGCGCTGCGAGGTGGCGGCCAGGACCTGGTGCTGCCCTATGATTTGGCCTGGGGCGCCGGCTTCCTGCGCAACCAGGGCCTCGGCGCCTATGGCCCAGGCCAGGAGACCATCGGCCATTCCGGCTGGGGCGGCTCGTGCGCCTTCGCCGACCCCGAGCGCGGCGTCTCCGGCGCCTACGTCATGAACCGCCAGTCGGCGGAACTGATATCGGACGCCCGGGCCAGGCGGCTGATCGAAGCGGCCTACACGGCGCTCCGAGTCGGGTAACCCTCTCCCCGCCCAGCGGGGAGAGGTCGAGCGAAGGCGTCAGCCTTCGGCCGGGCGCGGGGTCGTGCCGCGTCGCCGCTATCCGACGCCTGGCGGCGTCGACCTTGCCGCTTTGCGCCAAGGTCCCCTCACCCGTTCGCTCGCTTTGCGACCGGCCGACCTCTCCCCATCGGGGATGGGGAGAGGGTTAGTTGCAGGACGCTCAAGCCGCACCCGTCGCCCGGCGCGCCAGGCGCCGAACATGAAGAGCGCGACGCCGGCCCAGATGAAGCCGAACGAGACCAGGCCCAGTGGCGTCAGGCGCTCGCCGACGACCAGTCCGATCAGGAAACCAAGGGTGGGCCCGGTGAACTGCAGGAACCCCACGGTCGATAGCGGAAGGCGCCGCGTGGTCCAGGCGAAGAACGCCAGCGGCGCGACGGTGATCGGCCCCATCGCCAGCAGCAGCAGCGTGACCGGGGCGCCCGTGGCGAACCGGGCGACGCCGCTATGGGCCAACCACAGCACCAGCGCCAGGGCGGGGGGCCACATCAGCAGGCTCTCGACGAACAGGCCCGCCTGCGCGTCCACCTCCACGCGCTTGCGGATGACGCCGTAGATCGTGAACGTCACCGCCAGGAACAGCGCGATCAGCGGCGGGTGGCCGAGCGCCAGCGCCTGCAGCACGGTTCCCACCGCCGCCAGGGCGATCGCGCCGAGGCCGAGCGCGGTGATCCGTTCACGGAAGAACGTGGCGCCGATCGCCATGTTAAGCAGCGGATTGATGTAGTAGCCGAGGGCCGCCTCGATGTTGTGGCCGTTGTTGACCGCCCAGACGTAGACCGACCAGCCGCTGACGATCATCAGCGCCGAGATCGCGAGCTGGCCCAGCAGCCGCGGGGTCCTGAACACCCGCGCCACCTGATCGCCGTGTCCCGAGGCGAGCACGAGCAGCCCGGCCCAGGGCGCGGACCACAGCGCCCGTTGCCCGACGATCTCCCACGAACTTGCGCCCGCCCGTCCGGCCAGGATGAAGAACGCCGGCACCAGGCCCCAGATGATATAGCCGACGAGACCCGCCGCTAGCGCCTGGCGGGAGCCGCCCGGCGCCGCGGCGGGGTGGCTCATGCGAGGATCTTCTGCTCGATCAGGCCGCGTTCGTGGGCCAGTTCGGCGATCTGCACGGCGTTGAGCGCCGCGCCTTTGCGCAGGTTGTCGGACACCACCCATAGCGCCAGGCCGTTCTCGACCGTCGGATCCTTGCGGATGCGGCTGACGTAGACCGGGAATTCGCCCTGCGCCTCCTTGGGCGTGATGTAACCCGTGGGGTCTCGCTTATCGATCACGTTGATCCCCGGCGCCTCGCGCAGGATCTCCCGCGCCTCGTCCTCGTCGATCGCGTGCTCGAACTCGAGATGCACCGCCTCCGAGTGGCCGACGAACACCGGCACGCGCACGCAGGTCACCGTCAGCTTGATGTCGGGATCGAGGATCTTGTGGGTCTCGTTGCGCATCTTGTGCTCTTCGTCGGTGTAGCCGTCGTCCATCCAGTTGTTGGCGAACGGGATCACGTTGAAGGCGATCTGCTTGGGGTAGAACTGCGGTTCGCTGGGTCCGAGCACGAAGACCTGCTTGGTCTGGTTCCACAGCTCGTCCATCGCCGCCTTGCCGCTGCCGGAAACCGACTGATAGGTCGCCACCACCGCCCGCGTGATCGTCGCGGCGTCGTGGAGCGGCTTCAGCGCCACCATCAACTGGATGGTGGAGCAGTTGGGGTTGGCGATGATGTTCTTGCGGTGGGCGATCTCGATCGCATCGGGGTTCACCTCCGGCACGATCAGCGGCACGTCGGGGTCCATGCGCCAGGCCGACGAGTTGTCGATCACCAGCGGGCCGGCCTTGGCGATCTTCGGCGACCATTCCTTGGAGAACGCGCCCGAGACGCTCATCAGCACCAGGTCGACGGTGGAGAAGTCGAACTGGGCGATGTCCTCGCACTTGATAACGCCGTCTTTCCAGCCGACGTCGACGCCAATGGATTTGCGCGAGGCGATCGCGTGAATCTTGTCCACGGGGAAGTTCACTTCCTCGAGGATGTTCAGCATCTCACGGCCCACGTTGCCCGTGGCGCCGACGACGGCGACCCGGTAACCCATCGGAATTCTCCTAGAAAGCGGAAGGACGCGCTCACTACGCCTTGACGGGCGAAGTGGCAACTGAGCGAGGGTGCCGCAAGGTTCCAAACGCACGGTGAACGAGATGGCGGTCAATATCCCCACAATGCCGCTCGCTGAGACCCTGGGCATCGTGCTGACCAGCGCCGAAAAGGATCAGGTGGTCGGACATCTCACGGTGCGCGAGGAGATTGCCACCGGCGGCCACATCCTGCACGGCGGCGCCTACATGGCCTTCGCCGACACCCTGGGCGCGATCGGCGCGGTGCTGAATCTGCGCGACGGAACCCGCACCACCACGCTGGAGAGCAAGACCAACTTCCTCGGCGGCGCCCGCGTCGGCGAGACCATCACCGGCGAGGCGACGCCGCTGCATGTCGGCCGGCGGTCCAGCGTTTGGCAGACGCGGATCACCAACGCCGAGGGCAAACTGCTGGCGCTGGTCACCCAGACCCAGATGACGCTGGAACTCTAGGCGGGAGCCGGAGCCGACGCCGGTTCGCGGTGGGTGACGTGCAGCCAGGCGACGATCGCCAGGCCCGCGAGCAGCATTCCTGCGCCCAGCCAGAGCGTTCCGTGCACATCCCGATCGCTGACCAGCTGTGACGCCAGCAGCGGCCCCATCGAACCGCCGATCAGCTGCGCCGCCCCACTCTGCACCGCCGCTCGGCGGGACGGGTCGGCGTCGATCGTCATCGGCACCAGAAACGGGCTCAGCAGCAGGCCGGTGAAGCCGGCGACCGCATTGGCGCCGATGAACAGCCAGGCCGGAATGTGCTGGCCGAAGATCCACCAGACCACCAGGGTCGACGAGGTGGTGATCAGGAAGACGTGGAACCAGCGGATGCGACCGGCCAGCGCCGTCGCCGCGCTGCTGCCGGCGACCTGAGCCGCCAGTGAGATCCATAGCGCGGTGCGGGCGACGCCGGCGTCGAGTCCGGCCTCGTGGGCCAGCGGCTGCAGATAGGCGCCCACCGCCCCGCTGCCGGCGACGAACACCAGCGTGCCGATCAGCGCGATCCAGCCACGGAACGGCGGCGGCCCGGCGATCGCCTCGCCCGGGTTCAGATCGGCGAGTCGGCTAGGTCCGATCAGCGCCGCGGGCAGGCCGACCACCGCGCAGATCGCAATGGCGATGAAGCCGCCGTTGGCGCCCCACCGCGGCATGATCCAGACCGCCAGAGCGATCGCCAGCAGCAGCTGGGCCAGGGTCTGGGTGACGAAGAAGACGCCGGCCCAGCGCTCCGGCGTCGCGGTGCGCGAGATCATCGCCACGGTGATCCACAGCAGCACGCCCTCGAGGGCGCCGGCGAGGCCGCGCAGGACGAATACGCCCGTGCCGGCGCTGCGCGCGGTGGCGTAGTCCACGGCGGCCAGCGTCAGCGTCAGCACGATGCCGATCGACTTCAGCCGCAGCGGCTTGAGCAGCGCGCCGGCCAGCGCGGTGCTGACGCCCATGCTCAAGACCTCGACCATGACCACCAGGCCGATGTCGGAGTTGGTCAGGCGATGCTCGTCGACCAGCGAGCCCAGCAGCACCGAAATCACGCCCAGAACCAGCAGGGAGTTGACGCCGACGCCAAGCGCTCCGGCGGCCTCGAGCGGCGTCAGCGCCGGGCCGATGACCTCGTGAACGACGTGTTCGTCGGCATGGTCACTCACCGGCTAGAGCCCGGCGAGGACGGCGTCGCCCATCTCGCGGGTGGAGAGCCGGCCGCCGATGTCGCGGGTGCGGGCGCCGCCGTCCAGCGCCGCCTTCACCGCGCCGCCCAGCCGATCGGCCAGGTCCGGCCGGCCCAGCGACCAGCGCAGCGCCATCTCGAACGACAGGATCGCCGCCAGCGGGTTGGCGATGCCCTGGCCGGCGATGTCGGGCGCCGAGCCATGGATCGGCTCGTACAAGCCGGGCTTGCCGGGCTCGCCCAGCGCCGCCGACGGCAGCATGCCCAGCGAGCCGGTGAGCTGCGCCGCCTCGTCGGAGAGGATGTCGCCGAACAGGTTGTCGGTCACCAGCACGTCGAACTGGCGCGGGTTCTTGACCAGCTGCATGGCGGCGTTGTCGGCCAGCATGTGCTCGAGCGTCACGTCCGGATATTCGCGGGCGTGCAGCGCGGTCACCACCTCACGCCAGAACGCCCCTGTCTCCATGACATTGGCTTTCTCGGCCGAGGTCACCTTGTTGCGCCGGCCCCGCGCCAGCTCGAAGGCGACCCTGCAGACGCGCTCGACCTCGTGGGTGGTGTAGACCTGGGTGTCGAACGCCCGCCGCTGGCCGTCGGGCAGGTCCTCGACGCCGCGCGGCTGGCCGAAATAGACCCCACCCGTCAGCTCACGGACGATCATCAGGTCGAGCCCCTCGATCACCTCGCGCTTCAGGCTGGAGGCGTCGGCGAGCGGGCCGTAGCAGATCGCCGGGCGCAGGTTGGCGAACACCTGCATGCCGGAGCGCAGGGCCAGCAGCCCGGCCTCGGGCCGCAGGTGGCGCGGAACCTTCTCCCAGGGCGAGGCGCCGACCGCCCCGCCGACCGCGCCCATCAGCACCGCGTCGGAGGCCTTCGCCGCCGCCAGCGCCTCGTCGGTCAGCGGCACGCCGTGGGCGTCGAGGCTGGCGCCGCCGAACGGACGCTGATCGATGGTCAGGTCGTTGGTGATCCGCTCGGCGACGCGGCGGACCTCGTCGGTGATCTCGGGACCGATCCCGTCGCCGGGCAGGAGCAGAAGCTTGGGCATGGCCGCCTTGTCTAGGGATTCAGAGCGGGCGCTCCGAGGCGACCTCGTAGGCGAAGAGGCGGCGATCGGAAACCCCGAAGCTCGGCCAGGCGGCGCGCCAGCTGGCCATCTGCGGCGTCTTGAAGTGGGCGTCGAGCGCTGCCTGGTCGCGCCAGCGCTCGAACACCCGGATCAGGCCCGGCTCGGTGACGTCCTCGGCGTAGTTGTAGTCGAGGCAACCGTCCTCGGCCTGGCTCGCGGCCACCATCGTGGCCATGTGCGGCCGCAGGCCGTCGAGGCTGGCTGGCGGCACGCGCACCGTGCCGGCGACGATCAGCGTCATGCCGGTTGCAGCCAGGGCTCGGTCAGCGCGTGGCGGGTCTCATAGACGTCGATGTCGCCGGCGTGGCGCAACGTCTCGCCGATCGCATCGAGGCCGTCGAGCAGCTTGGCCTTACGCGCCGCGTCGATCTCGAAGCGGAACGCCTTGCCCGACGGCGACGTGACGGTCTGGGACTGAAGATCGACCGAGAACACGTGGTTGCCGCCCTTGGCCTCGTCCATCAGCGCTCGCACCGCGTCCTCTGGCAGCGCCACCGGCAGGAGGCCGTTCTGGAAGCAGTTGTTGTAGAAGATGTCCGCGAAGCTTGGCGCGATCACGCAGCGCACCCCGTAGTCGAGCAGCGCCCAGGGCGCGTGTTCGCGACTCGAGCCGCAGCCGAAGTTGTCGCCGGCGATCAGCACCCCGGCGCCGGCGTAGCGCGGATCGTTGAGCACGAATTCCGGCCGCGGCTTGCCTTCTGCGTTGAAGCGCAGGTCGTAGAACAACCCCTTGCCCAGCCCCTTGCGCTCCACCGTCTTGAGGAACTGCTTAGGGATGATCTGGTCGGTGTCGAGGTTGGCCATGTCCAAGGGCGCTGCCTTGGCGTGGAGATCGGTGAAGGGCTGCATGGGTCAGATTTCGTAGACATCCAGCCCCGGGTAAAGGGCGAAAGAGCGATCGCGGGTCACGACCGTCAGGTTCTCGGCCAGCGCCTGGGCGATGATGAGGCGGTCGAACGGATCGCGATGATGCAGCGGGAGATGGCTGAGCGCTTCGATGTGAGACATCTCAATTGGAAGCACATCGGCCCCGAGGGACGCGACCGCGTCGTGAAAGGCATGAGCAAGGCTGGTGTGGAACGGCGGCGGCAGGGTCAGTTTTCCCAGCCCCAGCTTGATAGCGATCTCGATCGCGCAGACCTGGCTTACCGCCCGCACACGCCGCTCCAGGGCGTTGACCCTGATGGCCGCCAACCGATCCGAACGCGACACCATGAACAGGAGCGCATTGGTGTCGAACAGGACCCCGTTCAAATCGTGCCGTCGCCGTAGAACAGTTCCTCAATCTCCGGATCCGGGTCGTCGAAGTTGTCAGGCGGCGACCAACCGTAGTGATTCCAGATACCGACCTGCATCTTGCGCGGCTGGTCCGGCTCGGCGATCGCCACCAGCTTGGCTTTCGGCTTGCCGTTCTTGGCGATGATGATCTCTTCGCCCGCGGCGGCCTGTTCCACCAGCGCAGAGAGGTCGGTCTTCGCCTCGTAGAGATTGACCTGCTTCATGCCCGAAAGATGGGCGGTTTGACCAAGTTGGTCAAGTTCTCAGGCGTCCTCGCTCGCCGGATCGGCGCTCAGCATCAGGGTCGGGGCGCCGGGGACGCCGGAGCGGACGGTGAAGACCATGGTGCCGGGCTTGCGGCCGCTGCGGACTTCCGAGACGTCGAAGCCGGCCTTGGCGATGCGGGCCTGGGCGGCCTCCGGGTCAGTCACCCGCCAGGCGAGGCCGGAGAGCCTGTCCGGATCGTTGGAGATCTCGCCGCCGAGCCGCGCGCCGATCTCGACCACGGCGCCGCCGCAGCGGAAGAACATCAGCCGCGAGCCCCATTGCGGATTGCTGCGATCGAGCCGGAAGTCGAGGCCGAGCCGGGCGCCGTAGAGCGCGACGGCGCGGTCGGGGTTGGGGGTATTGATCACCACGTGGTCGAGCGCCTGCACCGCGTCGCCCGCGGCCGGCTTCAGCTGCACCTGGCCGGTGCGCTCGGCGAGCGCGATGGAGACGCCGTGGGTCGCCGCCGGATCGACGAAGGCCAGGCGCCAGGCGTCGGTGGAGAGCAGCGCCGCGGCATCGCCCACTGGCGCGCCGCGGCGGCCGAGAATGCGGCTGGTCTCCTCGAGGTTGGAGACGGCGAACGCCAGGCCCCAGAGCCCCTCGCCGTGGCCCTCGATCTGGGCGCGGACGCGGTCGCCGCTCTCGCCAGGACCATCTGCCTGCACCAGGTCGATCGCCATGTTGGCGAGCTGAAACCAGGTGTGGCGCGCGCCCGCCGCCTCCTCGCGCCAATCCGCCCGCCGCCCGAGCAGCGCACCGAAGGCGCTGGCGGCGCGGTCGAGATCCTTCACGGCGATCGCGACATGGTTCAGGGCTTCGATCACAGGAAGTCCCTGACGTCCGCAATATGTCCCGCAAAAGCGGCGGAGGCGGCCATGGCGGGGCTCATCAGGTGGGTGCGCCCGCCGCGACCCTGGCGGCCTTCGAAGTTGCGGTTGGAGGTCGAGGCGCAGCGCTCGCCGGGGGCCAGCCGGTCGGGGTTCATGCCCAGACACATCGAGCAGCCGGGCTCGCGCCAGTCGAAGCCGGCGGCGCGGAACACCTCATCGAGCCCCTCGGCCTCGGCCTGCTCCTTCACCAAGCCCGAGCCCGGCACCACCATAGCCGTCACATGCGGCGCCACCCTGCGGCCCGCGTCCACCGCCTTCTGAGCGATCGCGGCGGCCGTGCGCAGGTCCTCGATGCGGCTGTTGGTGCACGAACCGATGAAGACGCGGTCGATCCTGGCGTCGGCGATCCGCTGCCCAGGCTCGAGGCCCATGTAGTCGAGCATGCGGCGCACCTGCACGGCCTTTGCCTCGTCGAGGCCCGCGGGATCCGGGACCACACCATCGATGGCGACCACATCCTCGGGGCTGGTGCCCCAGGTCACCATCGGCGAGAGCGACCCGACGTCGACTTCGATCTCGCGGTCGAACCGCGCGTCCGCATCGGAGGAGAACGTCTTCCAATAGGCGAGCGCCATCTCCCAGGCCCCGCCCTTCGGCGCGGCCGGACGGCCCACGATGTAGGCGAAGGTGGTCTCGTCGGGCGCGACCAGGCCGGCCCGCGCGCCGCCCTCGATGGTCATGTTGCAGAGCGTCATCCGCGCTTCCATGGAGAGCGCGCGGACCGCCTCGCCGGCGTATTCGATGACGTACCCTGTGCCGCCGGCCGTGCCGATCTGGCCGATCAGCGCCAGCGCATAGTCCTTGGCCCCGACGCCAGGCTGCGGCTGGCCGGTGAAGGTGACGCGCAGGTTCTTCGACTTCTGCTGACGCAGGGTCTGGGTCGCCAGCACGTGCTCGACTTCCGAGGTGCCGATGCCCTGGGCCAGCGCGCCGAACGCGCCGTGGGTGGAGGTGTGGCTGTCGCCGCAGACGACGGTCATGCCGGGCTGGGTGCGGCCCTGCTCGGGTCCGACCACGTGGACGATCCCGTTCCGAATATCGCCCATCGGGAAGAACTCGATGCCGTGCGCCGCGACGTTGCGCTCCAGCGTCTGGAGCTGCAGCCGCGCCTCCTCGTCGGCGACGGCGGCGACGCCCAGCGCCTGGCCTTCGGTCGGCACGTTGTGGTCGGCGACGGCGAGGGTGCGGTCCGGCCGGCGCACGCCGCGGTGCGCGGCCTTGAGCCCCGCGAACGCCTGCGGCGTGGTCACCTCGTGGATCAGGTGGAGGTCGATGTAGATCACCGCTTCGCCGTTGGCGTCGGCCGAGACGAGGTGCGCGTCCCAGATCTTGTCGTAGAGGGTCTTGCCGGACATGGCCGCGATGTAAGACCGTCGCCCCGGGTCGTCCAGCGCTGCGGCGCAACAACAGGAGCGGCAAACGATGTCCGAAGAGGTCGTCAGGGAGGGCGGATGCCTCTGCGGCGCAGTGCGTTTCTCCGCCCGCGGCGCGCCGACCAACGTTCGCATCTGCCACTGCCGGCTGTGCCAGAAGGCGATGGCCTCGCCGTTCTTCGCCCGCGCGCTCTATCCGATGCAGCAGGTCGCCGTGACGGGTCGGACCGAGCGCTACCCGTCGTCCGCGAAGCTGTGGCGGGTGTTCTGCCCGGTTTGCGGAACCCGGGTGCTGGCCGAACGCCCGGAGGCGCAGCGCATCGCTTTGCCGATCGCGCTGTTCGACGATCCAGACGCGCTGCCGCCGGAATGTCACATGTTCGTCGACTTCAAGGTGGCGTGGGTCTGCCTCGACGACGGTTTGCCGCAGCACCCCGAAATGGCCCCCTGAGCCGCGGGCGGATCAGGCGATCCCGGCGCGCAGGAAGTCGTGCATGTGAGCGGCGCCGACCAGGCGGCCGTTCTCGCAGACGAACAGCAGCATGATCGGCCGCTCGCGTTCGTTCATCATTCTGAGCGCCTCGCCGGCCAGCAAGTCCGGCTCGACGAAGATCGGCGTGCGGGTCATGTGCTCGGCGACCGGCGAGGTGAGATCGGCCTTGCCGAGCGCCCGGCGCACGTCGCCGTCGGTCAGCGCGCCAACCAGCCGCCCGGCGTCGTCGACCACCGCGACGCCGCCGTACCAGACGTTGGCGGTGATCACGTCGATCGCCTCGGCGAAGGTGGCGCGTTCGCCGACCTTGGGCACCGCGGCGCCGACTCCCATCAGATCACGCATGGTCAGGAGCTGCGCGCCGAGCTTGCCGCCGGGGTGGATGGCCTTGAAGTCGCGCGCCGAGAAGCCGCGCGCCTCAAGCAGCGCCATGGCGATGGCGTCGCCGAGCGCGAGCTGCATGGTGGTCGAGGTCGTCGGCGCCAGGCGATTGGGGCAGGCTTCCTCGGCCGCCGGCAGCACGAAAGCCAGGGTGGCGGCCTTCACCAGCGCGCTCTTCTCCCCGGATGCGACCGCGATGAGCTTGATATTGAAGCGCTTGCAGTAGTGGATCACGTCGCGCAGCTCCGGCGTCTCGCCGGACCAGGAGAACGCCAGCACCACGTCGCCCTGGCCGATCATGCCGAGGTCGCCGTGGCTGGCCTCCGCCGGGTGCAGGAAAAAGGCCGGCGTGCCGGTCGAGGCCAGGGTCGCGGTGACCTTGCGGGCGATGTGGCCGCTCTTGCCCATGCCGGTCACGACGATGCGGCCCTCGGCGGCGAGCATCGCTTCGACCGCCTCGTCGAAGGTGGCGCGCAGAGTGGTCTGCAGCGCCGCCGCCAGGGCGTTGAGGCCGTTGATCTCGGCGTCGACCGTGCGCAACGCCGAGGCGCTGTGGTCTGAGAGATCCGGCTGGGTGGCGCGCTGGGCCGCGGAGGGGCGTGCTTCTGTCATTTACCGGACAGTCTATGGCGCCAGCCGTGTGACTTCAAAGTGGCGCACAACCGAAAGCGAAACAGTCGGTTACGGAGATTGTGTCGTCGCCCCCCGCGAAGCGCCCTATCTGCGGGCGCAGACCTTCACAGTTCGACGGCGCCATGATCCCTTTTATCGACCTCGCGGCCCAGCAGGCTCGGCTTCGGCCCCGGATCGATGCGGCGATCCAGAAGGTGCTGGCGCACGGCGGCTACGTGATGGGGCCGGAGGTGCGTGCGTTCGAAGAACAGCTGGCCGGGTTCGGCCGCGCCGGCCATGCGCTTTCCTGCGGCAACGGCACCGACGCGCTCGCGCTGCCGCTGATGGCCTGGGACATCGGGCCGGGCGACGCCGTGTTCTGCCCTTCGTTCACCTTCGCGGCTACGCCCGAGGTGATCCCCTGGACCGGCGCGACGCCGGTATTCATCGACATCCTGCCCGACACCTACAACATCGATCCGGCGCACCTCGAAGCCGCCATCGAGGCGGTGAAGGCCAAGGGCGAGTTGCGTCCCGCCGCGGTGATCGCGGTCGACCTGTTCGGCCAGCCGGCGGACTATCCGCGCCTCGCCGAGATCTGCCGCCGTCATGGCCTGAAGCTGATCGCCGACTCCGCGCAGGGCTTCGGCTGCACTCTGCAGGGCGAGCATCCGGTGAAATGGGCCGATGCGGCCACCACCAGCTTCTTCCCGGCCAAGCCACTCGGCGGCTACGGCGACGGCGGCGCGGTGCTGACCGACGATGCGGCGCTGTTCGAGCGGATGGACTCGCTGCGCGTGCACGGCAAGGCTGTGAAGAGCGACATCAACGGCCACCCGCTGCCGCACGACCCCAAGTATCTCAACATGCGCGTCGGCATGAACTCGCGGCTGGACACGCTGCAGGCGGCGATCCTGATCGAGAAGCTGGCTGTGTTCGCCGAGGAGATCGAGTACCGCCAGCTGGCCGCCAACCGCTACGCCTGCGGCCTCGCCGGCCACGTGCTGTCGACGCCCAAGGTGATCGCCGGCGGCGTCTCGACCTGGGCGCAGTACGTGATCGAGCACCACGACCGCGACGGCCTGGCCGCACACCTGAAGGCGCTGGGCGTGCCGACCGCGGTCTATTATCCGGTGCCGATGCACCGCCAGGCGCCTTACGCCTGCTTCCCGATCGGCCCTGGCGGCCTTCCGGTGTCCGAGGCCAAGGCCATGCGCGTTCTGGCCCTGCCGATGCACGCCTACCTGACCCACGAAGTGCAGGACCACATCATCGAGGCGGTGCGCGGCTATAACGGGTAGGGATCGGCCGCCAAGTTCCGCCTCATCCGGTCATCGCCGGGCGAAAGTCCCGGAGATCCATGAACGCGGGCCTGTGGGTGGCCGCGCCGGGCGCGGCCACGGCATGCCGGGTGTGCATGGATGGCCGGCACAAAGGCCGGCCATGACCGATCGTTGGGGATTTTCAGCCGCTTAGCCGCCTCGCGCCAGCATCGCCTCCAGCGTCGCCAGTTCGTCGGCCTCGCGGGACGGCTTATCCCAGCGGATGCGGTTGATGCGCGGGAAGCGCATGGCGACGCCGCTTCGGTGCCGGGTCGAGCGCTGCAGGCCCTCGAACGCTACCTCCAGCACCAGACCGAAATCGCGGTCGGCGCGCACCTGGCGCACCGGGCCGAAGCGGTCGGTGGTGTTGTCGCGCACGAACTTGTCGAGCAGCTTCAGCTCCTCGTCGGTGAAACCGAAATAGGCCTTGCCGACCGGCGTCAGTCCGCGCTGGCCCGCCTCGTCTTCGCGCCAGACCCCGAAGGTGTAGTCGGAGTAGAAGCTCGAGCGCTTGCCGTGGCCGCGCTGGGCGTACATCAGCACCGCGTCGATCAGGTGCGGGTCGCGCTTCCACTTGAACCACGGCCCCTTCGGCCGGCCCGCCTCGTAGATCGAGTCCCAACGCTTGAGCATGAGCCCCTCGGCTTGAGCCGGATCGCCCGGCGGCGGCTCGGCGCGCAGGGCCGCCAGCTCCGCCCAGGTCGCGAACGGCTGCACCGGCGAGAGGTCGATCCGGGGCGAGCGCGAGCGGCCGACGAAGGCTTCGAGCCGCGCGCGCCGCTCACGAAACGGCCGCTGGCGCAGGTCGTCCTCGCCGTCCAGCAGCAGGTCATAGGCGCGGATGCCGGCGGGATAGGCGGCCATGAGCTTGGCGTCGGCGGCCTTGCGGTTGAGCCGCTGCTGCAGGTCACCGAACGGCGCGACGTGGCCGCCGCGCAGCACCAAGAGCTCGCCGTCGATCACGCCCTCGAAGTTGAGCGCGCCGACCACGTCGGGGAAGGCGGCCGAGACGTCCTCGCCGGTACGGCTCCACAGCCGCGTCTGGCCGCGCTCGCTCACCGCCTGCACGCGGATGCCGTCCCACTTCCACTCGGCGGCGTAGTCGGCCGGATCGAGTTTGGCGAAGTCGACCGCCTCGTCGAGCGCCTGGGCCAGCATCACCGGCCGGAAGCGTCCCGGCGCGTCGGGCGACGGCCGCTCCGAGCGGCCCTCCAGCCAGGCGAACAGGTCCTCGTAAGGCGGCGCCAGCACATGCCAGACCTCCTCGACCTCGGCGACGTCGACGCCGGCCCCATCGATCTTGGCGATGTCCGCGGCGGCTTGCTTGGCGAGGCGCGCGGAAAGCCCGACGCGCAGGCCGCCAGTCAGCAGCTTCAGCAGCGCCCAGCGGCCGTCGGCGTCCAGCGCATCCAGCCAGCCCTCGATCAGGCCCTGGACTTCGCTGCGGGCCGCAGTCCGCAGCGCATCGACCACCTCGGAGAGCTCCGGCTCGCGATTGGCGCCGGGGGTGGCCGGCCACACCAGGGCGACGGTCTCGGCCAGGTCGCCGACGAAGTCGTAGGACCAGCCGAACAGCACCGGGTCCATCCGGCTTTCCACCGCCTTGCGGATCGCCGCGGGCTTGGCGGCGTCGAAGCTCAGCGCGCCGGTCAGGGCGGCCAGCGCCCAGCCGCGGTCGGGGTCGGGGGTCTCTTTCAGGAAGTCGCGGACCAGGATCAGCTTGGCGTTGCGCCCCTGGGTCAGCGAGAGGCGGTCGAGCAGGCGGGCAAACGCGCGCATCCGCCGTCGGTCACCCGGCGTCGGGCCGCGCGTCGAACCGGCGCCGCGCGGCCTCGATCTCAGCCTGGTTCGCCCGCGCCCAGGCGCCAAGCTCTTCGACCGGTCGCCAAAGCGAGCGGCCGAGCGCGGTCAGCTCGTAGTCGACCCTGGGCGGCACGGTGGGGAAGACGGTGCGGGTGACGAGGCCGTCGCGCTCCAGCCCGCGCAGCGTGAGCGTCAGCATCCGTTGCGAGATGCCGCCGACCATGCGCTTGATCTCGTTGAAGCGTTTGGGCCCGTCGCCGAGCATGCCGACGATCAGCACGCTCCACTTGTCGCCGATGCGCGCCAACACAGTGTTGACGGCCCGGCAATCGGCGGACTCGGGGTTGATGTGCGGGCGGTCGATGACGGTCACTTGCGTGTGCTCCAGTACCCCAGATGTGCCTTCTTGCGGGCGGGCGCAACAGTCACCCATCTAGACCTGGTCACTTTTATATACCTGAAGGCAACCTCTCATGAACCTCCTCCACATCGACGCCAGCGTGCTCGGCGACAACTCGGTCAGCCGCAAGGTCTCCGCCGCCATCGTCGAGCGGCTCCGTGCCGCCGATCCGGCCCTCGACGTGACCTACCGCGACCTCGCCGCCAACCCGCTGCCGCATCTGACCGGCCTGCATCTCGCGGCGGGGCAGGGTGCGGCGGTGCCGGCCCATATTCAGGAAGAACATCTGGCCGCCCAGGCTGCGCTGGAAGAGTTCCTCGCCGCCGACATCGTGGTGATCGGCGCGCCGATGTACAACTTCACCCTGCCGACCCAGCTGAAGGCCTGGGTCGATCGCATCCTGATCGCGCGCAAGACCTTCACCTATGGCCCCAATGGCGTCATCGGCCTCGCCGCCGGCAAACGCGTCATCGTCGCCATCTCCCGAGGCAACGTCTACGACGGCGCGCACGCCGCCGCCGAGCACCTCGAGAGCTACCTGCGCACCGTGTTCGGCTTCATCGGTGTCACCGACCTCGAGTTCATCGCCGCCGACGGCGTCCAGATCGGCCCCGAGCAACGCGAGAAGGCGCTCAAGGGCGCACTGGAAGCCGCCGGCCAGCTGCGGGCGGCTTAGCCGTGCTACTCCGCCGGCGCCGGGGTTTCCGGCGCCGGCTTGCGGCGGCGGGCGACCAGCCAGGCGATCGGCGCGCCGACCAGCGCGAACGGCAGCAGGAACGAGGCCAGCGTCAGCAGCCCGGCCAACACCTCGAAGACGTTGCCGAGGAAGCTGCGCGCCGCGGACGCCAGCGGGGCGGCGTCGCCCTCCGGCGCGGCCATCGCGGTCGATTCGTAGGAGATGGTCACCGTCTGCATGACGATGCGGTTCTGCCACGCCGCCAGCTCCGACGACGCCTGATCCATCTCGCCCTGGACGCGGGTGATCTCCTGCTCGACCTGCAAGGTGTCTTCGAGGCTGCGCGTATGGCGACGCATCAGCTCGGTCAGCCGCGCGCGCTCGGCGGCCCTGGCCTGCTGGGCGGCGTCGGTGTCGGCGATCTGGGTCGACAGGTCGTCGCCCTCGGCGCCCGAGACCTCGATCTTGCCGCCGAGGTCCTTGGCGTCGGCCTCGGCGCGGTCGCGGAACAGCCGCACCCAAGCCGGCGTGGCCCGCAGCGTTAGCGAGGCGGTTGCCCGGTCGCCGTGCTCAGCGTCGGCGCTGGCGGCCATCACCTGGCACTGGTCGGTCCCGGCGCGCTCGCACGCCTCCTGGTGGCTCTCCATCAAGGGCCGCACCTGGGCGGCCGGAACGGCGAGGCCAAGCCGATAGGCCATCGCAAGCATCGGCGCCTGGGGTGATGGCGGCGCCTCAGCTACCTGATCCGTCGGCGAGGTCGCGGTCGCGGCGTCCTGGGGTGACGACTTGGCCATCGCGGCGTTGGCGTCGCGGCTCGAGGCCGGCGGCGGTTTCGGCGGCGGCGCCATCAGCTCGCTCTTCTTGCAGGCTGCGAGGCTCAAGGCGGCGATGGCGACGGCGGCGGCGGCGGTGGGAAGCGTGCGGTTCATCACGATGACCTCTCCGGTTCATTCACGGAACTGTGATATGTGATCACAACCCCGTGATCGCCGCACGTGACAACGCGTCAATCTTCGCCCTCAGTCCTCCTCGTCCTCGTAGCCCACGATCGCCAGCGCCCGGGCCGGCTGACCGTTGAGTTCGCACCAGCGCGCCAGCGCTTCCTCCCGGCCGTGGGTGATCCAGACCTCGCCCGGCGCCAGCTCGGCCAGGGTGCCCGTGAGTTCGCCCCAGTCGGCGTGGTCGGAGATCACCAGCGGCAGCTCGACGCCGCGCTGGCGGGCCCTGGCCCTGACCCGCATCCAGCCTGAGGCGAAGGCGTCGACCGGATCGGCGAAGCGGCGGGTCCAGCGGTCGGCGAGCGAGCCCGGCGGGGCGATGACGATCTCGCCGGCGAAATCGGACTTTCTGGCGTCGTCGGTAGCCGGCGCCAGCGGGCCGAGGTCGACGCCGAACTCCCCATAGAGCGCGTTCAAGCGCTCGAACGCGCCGTGGACGAAGATGGGGCGATCCCAGCCGGCCTCGCGCAGCAGGCAGATCACCCGCTGCGCCTTGCCGAGCGCATAGGCGCCGATCAGGTGGGTGCGCTCGGGGAACTGCTCGAGCGAGCGCAACACCTTGCGCACTTCGCCCGCGTCGTCCGGATGACGGAACACCGGAAGCCCGAAGGTGGCCTCGGTGACGAAGACGTCGCAGGGGACGGGCTCGAACGGCGGGCAGGTCGGGTCGCGCCGGCGCTTGTAGTCGCCGCTGACGACCACTGTCATGCCCTTCCAGCGCACCACCACCTGCGCCGAGCCGAGCACATGACCGGCCGGGACCAGCGTCACCGCGACCCCGTCGCGCTCGATGGTCTCGCCGTAGGCCATGGCGCGCACCGCGCCGGCGAAGCCCTCGCCGTAGCGCACGGCCATGATCGCCAGGGTTTCGGGGGTCGCGGCCACGGCCTCGTGGCCGGCGCGGGCGTGGTCGGCGTGGCCGTGGGTGATCACGGCGCGCGCCACCGGCCGCACCGGGTCGATGTAGAAGTCGCCGGGCGGGCAGTAGAGCCCGTCGGGCCGCGGGCAGACGAGTGTTTCGGGTCGGATCACGCTCGCAGATATAGGCGCGGGTTCCGTCACGCGACGTCAGCACCCTATAAGTCTGGACATGACTGAGACGTTCGCGCCGCCCACCGGCCCAGAGATGTCGCGCGGCACGCCGCAGTCGCTGGCGCTCGGCGTCGAGTTCGTCGCCGGGCCCGGCGGTGATGTCATGCGCGTGCCGTTCCGCGACGACCTGGTCGGCGACCCGGCGCTGGGCGGGCTGTCCGACGGCGTCATCGTCACCCTGCTCGACCAGGCCTGCGGCTTCGCCATCGGCGCGGCGCTGCGCGAGCGGGCCGAGCTGGAGGGACGCGACCTGCGGATGGGGGCGATGGCGACGCTGGACTTCCGCATCGACTACGTGCGGCCGGCCAAAGCCGGCCTCAGCGTCACCGGCAGGGCCGAATGCCTGAGGATCAACGGCGAGGTAGCGTTCGTGCGCGGCGTCGCCTTCGAGACCGACCCCGACGACCCGGTGGCGATCGCCCAGGCCGCGTTCATGATCTCCAGCGCGCTGGCGGTGGCGTGAGCGAGCTCGAAGTTCCTAAGCTCGCGTCTCCCCTGCTCGACTGGCCCTACGCCCGGTTCCTGGGCTTCCGCGCCGAGATCGACGGGACGGTGCTGCGGGCGCTGCTGCCGTTCTCGCAGCACCTGATCGGCAACCCGCTCCTGCCGGCGCTGCACGGCGGCGTGGTGGCCGCGTTCCTCGAACTGACCGCGCTGGCCCAGCTGTCCCTTCATACGGACGGCGGGGCGCCGCGGACGATCGACACCACGATCGACTACCTGCGCTCGGCCCGGGCCCAGGACACCCACGCCCGCGCCGAGATCATCCGCCTCGGCCGCCGCGTCGCCCACGTCCGCGCTGTCGCGTGGCAATCCTACGAGACGGCTCCGGTGGCGACCATGCGCGGCCACTTCCTGCTGAGCGGCGGCAAGGGTGTGATCAGTTAGGCGGGGCCGAGCGCGCCGTAGGCGCAGCAAAGTATAACCGCAGAGATCGCAGAGATGGCGCAGAGTTCGCAGAGGAACTGTGCCCTTCTCCGCGTCCTCTGCGTCTCCTCCGCGACCTCTGCGGTTACACTTTAGAGCGCCTGCGGCGCTCGCGATGTTTCAGGATCGGATCACCCGGCCAGGTTCTCGATCTCCAGCGGCGCCAACGTGTCCGCGGGCTCGAAGCCGAACACCTTGCCGTAGAAGTAGAGCTCGGCCTCCTTGGCGCGGATCATGTTCTCGGCGCGGCGGAAGCCATGGCCTTCGCCGGGAAACTCCAGATAGGCGACCGGCACGCCCTTGGCCCTCAGCGCGTCGCGGATCATGTGGGCCTGGTTGGGCGGCACGACCGGATCTTCCGCGCCCTGCAGGATGATCAACGGCGCGGAGAAGCCGTCCAGGTGGTTGATCGGCGAGCGCGCGTCGTAGATCGCCTTCGCCGCCGGCCACGGCCCGATCAGGCCGTCAAGGTAGCGGCTCTCGAACTTGTGGGTGTCGCGGGCCAGCGCCTCCAGGTCGGCGACGCCGTAGAAGTCGCCGCCGGCGGAGAAGACGTCGCTTTGGCTGAGCGCGGCCAGCACGGTAAAGCCGCCGGCGCTGCCGCCGTGGATGGCGATCCGCTTCGGGTCAACGCGCCCGGCTGCCGCCAGATAGCGGGCCGCGGCGATCACGTCCTCAACGTCGACGACGCCCCACTGGCCATCGAGCAGCTGGCGATACGCGCGGCCGTAGCCGGACGATCCCCCATAGTCGACGTCGACCAGGGCGAAGCCGCGACTGGTCCAGAACTGAGTGGAGAGACTGAAGGCGCCGGAGGCCTCCGACGTCGGCCCGCCGTGCGCCTGCACGATCAGCGGCGGTTTGTCGCCCGGCGGCGCGGCGAAGCCGGCGTTGGTCGGCGGATAGTAGAGCGCGTGGGCCGTGCGGCCGCCCGCGCTCGGAAAGCTGATCGCCTCGAGCGGCGCGATGCAGGCTGGGGGGACCGTGGCCGGCGACGGGCGTCGGACGACCTCGACGGCCCCGCTCGCGATGTCGACCACCACCACCGACGCGCTTTCGGTCGCGGAATAGGCGATGGCGGCGATGCGCTGGCGGTCCAGCGCCTGGATCGAGCTGAGGGCCAGGAACGGCAGGGCGATCGGCCTGGCGGCCGAGGCGATCGGATCGACCGCCAGCAGCGTCTCGCCGCCGGCCTCCCGAGCGGCCGCGACGATGCGGCCGTCATCCATTCGCGCGTAGTTGGCCTGGCCGAGCTGCCAGAGCGGGCCGCCGAACTCGGCCCGGCGCGGCAGGATCGGCCGCGGCGCGCCGTCGCGGTTGTCGTAGAGGTTCCAGAACCCGCTCTCGTCCGACAGCCAGGTCAGCGTTCCGTCGGCGCCCCACTGCGGCTCGATCACGGAGACGCCGTCGCCGCCGGCGACCTGCTGGGTCTCGCCCAGCGCCACGTCGCCGAGGTCGGCGACATAGAGCCGGGTCTGATCCCACGGCATCGCCGGGAAGTCCCAGGCGATCCAGGCCAGGCGCTTGCCGTCGGGGCTCAGGCGCGGATAGGCGACGAAGTCGGCCTCGCCGTAGAGGACCTGGCCGGCGCCAGCCGTGCCTGAAAGCCGCACGACGGCGTTGCGGACATTAGCCGGATCGGTGTGGTCCTCGCGCACCGTAATCAGGCCGCCACCCGGCAGCGGCACGGCGTCGGCGTAGCGGTAGCCGTCCGGCGTCAGCGCCTCCGGCGCGGCGCCCCAAGCCTGCCAGTAGAGCTTCTGGTCCCTGAAATGGCTGAACCAGACGCCGCCCGGAGCGACGACGTAGGGCGCGCCGCCGTATTCGTGGACGCGGGTGCGGGCGTTGAAGCCCTCCGGCGTCAGCTGGCGAATCTCGCCGTCCTCGGAGGTCATGATCACCAGCCGACCGCCCTCGGCCGGGCGGGTCTCGAGCCAGTAAAGCTTGCCGTCCGCCACCCGCAGATCGGCAAGGCCGATCGCGCCTTCGGCCAGGCTGGCGGCCGTGATCGGCGAGGCCCAGGCCCCGTAAGGTCGTTCCTGCGCCAAGCTCAACCTCCGCAGCACGCGCCCATCAAGAACGCACCGGGCCGGCATTGACCCTGGCGGGCCCACCCATTACGCCGCTCGCCCCATGCTTCAAGGCCTGACCCATCTGGCGCGCGAGGCGCGCCCCTGGACCTTTGCCGAGGCGCGCAACATCCTGGCGCGGCTGCTGCGCGTGCGTCTCGACGACGCCGAACGCGACCTGGCGGCGACGCTGTTCGAGGCCGGCAAGGCGCGCGAGGCGATCGACACGCTGCCGGCGCTGGCGCGGCCCGTGGTCTTCATGTGCGGCTACGGCGCCTCCGGCCTTCCGCACCTGGGCACCTTTGGCGAGGCGGCTCGGCCGACGATGGTGCGCGCCGCCTTCCGCGCGCTCACCGACGACGCCATCCCGACCCGGCTGCTGGTCGTCTCCGACGACATGGACGGCCTGCGTAAGATCCCCGACAACGTGCCCAACCGCGCGATGCTCGAGGAAGACCGCGACAAGCCGGTCACCAGCGTGCGCGATCCCTTCGGCGAGCATGCGAGCTTCGGCGCGCACAACAACGCCCGCGCCCGCGCCTTCTTCGACAGTTTCGGGTTCGACTACGAGTTCGTATCGGCGACCGAGAACTATCGCTCGGGACGCTACGACGCCGTCCTGCGCACCGTACTCGAGCGGTTCGACGAGGTGCAGGCGATCATGCTGCCGACGCTCGGCGACGAGCGCCGCGCCACCTACTCGCCGTTCCTGCCGATCAGCCCGAAGAGCGGGCGCGTGCTGCAGGCGCCGACGCTGGAGCGGAACGTCGACCGCGGCACCATCGTCTTCCCGGACGAGGACGGGACCCTGACCGAGGTCCCGGTGACTGGCGGCTATGTGAAGCTGCAGTGGCGGCCGGACTGGGCGGCCCGGTGGGTCGCGCTTGGGGTCGACTACGAGATGTCGGGCAAGGACCTGGTCGACTCGATCCGCGTCTCAACCCGCATCTGCCAGGCGCTGGGCGGCGAGCCGCCGGAGACCTTCACCTACGAGCTCTTCATGGACGAGCAGAACCAGAAGATCTCCAAGTCGAAGGGCAACGGACTGACCATGGAGGAGTGGCTGCGCTATGGCGCGCCCGAGAGCCTCGCCTACTACATGTTCACCTCACCGAAGTCGGCCAAGCGGCTCTATTTCGACGTGATCCCGAAGGCGGCGGACGAATACCTGCAGCATCTCGACGCCTACAACCGGCTGAAGGCGGAGGGCGCCAACGCGGCCAATCCGCTGGATAGCCCGGTCTGGAGCGTGCACGGCGGCAACCCGCCCGCGAAGGGCTCGCCGGTGTCGTTCTCGCTGCTGCTCAACGTGGTCTCGGCCGCCAACGCCTCCGACAAGGCGATCCTGTGGGGCTTCCTCTCGCGCTACCTGCCGGGCGCGAGTCCGCAGAGCGAGCCGATGCTCGACCGCCTTGCCGACTACGCGATCAACTACTACGAGGACTTCGTGCTGCCGGCGAAGAAGTTCCGCGCGGCCACGGAGACGGAACGGGCCGCCTTCGCCGATCTGGCAGCGCGGCTGCGGGCGCTGCCGGCGGACTGCAAGGACGCCGAGGCGATCCAGAACCAGGTCTACGAGGCCGGCAAGACCGCCGGGTTCGAACCGCTGCGCGCCTGGTTCCAGGCGCTGTACGAGGTGCTGCTCGGCCAGAGCCAAGGGCCGCGCTTCGGCTCCTTCGCGGCGATCTTCGGCCTGGCCGAGACGATCGCGCTGATCGACAAGGCCTTGAACTCCCCTCCCCCTTGAAGCTCTGGCAAGACATCTCCCTCCGGTTGGGGCGCCGTCTCCTTTCCCCCTTGCGGGGAAGGGCCGGGGATGGGGGTGTCAGCTCAGCGTCGGCCGCATAGGCGCCTCGCAGACCTCTCGGCTGGCATCCAGCTGGCGCCCCCACCCCTGACCCCTCCCCGCAAGGGGGAGGGGAACTGTGCGATCGCTCTCCTTCAGCGAGGGGCGACGTTCCTAAGGGGGAGGGATGGAGACCGCATCCCCTTCCTTCACCACCCCGCCGTGCTTCACCTGCACATAGATCCCGCAATGCGGATGGCCATAGAGGCGAAATAATTCGGCGGGAATATCGAGGTCGCGGATCGCGGTGGCGGGGTCGACGCCAGGCGCAGCGCAGCGGATGATCGGCTTGAACACCTCGGTTTGCACCTCGCCCAGGTCGATGCGACGACTGGTCCAGTCATTTTCCGCCCACGCGGGCCACCCTTCAACGTATAGGTTGGCGCGGAACCTCAGCGGATCGAGCGACTTGCCCAGCCGTTCCCCCAGATCACGGACGCTCGCCAGGTTGATGATCGACACGTGGCCCAACGGATGATCGAGAAACCGGTGGCCGACGCCGTCGATCAACCGAAGGGGGCCCTCGGCCGCCTCGCCGAGCAGCTCGCTCATCCATTCCGCGAAGGCCGCGCGGCCCGCTGGCTCGCCGAGTTGGCCGACGTAGGGCTGCTGGCCCTCGGCCTCGGCATGGAAGAGCCCCGTGGCGTCGTCAAGCCGCGTTCTGGCCCTCGCGACCGCCGCGATCTTGGCGAGGACCGCGAACCGCTGCTTGGGAATGAACCGCGGATTGACTGGATCGAAGCCGCACGGGCCATCCTCGAGGGCGAAAAGCCGGTCGCCCGGGAAGGCTTTTCCCTCGGAAAGCTCGGCAAGCTTAACCTTTTCCGGCGTGAACCCCTTGATCGGATGCCGGAAAAGCGCGGAGATAGCGGCGGTCATGGCGCTCCCCTGCCGGGCCGGACGGCGAAACTCAAGCGTTGGCGCAAGGTGAGCGTTGGCATGAGCGATCCGACGGCGGGCGAAGGCCGCACCCGCGGCAAGACGCCCTACCACCTGGCGCCCTGGGTCGCCATGGCGGCGATGGCCGTCGCGACGCTGGCCCAGCGCCTGCGCAAGAAGAAGCCTGAGATCGAGACCGCGCCGCGCCCCATGACCCCCGCCGAGCTCGACGCCTGCGAGCCCGGCCGCGGCCGCTGCGCCACCTCACCGCTGGGGATACCCCCGCTGGGCTGGAAGGACATCCTGTGGCGCACCTATCGCGAGGTGGGGCGAAACCGGCTCACCGCGCTGTCGGGCGGGGTCACGTTCTACCTGCTGCTGGCGACCTTTCCGGCGATCGCATCGTTCGTCTCGCTCTACGGTTTGTTCTCCGACATCGGCACGGTGGAGCGGCAGCTGTCGCATCTGTCGACGCTGCTGCCGAGCGACGCCGTCAACCTGATCACCAACCAGATGCTGCGGCTGGCGAGCCAGCGCCACGCCACCTTGAGCGCCGCCTTCGTGATCTCGACCCTGCTCTCGGTCTGGAGCGCCAATGCCGGCATGAAGGCCCTGTTCGACGGGCTCAACATCAGTTTCAACGAAACCGAGAAGCGCGATTACGTGCGCCGCAGCTTCGTCACCTACGTGGCGACGCTGCTGGCTCTGGTGTTCCTGGCCTTCATCGCCGGCATGGTGCTGGCGGCGCCGGTGTTCTTCCGGACGCTGGGCCTGCATCGCTTCGGCGCCTGGTGGGGGCCGATCCGCTGGCTGACGGTCTATCTGACGTCGATCACCGCATTCTGCCTGCTCTACCGCTACGGCCCCAGCCGCCGGCACGCGCAGTGGCGCTGGGTGGTGTTCGGCGGCGTGCTTGCGGCCACGATCTGGCTGGCGGTGTCGCTGGGCTTCTCCTGGTGGGTCAACAACGTCGCCCATTTCGGCGTCACCTACGGCTCGCTGGGCGCAATGGTGGCGTACATGCTGTGGCTGTGGATGACCGGGATGGTGGTGCTGACCGGCGCCGAGCTGAACTCGGAGATCGAGCACCAGACGGCGATCGACACCACCATCGGCGAGGCCAAGCCGATCGGCCAGCGCGGCGCGGCGGTGGCCGACTCCGTCGGCCCTGCGTTCACGGTCTCACCGCGCGAGGCGATGCATATCTCCACCAGCTTCATGCGCCGCCAGGTCGGCTATGTCGCCAGCTTCCTGCGGCGCATCACCCGGATCACCCGCACGGCGGCTTAAGGCGG
>Ga0209415_10003371_pt1 | contig 29725 bp, 24 predicted proteins | sample PeaSoiSIISIP2007_FD_187696 | JGI IMG/M metagenome (GOLD analysis project Ga0209415, IMG submission 187696) | Peat soil microbial communities from Weissenstadt, Germany - SII-SIP-2007 (SPAdes) (version 2) | ecosystem: Environmental > Terrestrial > Soil > Wetlands > Peat | place: Germany...
GCTGATCTTTCGGCACGACTGAAGTCATGCCCTGACGCTTCTTGCCCCTCACAATTGAATTTTGCAAGAGGCTCCCAAGCCAAGGATTTGAGATTTCCGGAGCCTCAGGGTATTTTCTCAGGAGACTGGTCAGATGGATTTCAGAAATGATTCCAGTTCCGGACAAAGGGCGCAGAAACTTTTTCCGCGGCGCTTGGCCTCATACATGGCGGCATCGGCTTTCTGGATGAGGGTGTGGGCATCCGCGCCGCACTGGGGATGCAGGGCAATGCCAATGCTGGCGGTAATGGTGACGGATTGACCGCTCAGATCGAAGGCTTCAGCCAACTCGCAGTTGATCCTTTCGCCCAGCACGGGAAGCAACGCAGGATCGCAATCTTCCAGGACGATGGTGAATTCGTCCCCCCCAAAGCGGCTGACCAGATCTCCACCGCGCACGCATTTGACCAGCCTTTGGGCCACAATCTGCAAGAGCTGGTCGCCGACCAGATGGCCGTGCAGGTCGTTCACCTGCTTGAAGCCATCGAGATCGAGAAAAAGCAGCGCCAATGGCCGATCCTGGCGCGCGGTGCGGGAGAGGCAGCGGGCAAAGTAATCCTGGAACATGAGCCGGTTGGGCAGGCCGGTGAGGGGATCGTAGCGCGCGGTCTTGATGAGTTCCTCCTCGACCTGCTTGCGCTCGGTAATATCGCGAAAGACCAGCACCCACCCAAATTTTCCGGTCCCCTCGAAATCGAGCGAGGAGGCGGTATAAGCGGCAGGAAAGCTGGTTCCTCCAACACGCTCGAACTGGTCGGTCTCACAACGCACGGTTTTGGTTCCGTCGTGCGGCTGGGCGAGGGGGTGGTCGAGCCAATCTGCCAGCGGATCCTCGGGGCGCAGTAAATCCGTAAGCCAACAACCCGGCAACATGCCGTCGGGATAATGCAACATGCGCTCGGCGGCGGGGTTGGCAAACAGGACCACACCGTCGGCATCGACGCCTACAATGCCATCGGCGACGGTGCGCAGGATCGCCTCCTGCAGTATGCCCAGACGGTGCGCGCGCTGACGCTCCTCGTGGGCCATACGGGCGCGGTGAATCACGCTGGGCAACAGGCGGAGATAATCACCCTCAACGTCTTTGGCCAGGTAATCGCTGACGCCGGCCTTCATGGCGCTCACCGCAATCGCCTCATTACCCTCACCTGTGAGCATCACGATAGGGACCGACGCGCCAGCCTCGGCCAACTGCTCCATGAAGCCCAGGCCGCTCTGATCGGGCAGATTGAAATCCAGAAGAATCGCCCCCGGATGCTCCTGAGCAAAAAGCAGCAGCCCCTGATGCGCCGTGCAGGCCTGGACCAGACGAAAGCCGGTCGGGCGTAGCGCGCGGCGGTAGAGGATTTGATCGTCTTCGCAATCGTCGACAATCAGAATTGTGAAGGGCGCAATCATCTGGAATCGTCCTTGGGCAAAATCGCAATCTCGAACCAGAAATCGCGCAAGCGGCTGATGGCAACAATAAATTTCTGCAAATCCACAGGCTTCTGCACATAAGAGTTTGCGCCGTCCTCGTAGCATTGCTCGATATCCTGCTCGGCATTGGAGGTAGTCAGCACAATGATGGGAATGCGGCGCAACGCGGGGTCGCTCTTCACCCGGCGCAGCACCTCACGTCCATCCAGGCCGGGCAGGTTGAGATCGAGCAGGACCACCCCAGGCACCGGCGCGGAGACAGGATCGGAAAACTCGCCCTGGCGAAAAAGATAATCAACGGCCTGATCGCCATTGGTGCAGCGGCGAATGGGGTTTTTCAATCCGGCCTTGGAAAAGGCGCGCTGTACCGCATAGAAATCGTCGTCGCTGTCTTCGACAATCAGAATCAACTGCGTCTCGTTGCTCATGGACACTCCCATCACGGCAAGACCGAACGTATTCATTTGGGGTCTTCCGTCAGTGTGAAGTAAAAAGTGCTGCCCACGCCGACGATGGATTCCACCCAGATGCGCCCGCCGTGGCGTTCAATGATTTTTTTGACAATGGTCAGGCCCGCGCCCGCACCACCACCGTACTTGCTCTGCTCATGAAGGCGCTTGAAGATGCGGAAGATATTTTCCAGATGAATTTCAGGAATGCCGATGCCGTTGTCGCGCACAAAAAAGACGGTCTTCCCTTCCTTGCCCTCGCAGCCCACTTCGACCCATTTTTCAGCTTTGTCGTTATACTTGGCGGCGTTGACGACCAGATTCTGCAAGACCTCGCCAATGCGGGTTACGTTGCCGAAAACGGCGGGCAGACGGCAGACGCGGCGCAGTTCGACTCCCTGATTATCGAGAAAGGGTTGCAGATCCTTGGCCACCTCGTCCAGCACCGTATCCAGTTCGAAACGCTCCATGGGCAGCGGGATATTGCCCATGCGCGAGTAGGCCAGCAGACAGTCGATCAGCGTGCTCATGCGCTCGGCCAGCCGCTTCATGCGGTCCAGGTGCCCTCGGCCCTCGTCGTCCAGCCGGTCGGCATGATCCTCAAACAGGAAGCTGACGTAGTTGTGAATGCCGCGCAAAGGCTCCTTGAGGTCGTGCGAGGCGATATAGGCGAACTCGTCCAGCTCGCGATTGCGGCTGCGCAACTCTTCGAGCGCGACAATCAACTGGCGATTGGCGCGCTGCAGGCCAACTTCCAGAGCTTTGCGCGCGGTAATATCGTGTGCAATCTTGACCGCACCAACGATGCGCCCACGGCGATCACGCAGCGGCGACAGGGTGACGGAAACGTCGATCACCGTACCGTCGCGGCGCAAACGCTCGGTCTCGTAGCGCGTGATGCGTTCGCCATTGGCGATGCGGGCCAGAAATTCGGCCTCCTCGCCGAGGCGATCCGGAGGGAAGGTGATGGTCATAGGCTTGCCGATAGCCTCGGTGGCGCTATAGCCAAAGAGGCGCTCGGCCTCTGGATTCCAACTGGTGATGATGCCCTGGAGGGTCTTGCTCATGATAGCCACATCCGCGGAGGTGACCAGATTGGCCTGGAAGGTGCGCTCGGCATCGTCTCTGCGATATTTTCCGACGATCAGGACGATCAGCAGACCGGAGAGCGCGAAGACAATCATCGAGATGATTGCTTCTCTGGTGACCGTAAACGTCCCGACCGGCTCCATGAAGAAGAAGTTGGCCGTCAGGTCGCTCAGCACAAGCGCCATCAACGAGGGTCCGACGCCACAGAGCAGGGCGGCAAAGGTCACAGCCGGAAAGTAGGTAAGGAAAGGTACGCCGGTTTGCCAAGGCGAGATCGCAAAACGCAGTCCGGTGGCCAGCAGGAAGATGCCCAACGCCGCCGCATAGCGGGCCGTCGCGCCCACCAGCGAGAAGGAGAATGCGCGCGTGAGGTTCGACCACCAGACCCCTTCCGTTCTCATGCGCATCCCCTCATTCCGCGCGTTCCATCGCCGAAGTTTGGGCTCATCGCGCCGCTCAGTCCAACAGCACACCACGGCCCAGCAGCGCGCAGAGATGACCTGGAGCGATCTCGGGTTTTGTTCAGCAAGAGAAGGTCCATGGGGATGCGCGGATTGTTGGAGCCGTCTCATGCGGAACCGTCCCAGCGCCTCACTTCCGCCTCATGCGCTATTCTGTCCTTGCGGCAACCTGCTCCAGAGGCGTAAAAATCCTCGAATCACGACCCGGCTCACTCCATGGCGATCAAGACGCTTGAAAAAACCGCGAAAGAGATCGTCCTGAATATTCAGGACTACTCTTTGTTTGCTTATCGCGCGGTAATGAACCTCTTCCGGCCGCCGGTCTACTGGCCGGAATTTCTGGTGCAGGCCGACATCATCGGGGTGGGTTCACTGTCGATTGTGGTGCTGTCGGGCATCTCGACCGGAGGTGTGTTGGCGCTGCAATCGGCGGCCACCCTCTCCGCCTTTGGTGCCACGGCGATCACCGGCCAGTTTGTCAGCATGACCATGATCCGCGAGCTGGGACCGGTGCTGACCGGCGTGATGGTCAGCGGGCGCAACGCTTCGTCGATGGCCAGCGAACTGGGTTCGATGGTGGTGACCGAGCAGATTGACGCCATGCGGGCGCTGGGCGTGGACCCGGTGCGCAAGCTGGTCACGCCGCGCATCTTTGCCTGCATCACCATGCTCTTCTTCCTGACCATTGTGGCCGATGCCTGCGGCATTCTGGGGGGTGGCGCGGTCACCGTCTTCATGAATCACCAGGACGGCCCCCAGTATTTCTCCATGGCCTGGGAGCATCTACGTTATCCGGATATTATCCAGGGGCTGGTGAAGCCGCTGTTCTTCGGCTACATTATCGCCTCGATCGGCTGCTTTCATGGGATGCGGACCTCGGGCGGAACGCAGGGCGTGGGCCGCTCGACGATTCAGGCCGTCGTGTGGGCCTCGGTTTCCATCATCTTTGTGGACTTCTTCATCACCCAAATCCTGCTCTTTCTCTTTCCGCCGCTATGAGCATCGACCCCACACAGACCGCGCCCGCCGCCGCCGATGACCAACCCGTCGTAGCCTTCAGCAACGTCACGCTGGCCTTTGACGGACCGCCGGTGCTGGAGAACATCAGCTTCACGGTTGCGCCGGGCGAGACGCGCATTCTGCTGGGTCCGGCCGGGGTGGGCAAGAGTGTGCTGCTCAAGCTGACCAACGGGCTGCTGCGCCCGGACGAGGGCAGCATCAAGCTCTTCGGCAAAGAGATTTCGCGCATGCCCGAGGAGTGGCTGTTTCCGTTGCGCGCGCGGGCCGGAATTGTCTTTCAGGAGGGCGCGCTCTTCGACTCGCTCACCGTGCGCGACAACGTGGCCTACCAACTGATTCAGGAGCGCGTACCGGACGACGTGATCGACCGGCGGGTGCGCAAGGCTCTGGAGTTTGTCGAGCTGCAGGATACCTTTTCGCTGTACCCAGCCTCGCTCTCCGGCGGAATGCGGCGGCGCGTGGCCATTGCCCGCGCCTTCATTCGCCAACCCGAGCTGCTGCTGTACGACTCGCCCACCGGCGGACTGGACCCGGTCACCTCGACGACAATCATTGAACTGATCGTCAAAGAACGAGACGTGCACCACACGCCTTCGATTCTGGTGACGCACCGGCTGCAAGACGCCTTCATGCTGTGTACGCACCATTTCGACGCAGAGTTGGGGCGCATGGTCACTCTGCCCGAAGGTCAGACCGACCCGACCACCACCTTCCTCATGCTTGAGGAAGGCCGCCTGATCTTCGACGGCTCACTGCACGATCTGGTGCACAGCGAGAATCCCTTCGTGCGGGAGTTTTTGGAGTAGGGGTTTGTGGAGCAATGGAATAGTCTCCACCGGTGTAGCCAATCGTCGGAGTATGAAACCGTAGCGCCGACCTCCCGGTCCACGCCAGCTACTTTGTAGGGATTTGAGCTTCTACCGGTAAGCGAGAGCCGGTTCCACCGCGAACCGAAGCCGCCGCCCCAGAAAAAAGCCTTCTCCGCGGCCAAAGCTGCGGAGAAGGCTGTGATGCAATCTTGAAAAATTGTCGCTGTGAAATTATGCGTGCAATCTACGGCGGACGAGCACTGCCAGTCCAAGAATCCCGGTCCCCATCAACAGCAGACTTCCCGGCTCCGGCGTGTGCACGGGAGGCTTGTTGGTGGTGGGCAACTTGCCGTTGAACTCGACGTTGTGCACCTCGCCGGTGGGCCCCACCGAAGCCACGATGAACGTACCGCCCATCTGTGCAGTCCCACTCAGCGCCGCCATGGGTGCCAGCAACGCTGCATCGTACTGGGCATCGATGGCCACCTGATTGGCCTGATAGAGGTTGAACAGGATCATGCCGCCATCGTTGTTGCTGTCACCAGACTGGTTTCCATTGATCAACATGGCATCATTGAATGTAAGTGAGACTCCGGCGACATTGACAATGATGGTCGCGCCTGCTGGCACGGCGAAGTCTAGCTGCGCTCCATAGTTGACCGTCCCATTGCTGTTCAAACTTTCAAATTGGTTGGCGGTCAGATTGAAGACATCAAGCGTAGTTCCGGTCGCGCTCTTGCCGGTATACGACGGTGCATAGAGCACCACCCAGGAGGAGTTACTGCAGTTCGAAGTGGTCGCATCGCCCGCTGCAATCGCGCCGGCGCAGGTTCCCACCGATCCGAGGGTGACATTCGTTCCCGTCCAACTGGTTCCGCTGTACGTCGTTGTTCCGCTCTTGGTCAGCGTGGACAGGTAAGTTGATTCCGTGATCATATCCTTGCTGAGAGTTCTCCAATCCGCGGCGTTGGTCGGCAGCGGGGCAGCTCCCCCAGGGTTAAGGCTTCCGCCGTTGTTGAAATAGTAATTGCTGCTGCTGTCCCCCGGCGCATAAACATTGCCTTTGCTTCCCACAGCAATATGACCGCCATTGAACGAATCGTTTCCGGCAGTCTGAATCAGATAGCCGTTGGCATTGGCACCCCAAGGATCAAAGGAATCCGTGGATCCGCTGGCCTGAAAAGCACCGCCGATGGGAAGTGTATTACCACTGCCAGATTCATTGATCTTGCCGGCCGCGCCGACCCGCCCCTGAATGTCCGTACCACCAGAGGGGCCAACCACATTTCCAGTCAGGCTGGTGGTGGACGTGCCATCACCGGAGGTATAGCCCATCGCAACCAGATTAAAAGCACTCACCGCGCAACCCCACTTGTCAATGACGCAAAACGGCGCCGTTGAGGCATGAGAGACGAGGCAACCTACAGAGAGGCCAAGGACTACAACAGGTACCGCAATTTTCATTTTTGTTCCTTCGACGGGGGACTACTGATGATGCCGTAGACGTGCAGAAGACGGGGAAGGGGAAGCCGCACAAATCAAATTGCTTGAGTCGATTGAGAATACCCGCTCAATGCTGCTATTGTCGCACCTTAACGAGCAAATGAGAATCCTCTAAATGGTACCAAGTGGTATAAACTTCGGTAACTCAACAAAAATTACCCAACTAAAAATAAATTCGCCCCTCATCTGGCTGTTTTTGAGATTTCCAGTTTTCCGACCCTACACGGCGACGGAAAAACTGCCCTCATTGCGCGTCACAGCCTTGTAGAGGGTATCGCGCTCAACCGGAACGCGACCGGCCTCGGTGATGAGGCGGCAGAGTTCGGTGCGGGTCATGCCCTGCGGGGTGGTGGCACCGGCATCGTGATAGATCTTCTCTTCGACGACTGTGCCGTCCAGGTCGTCCGCGCCAAAGCGCAGCGCAATCTGCGCGATCTTTGGCGTAAGCATCTGCCAGTAAGCCTTGATGTGGGCGAAGTTATCCAGCAGCAATCGGCTGACAGCGACTTGGCGAATATCGGTAAGCCCTGTGGTGGGCGGAATGTGCGCCAGCGCGGTATTTTCTGGGTGAAAGGCGAGGGGGATGAAGGTCTGAAATCCACCAGTCTCGTCCTGGAGCTCGCGCAGCTTGAGCAGGTGATCGACGCGATCCTCGTCATTCTCGATGTGCCCGTAGAGCATGGTGGCGTTGGACTTCAGGCCCATCTTGTGAGCCAGACGCGCGGTATCCAGCCATTCCTGGCCGTCGATCTTGTGATCGCAGATGACGGAGCGGACGCGGGGGGCAAATATCTCCGCGCCGCCGCCGGGCAGCGAATCGACACCGGCCACGCGCAGCTTCTTCAGGGTTTTCTCGATGGTGAGCCTGGAGCGGCGGGCCAGAAACGCGACTTCGACCATGGTGAATGCCTTGATGTGCACCATGGGAAAACGCTGCTTGAGTCCCTGCACCAGATCGAGGAAATAGGCGAGAGGCAGGTCGGGATGCAGTCCGCCGACAATGTGAAACTCGGTGACCGCCTCAGAATAGCCCGATGCGGCCGACTCCCACGCCTCTTCCAGGGTCATGGTATAGCCGGCGGGATCGCCCTTCTTGCGGCCAAAGGCGCAGAGGCGGCAGTTGGCCACGCAGACATTGGTGGGGTTAATGTGGCGATTGACGTTGAAGTAGGTCACATCACCATGCAGGCGCTCGCGCACGTAGTTGGCCAGCCAGCCCACGGCCAGCAGATCCGTCGAGCCATACAGCACCAGGCCATCGTTGGAGTCCAGGCGTTCGCCGCCCATGACCTTGACGGCAATCGGTTCCAGCCGAGCATCGTAGCTCTTGAAAGCGGCGTTCTGTGTGCTTTTGTGGGCGCGGGTTTTAGTCATATCAGCCTGCATTCTCCCATGATACAGAAAAAACAGTGAGGCAAATCACTTTTGAGCGCTCTGCGGGACGCGCTTACGGAACGGTCGGCGGCTCAATCAGCACACCGTCGAAAAGCGAGGCCGCCACCATGCGTCCGGCAGCGGACCGGACCAGAGCGATGCGGTAGCCAGTCTGCGCCCAGGTCCAGGTCGAGGATTTGGGATCAATCGAGTACACCAGATCGCTGGAGCGCGAGCTGACCATCATGCGGTTGCGCTGCGCATCAAAGCTGAGATCGTCCACGTCGCGCAGCGTAAGGCGGTCAAACCACAGCCAGGTCTTGCCCAGGTCGCGGGTGAAATAGACGCCTTCGCGCGCGGCCAGCCACAGGGTTCCGTCGGCGGAAAAAGCGACGCGATGGATGCGGGTGAGCATGGCCGGGGTGCCCATGGGCATCCAACTGCGGCCATTGTCGGTGGAGAGCGCCACACCGTCGGGGTGGGCCGCCGCCAGTGTGCGCCCCTGCGCGGCGACAGAGAGATAATCGACTGCGCCCATCACCGGCCCGCCCTGCCAGGTTGCGCCGTGGTCACGGCTGGTAAAGAGTCCGCCCGTGGTGGCCGCAACCCAAGCTTCCCCAGAGAGTTCCAGGGCGGTGACGCGGCTTTCCAGCGTGCGCTCCGGCTCCTTCACCTGCTTGGCCACGTTCACGCGAACGCCCATGTGGGTCTCTGTGGCGGTCTTTTCCTGCGTGTTGGCAATGATATTGCGCGGGAACCAGTGGTTGGGGCTGGCGGAAGTGGCGGAATTCGGATTATCACCCGATTCCAGAGCGAAGATGCCGTGGCTGGTTCCGGCCAGAATGCTTCCGTCAGCCGATTGGGCCAGCGCAAATACGTCCAGACTATCCAGCCCCGCGGAGATTTGCGCCCAATGCGCGCCGCTGTCGCTGGAGACAAAAACGCCGCCAAAGCTCTTGTCGTTGACCAGCCCTGCGTACAGGCGCGTGGGGTGGGCACGATCCACCAGCAGCGCCTCGACCTTGCGGCCGGAGAAGCCCTCATTCGCAGCGATAAAGCTTGCACCCGCGTCGCTGCTGACCAGCACGCCGCCGCGATCCGTGGCCAGCAGCACGCGCTCCGGATTCCGGGGATCGACAAAAACATCGTTCACAATCACTTCTGGCCCGGTCATCGGCTGGAACGTATGACCGCCGTCGAGGGTCTTGTAGAGGCCTTCGGTAGTCCCGGCGTAAACGATCTCACGGTGAGCAATATCCTGGCGAAGAACGCGTGTGCGGCGCGCCGAAGAGGGGATGCCCTGAATCTTATGGAACAGCTCACCGGCACTCTCGCTTTTGTAGATGCCGCTGCACGCACTGAGGAAGACAGTGCGCGAATGCTGCGGATCAATCACGATCGAGAAGACGTCGGAGTCCTCGATGAGTCCGTTTTTGATGCTGTGCCAGGATTTGCCGCCGTCAGTAGTCTTCCAGGGCAGATGCCAGGTGCCCGCGTAGAGGATATTGGGGTCGGCGGGGTCCACGGCGAGCGACTCGATATTGTGAATCTCGCGACTGGTGGGCGGGCTGATCTGCGACCAGGTAGCGCCCGCATCGGCAGAGCGAAAGACGCCGTCGAGGGTTCCGGCAAAGAGCAGCTTTGGATCGGTAACGGCCTGGGCAAAGGCGCGTATCGACTGGCCGCGCAGGCCCTGCGACTCGGCCCAGTGACGGCCGCCGTCGTGCGTGATCCAGAGTCCGCCACCGACAGCGTCCAGCTTCCATGCGGCAGCGTAGAGGGTGGCATGATCGGCTGGGTCAACGACAATGTGATCGATGATGAGGTCGTCAGTGGCGTCCAGTTTGGCCAAGCGCTGCCAGTGCGCGCCTTGATCCAGCGATTCGTAGATCCAACTGTTGGTCGAGCCAAGATAAAGATGATCTTCCGCGCCGGGAACAGCAGCCAGCGCGCGTGCATCGCCGCCCACCGGTCCCACTGCACTCCAACGCGCCTGAGCCGACAGGGCTGCGGCAAACCAGAAAAACAGCAGCGCGCAGTGCGGCAGCCGTTGAAAAGAAAAAGAGGTTTTCACGCGAAGCCGCAGAGGATTCATGCGGATTGATTGCTCCCAAGGCTCATGGAATAAGTATACAAATCCGGAACCGCGGCGGGGATTCTCGCCCGCCGCGATTCCGGATTTTACTGATGGGATCGAATCAAAAGCGGAAGAAGGCTCCCAGCATTGGCTCTGCCGTGTGAGTAAAGACGTTGGTTGAAGTGTAGAGCTTGGTGAGGTTTGGTGCTTTGTACAGATTGCCACGATACTGAAAGCGCAGACCGATGTGCGGCAGCAGGGTCCAATCCACGCCCGCGCCATAGACAAAGACCGGCTTGGTGGCGCTGGTGGTGTTGGACTGGCCGCTGACGGGTTGATTGAAGAGAAGTCCACCACCTGCCAGCGCAAAGGGACGGAAATTTGTAACTTTGACCGATGCAATCCAGTCGCCGGTGACTTCATGAGCATTGGCGGAGACAGCGTAAGACGTAGGCCCACCACAAAAACCGGTGGGAAGGCATACTGTTGAAGATACCAGGGGCTTATATACCTGGTTGGCGCGGTTGTAAGAATAAGTGCCTTCGTAACCGATCCACGGCTTGGAGATATGCCGCACTTCCAGCAATCCGCCTGCGGAGTTGGATGGACTCTGACTCACATTGTTGCTTGTAGTCGTCCCAGCAAACGCCCCATACAGGCTTGCCGCCACATCGGTTTCCGCGTAAGCAACGGCATTGACTAATGCGGCCATTCCAACCAATACAAGCGTTATTCGCATCCATTTCAATTGCATAACTACCTCCTGAAAAAAGTAACAAAGTATCCGTTTTTAACGATGCGCTTCATCCCCTGCTGATCTTTCCCAACCCACACATCTTAGATTCAGCCCTTTTTCCGCAGCCTGTTTAGCCCCTGAGGCAATGCAGGCCACTCCGTTTTGCTCACTGTGGGGCGCGGATGATCGTTGGAGTGACTGAGACACTTCACTAGTTCAATGACACGCCCAATGACTGGCCGACTGATTAGACGCAGTAATGCTCTCCTTGTAACTCGCGCAACTGCATTTTTATGTAAAAAGGCAAAGAGACCAACCGGAAAACCGGTCAGCCTCTTTGCCTTGCGAGAAGAATCTTTTCTGTTTACGCCGGAGCGGGAGTGAGCCGCTCCGGCGGGTGGAACTACTTTCCAGCCTTGGCGGCCTTCTTCTTGTGGGCCTTGGCTGCCAGGGGCTTGCGGGCCTGTGGCGTCACCTTGGTCTCGTCGACCGGAGTGGTTCCGGCAACGTCCGCGTTGAAGTCGGCACCAGCGGGCACCAGGTAGTTTTCAACGGTCTGGCTATCGGCGGTTCCGGTGCGTGCGCTGACGCGAGCCGCGTCGATGCCCTTCTCGGTGACCAGATAGTCCTTGGTGTTGACGGCGCGCTGCGCGGCCAAATCCTCGACCTTGATGTGCTTGTTGCGCAGGGCGGCCTTCTGCTGCTTGGCCTCTGCGGCCTTTTCCTTGGCATTGGACTCACCAACGACCACGGCCTTGGCATCGGGCTGCTTCTGCAGGCTGAGGGCAACGCCGTCCAGGATGGCCTTGGCTTCGTTATCCACGCGAGCCGGACGCTTCTTGTCCTTGTCAAAGCTGATAGCACCCAGAGCCGAAGTGTGAGGAACCGGTGGCGGCGGCGGCTGAAGGATGTTCAGGTTGGCCGTTGCGCTGGCGGTCTGGCCCTTGTCGTCGGTGACGGTGCAGGTAATTCCAACCGTACCGGCCGGAGCGCCCGCCGAAGCGAAGGTGGCCGTCGAACCGCTGCCGCTGACCGAGCCGGCGGAGGTCGAATAAGTGTAAGTGAGTGGGCGATTCTGCGGGCTGACGCCAGTGGCCGTAACCGCCGAAGTCTCACCCGGCTTGATGGTGCTGGGGTTGACCGCGCAGGCCACCGTGGGCGGATCGAACTGCTTGACCGTGAAGCTGGCCGAAGCGACGGCCGTCTCCCAGGGCTTCACGCCTTCCTTGCCGTGCTTGCCTTCCTTGACGCCAGCCTTGACCGTATAGGTGCCCGGGGCCAGGTTGCCGGTAGCAATCTGCGTGGTGGTCGCGGTGCCGGAGGCTCCATTGCCTTCCCAGCTATAAACCGTGTTCAGCTTGGGCGCAACGTTGCCGGCAGTGGCCGTGACTGTGACCGGGTCGCCGGGATACACCACGGCAGGCGTGGCCACAGCAGTCAGCGTGATGGGCGTGGGAGGTGCCATATCGCCAACGTGGAAGGTCAGGCCGGTGCTGATACGCGCCGCATTGATGCTGGCAACGCCACCCCATGCACCGGGACCAGTCATCGAACCAAGTGTCAGCGGCCCAAAGTCATTGTGGGAATACTGATAATCAAACTGGATGAGGCGGATGGCCAGATGATGATTGAGAGCCTTGGTGGTGTAATCGATGCCGCCGCCCAGAGTGAATGAAGGTCCCCAGGTCTCCAACTGCCAGTGCGGACCGGCAACGCGCTCGCCGCCGCCCAAAGCATGCACAAAGGGCGTCCAATTGCCCTTGGGCGCCTGGTAGAGCAGACCGATCGAACCGCCGCTCATATCATCAGCGGTCTTGGTGAAGAACACGCCAGCATGCTCGTCCTCGACGTGAACGTCGCCGATGGCCTCGATGCCGATATTCTTGTTCAGAAAGCGAGTCACAGCAAAGATGCCGCCGCCGGGGATTTTGACATAATTGAAGGGCGAAGTCGGGGTGGTCGTATTATTTTCCAATGGGGTATCGACTGTGCCATGCGGAGAGATGAAACTGTAGCCTCCGAAGATATCCCACTTGGAACCGAGTCCGGCATAGGGGGCTTTCGCTGGCTTGGCCGCATCCTGGGTTTTGGCCGCGTCCTGGGCCGCAAGGGCAAGGGGCATGCTGGCGATAACCGCCAATGCAAGCACCCGGCCTGCTGTCTTCAATACACGAGAGTACATTCGATTTCTCCTCCGCAATCAAGTTGAACTGCCAGTAAAAGGGCGTTCACAACTGCCGCTTACAGCGCGGACTGTCTCGGCTTCGGACAAAATACAGCCATGAGACGCCCTTGCGCCAATCTAAAACTTACCATAGGCATGATCGAAGTGAGCATATTTTTTCAATAAGTTGGGGGGATAATGCCTACTCTGGAATCACCTTAAGCAGCAATCAAGGCAACAAATTACCTAAGTAATGTGCGGCAAAAACTGCGCGGCGAACTTACTTTTTGCTTCTATCGGCCCCTCAGCCGTCCAAGGATCGAAACGCCGGATTTCTAGGCCAGATTCAGGGTTTTGACCAGGCTCCGTGGTTCGCGCTGGATCTTTTCCTGAAGCAGTGTAATGGCGTAGATGAGCTGCTCGGGACGCGGAGGGCAGCCGGGAACATAAATATCAACGGGAATGATCTGATTGACGCCCTGGACGAGCGCGTAATTATTGAAGACGCCGCCGGAGGTGGCGCAGGCACCCATGGAGATCACCCACTTGGGCTCGGGCATCTGGTCGTAAAGGCGGCGAATCACCGGGGCCATCTTGTGCGAGACGCGACCGGCAATGACCATCAGGTCTGACTGACGCGGCGAGGGGCGAAAAACCTCCGCGCCAAAGCGCGCAATATCAAAGCGCGACGCGCCCATGGACATCATCTCGATGGCGCAGCAGGCAAGGCCGAAGGTCATCGGCCAGACCGAGTTCTTGCGCACCCAATTGACGGCAAAATCCAACGACGTGAGAAAGATGCCCTCCGGCTGCTCGTAGCCGTAGTTGACTTCCTGCAACTTGGCGCGATTACGCGCACTGCTCTCCATCGCTCCGAATAGATACCGATCACGCTCCACCGACTCCGCCATAGGACTACTATACCGCGAGACAGGAGTCAGTGAGCAGTAGTCAGTGGTCGGAGTATTGGGGCTGGAGAGCAGGGACAGGAATCGGCGAGCTGAGCCTGCCCATTCCGAGATTTGGAAAAATAAGAGTCAGAAAAGACGCCGCCGAGGCCTTCTCGAAGAAACTTTATCGATTCCTTACAACTCCCTTATAATAACCTTCCCAAAAGCATTATGAAAACCTTATAAATAATGCACCGAAGAATCAGGTTCTTTGCTCGTCGTGAATGGGCCAAAAATCGCTTGGGACAGCATTACCCCGGCTCCGTTCTTCGTATATTTTTCGTGTGGAGTGGAAGCGCATGACTCGAATCAGCAAAATGTGTACCTTCATTGCCGTTCTGGCATTGCCCATGACGGCAATGGCCGTGGCCCCCGACCTGGGCGTTTCGCCTCCCGCCACACAGGCACAGATTGCCGCGCTGCAGCAGACCATCCGCGATGCGCAGACCTCGGGCGACAACGCCTGGGTACTGGTTTCCGCGGCGCTGGTGCTGCTGATGACCGCGCCCGGGCTGACGCTGTTCTACGGCGGCCTGGTGCGGCGCAAAAACATTCTGGGAACCATGATGCAGAGCTTCGCCATGATGGGACTGATCACCGTTCTGTGGGCTGTAGTTGGTTATTCGCTCTGCTTCGGCGCGGGCAACGGGATCATCGGCAGCCTGGATCACGCCTTTCTGCGCGGGGTCGGCCTCACGCCGAATCCAAACTATGGCGGCACCATTCCCGAGCAGACCTTCATGATCTACCAGTTGATGTTCGCCATCATCACCCCGGCGCTGATCACCGGAGCCTTTGCCGAGCGTGTGAAGTTCAGCGCCATGGCCATCTTCCTGACGCTCTGGTCGCTGGTGGTTTACTGCCCCATGGCCCACATGGTCTGGGGCGTGGGCGGAATCCTGAACGTGGCGGGCGGGCGCTGGCCGGTGATGGACTTTGCCGGTGGCACCGTGGTGCATATCACCAGCGGCGTCTCGGCGCTGGTCTGCGCCATCTATTTGGGCAGGCGCGCCGGTTATCCGCATGAGGATATGCCGCCGCACTCCATGGTGCTGAGCTTTATTGGCGCGGGATTGCTGTGGGGCGGTTGGTTCGGCTTCAACGCGGGCAGCGCGCTGAACTCTGGACCGCTGGCCACCAGCGCCTTTGTCAATACGCAGTTTGCGGCCGCTGCGGGCGCAATTGCCTGGGTGATAGCCGAGTGGATCAATAACGGCAAGCCGACGGCCCTGGGCGCGATCTCCGGCGCAGTAGCCGGATTGGCGACGATTACCCAGGCCTCAGGCTTTGTGCAGCCGATGAGTGCTCTGGCTATCGGCGCTGCCGCCGGTCTGATCTGCCCCTTCATGGTCTTCCGGGTGAAGAAGTTCTTCGGCTACGACGATTCGCTGGACGCCTTTGGCGTACACGGCGTGGGCGGAACGTTGGGCGCTTTGTTCACCGGCCTGCTGGCCTCCGGCGGAATCAACGCGGTCTTTGGCAAGGACGCCGCGGGCAATGCACTGCCCACCGGAGCCATCAACGGCAACTGGCACCAGGTCACCAATCAACTGGTGGGCATGGGCATCGGCTGGGCGCTGGCCATTGTGGGTACGCTGGCGCTGCTGGTTCTGGTGGATAAAACCATCGGTCTGCGCGTTTCAGCCACCGAGGAAGCCACCGGGTTGGACCTGACCCAGCACGGCGAAGAAGCCTACGATATGAACTCGTAATTCAACGCTCCAATCGCTCCGGCTTCCCTGCCCTTTGCAATTTTCCACCAATCGGCGGAAGATGGGAGGCCGAAGCGGACCACCGAAGACCAGGCAAGACCAAGAGGAATTCACAGATGATCAAGATCGAAGCAATCATCCAGCCGGCCAAGCTCGACGACGTGAAAGAGGCGCTGATCGAAGCGGGCATTGAGGGCATCACCATCCTGGAAGCACGCGGCCACGGCCGCCAGAAGGGGCACACCGAGTTTTATCGCGGACGCGAGTACACGGTGGATCTTCTCCCCAAGGTCAAGCTCGAAGTCGTCGTGGTCGACGCCATGAAAGACAAGGTAATTGGCGCGATTCTGGGCGCGGCCCGCACCGGCCACATCGGCGACGGCAAAATCTTCGTCAGCAAGATCGAAGAGGCCATCCGCATCCGCAACGACGAGCGCGGAGAAACGGCGCTGTAAGGCCTCTCGCAACCCTTCAAATGAAGCACCTTTTGCCGGAGACCTCGGACGCGCGCTGCGTCCGGCTTCGGCAAAATTTTCGACCGCCGCGCAACGAAAAATCTGTAGGATAAAAGCGGAGAGTGGCCTTCATGCCCGTCGATCAAAAAACATCCCCAGAGTTTGACCACTACGCAGAAACCTACGATCAACTACTGGACGATCCCGCCCGAAGGCGCTTTGCGACCGACCCACTGCACTTTCATCGCAGAAAATGGCCGATTCTGCGCAAGCTGCTTGACCACATGAACCGAGCGCCGAGCGAGTTGCGCTGGCTGGATGTGGGCTGCGGGCGCGGCGAGCTGCTGACCCTCTTCGGCAGCAACTTCCAGCAGGCAATGGGCTGCGATCCCTCGACGGGAATGCTCGCTTCCTCCGATCAAATTCTGACCATGCGGCAGACTTCGCCGCTGCAACTGCCCTTCGCGGATCGCTCGGTCGATCTGGTCACCGCGGTCTGCGTTTTCCATCACGTTCATGGAGAAGGAAGAAGCCTTCTGACCGACGAGATCAGGCGCGTTCTTGCGCCCGGCGGCCTCTGCTGCATCATCGAGCACAATCCCTGGAACCCTGTGGCCAAGGGCATCGTGAAGCGCTGCCCGGTCGATGCCGATGCGGAGCTGCTGACAGCTGCGGAGACACGGCGTTTGCTGCAGAAATCCGGATTTAAAGCACGCGCAACTGAATACTTTCTCTACGCGCCGGAAAGCCTGTATCGCATCTTCGGCCCCGTGGAAAGCCTGCTCGGCAAGCTGCCTTTGGGCGGCCAGTACGCGGTGCTCGCGCAGTTGCCTTGAGCCTTCCAGTTCGCAGCGAATCCGGCTTTCAGCAATCCCGCCCCGAACCCACCGGCTTCGCCAATCCACTAAAGCACGAATCAGTAGCAACCTCGATCCGTTGCGCCTACCTCCCGGTCGGCCGTAGCGTGGACCTCCCGGTCCACGTTCGAGCCTTCCCTCCCACACGGCCATCCGCGCTCAGCCGACTGACCGGTTACAGGCCAAATGCGAGGATGCCAGTCGCCCCACACCCAACAGTTCAAACTTCTCGTACTCCAGAATGCGTGAAATTACCAGATGGTTTTATTCTTTCCTTATAAATATCCATATCTTCATCAATTAAGATTTGAACCAATCGCCATCACAGCGGATCGGCGTCCGCTTCTGACTTTCAATCCTGCTCCGGCGGAGTCCTGCAACCTTTCAGGAGTTTCCTGTCGGCGTCATTGCGTACCCTCATCCAGATGGGCGGCCGGTTCAGCGGCCCATCGCATGGTTTTTACCGAAACCATGCAACTTTGGAGTGCAAGTCCTATGATTCGTCGTGCAATCTCTCTGACGCTTCTGGCCCTCTGTCTGGGATTCACCTCCCTGGCGATGGCGCAGACGCCCGCATCCGCACCGGCCAGCCCGGCCGCGCCCCCTGCACAGCCCGCAACCCAGGCCCAGATCGCGGAGTTGCAAGCGGCAGTCAAAGCCAACCAGGCAGCCACGGCCAGCGCGCAATCGGCCGGTGACAATGCCTGGATGCTGGTCTCCGCCGCTCTGGTGCTGCTGATGACCGGGCCGGGATTGGCGCTGTTCTATGGCGGCCTGGTGCGCAAGAAGAACATTCTGGGCACCATGATGCAGAGCTTCGCGATGATGGGGCTGGTCACGGTGCTGTGGGCGATCGTGGGGTATTCGCTGGCCTTCGGCCACGGCAACGCCTTTATCGGCGGCTTTGAACACCTCTTTCTGAAGGGCGTTTCGCTCACCCCCAACGCCGACTACGCGCCGACGATTCCCGAGCAGACTTATATGATCTACCAGTTGATGTTCGCCATCATCACCCCGGCGCTCATCACTGGTGCATTCGCTGAACGCATGAAGTTCAGCTCCATGGCCGTGTTTCTGTCGCTCTGGTCGCTGATCGTCTACAGCCCCATGGCGCACATGGTCTGGGGCGTAGGCGGCTTTCTGAACTCGTCGAACTCGCATGCCGGCTTTGCCTCGCTGGATTTCGCCGGCGGCACCGTGGTGCACATCACCAGCGGCGTCTCTGCGCTGATTACGGCGCTCTACCTCGGCAAGCGCATCGGCTACCCGCACACCAAGATGCAGCCCCACTCCATGGTGCTGAGCTTCATCGGTGCCTGCCTGCTGTGGGTCGGCTGGTTCGGCTTCAATGCCGGCAGCGCGGTGGCCGCCAATTCGCTGGCCACCAGCGCCTTCGTCAATACCCACTTCGCGGCTGCGGCTGCAGCCATCGGCTGGTCCATCGCCGAATGGATTCACAACGGCAAGCCAACTGCTCTCGGCGCAATCTCCGGCGCGGTCGCCGGACTGGTGGCCATCACCCCGGCCTCCGGCTTTGTCCAGCCCATGAGCGCTCTGGCCATCGGCTTCCTCGCCGGCCTCTTCTGCTTCTTCATGGTCTTCGTGGTCAAAAGCTTCTTCGGTTACGACGACTCGCTGGACGCCTTCGGCGTTCACGGCGCGGGCGGTACGCTGGGCGCTGTGCTGACCGGCATCTTCGCCGCCTCGGTCATCAACCCGGTCTTCGGCAAGGATGCCCCGGTGGGCGGAATCGATGGCCACTGGGGGCAGTTGGGCAACCAACTGGCTGGTATCGGCCTGGCCTGGGGCATCTCCATCGTTGGAACCCTGGTGCTGCTGTTTGCCGTGGATAAAACCATCGGCCTGCGCGTCTCGCCCGAGGATGAGAACGCCGGTCTCGACCTCTCGCAGCACAACGAAGAAGGCTACGACCTGAACACCTAGTATCGTGACCGTACGATTCAGTAAACAAGCGATGATGATGGGTGCCCCAGGTCCCGATTTTGAGACCTGGGAGAGCACAAATCCATACGGTCAAGGGAATATCAAACCCGAACGTCCCACATTTGATTTTTCGGAATATGGGACGCTTCCTTCCACGGCCGGATCGGTTTTTCCGTGCCAATGCGACCCACCGGGAACAAACAGGTAAATAATTGACCGGGGACTAGCCCAAACCACCGTCCCGCCTGTTACGCTGTCAAACGAGGCATTTTGCGTATGATCAAAATTGAAGCTATCCTCCAGCCCTCCAAGCTGGACGCAGTCAAGGATGCACTGCTTGAAGCAGGCATTGAAGGCATGACCATTCTGGAAGCCCGCGGCCACGGTCGCCAGAAGGGCCACACCGAGTTCTATCGCGGCCGTGAGTATACGGTTGATCTTCTTCCCAAGGTCAAGATCGAACTGGTGGTCAACGACGACCAAAAAGAGAAAACCCTGCAAGCCATCATCGGCTCGGCCCGCACCGGTCGCATCGGCGACGGCAAGATCTTCCTCAGCCACGTCGACGATGCCATCCGCATCCGCAACGACGAGCGTGGGGAAACCGCGCTGTAAACACTTTTCACGACAAACAAAAAATGCCCCGATCTCGATTCCGAGGTCGGGGCATTTTCGCTGGACGTGCAGCCCTCTACGCCAATATCTTCAGCCCATGCTTGTCCACAATATCCAGTAACTTCAACGCCATGCCACTGGGCTTCTTGGCGCCCGACTCCCATTTTTCAATCGTCGATTCGCTGGTATTCAGATAGCGCGCAAAGACCGGCTGACTGACCTTCTGCCGCTCGCGAATCCGCTTGATCCGCCGGGGGTCCATCGGCGCGGGAATCGAGAGGCAGGATTCGTCGAACTCGTGCATGCTCGCCTGATCGATTGCACCAACCCTGAACATTGCGGTAGCCGAGGAGTGAATCGCCTCAAATGCATCGCTTTTGTATTTGACTCTATCTGTCATAGCAAATCTCCACCCAGAATCCATCCTGGACTAACTTCTCCAATTGCTGTTCCGATAAAGTTGCATAAACCTTGGCAAGTTTCCGAATTTGGTCAATTCATCGTCTTCAATATTGGCCCGATCATTCTTCGCGAACTAATACTCGTAAACCCAATGGTCTCCGCCCTTGGCAACCACATCGAGCGATAAAGATTCCGGCCCAGCCGCTTCTTGAAAACGCTCCCACCCAGATCGTCTGCCTGACCCAGCATCACCTGCCGAATCGCCGTGCAAAGCTCCGCGTCTGGAATGCGAGCCTTCAACGCCGCCTTGGAAAACCAGGCTGTCTTGAAAACCCGTTCCGATCTTCCCGCGCGCGCTTTCATTTCTCACAGTGTAGCGCCAGGTGCTATCGCTGTGCGGGACCGGGCGGATGCGCGGCCGTGCCGCGATTGACGCGCAGATTATTCAGAGCGTAGTCGATGAAGCGCGGCTCGAAGTGCGGAGCTTGCCCCATGAAGCGGCAAGTGGCCACCACCTGATCAACAATGAAGCGCGGCTGATAGGCCGCCAGTTCCATCCCCTTCACCGTCCGAATCTTGTGCGCGATGCTCGCGAACGTCTCGGTCGAAAGCTCGATTCCCTTGCGCTCGCACTCCTTCTCGAAGATGCGCCGGTAAATCTCCAGGCTGGGCGCACCCACCTCGATCTTGTAAGGCAGGCGGCGCAGAAAGGCGGGGTCCATCAGGTCTTCTGGCTCCAAGTTGGTGGAAAAGATCACTAACTCCTCGAAAGGAACGCTGAAACTCTTGCCGGTATGTAACTTGAGATAATCCACGCGGCTTTCCAGCGGCACAATCCACCGATTCAGCAGGTGGGTAGGGCTGACCAACTGGCGCCCAAAATCATCAATGATGAAGCAACCGCCCAGCGCCTTCAGATGCAGCGGCGCTTCGTAAAAATGCCCGGCATCGTCGTAGCGCAAGTCGAGCATCTCCAGAGTCAGTTCGCCTCCTGTGACCACAAAGGGCCGACGGCACGGCACCCAACGCTCATCGTAATCCTGCGCGCGCAGAAAACTAAGATCGCTTTCATCGGCTAACTCGGTGGGAGTAACTGCGATATGCACGCTGGGGTCCAGGAAGCGAATGATCTGACCTTCGATGCTGACCGCGTAGGGTAGATAAATCACATCGCTGAAGACGTTGCTGAGACAGAATGCGATTGAGGTCTTTCCATTCCCCGGCGGCCCGTACAGCAGCATCGCACGGCCCGAGTTCAGCGCCGGACCACTCTGCTCGACGATACTGTCGTCAAAGACAAACTCGCCTAACGCCGCGCGAATGCGGTCAAAAGTCACTCGCTCATTGGTGAGTTTCTGAATACTGACCTGATAAGTAAACTCCTCAAGAGTAACCGGCGCTGGCCCCGTATAACGCACACGTTCCAGCGCGTCCTTCGCCCAGCGCTTACCTTCTTCGGTCAGGGCGTAGCGCATGTCGATGGGGCTGCTGGAATCGCTCATGCCCAATGTACGCAGCAATTGCCGGTCGACGGCCATGAGAATGAGGTCGGCCACCAGATGATAGGGCAATTTGATGGCCTCCATGAACTGTCGCCCGCTGGTCAGGTTGCCAACATAAATCAACTTCATCAGCAGCCCAAGCAGCTCGCCTTCATCGATTTTGGTCGCAGCCAGACTAGCCGGTTCCGGCGGAATGCGATTGATAAACTCCTTCAGTGCTTGGGCGCTGAGAATGCCCATGGTAACCAGATTGTCACCCAATCGACCGCCCTGCGTCGCCATACGTTCCAGCGCCGCCGTCACATCCTGCTCCGCGACCAGATTCGCACGGATCAGCAGGTCTCCCAATCGCATCCGCGCGCCGATAATACCCTCCTGGAAATGCGTCTTCCTGAGCCGACAAACTCCCGCCGCGCGCTCCGCTACCGTCACAGCGGCAAGCACACACATCGAGCGGCCTGACAAGCATTGTAGTGAGGTGCTCGGTTGATCGCCGTCTTGTTTCGATAAGTCTGGCGGCGCGGGTTCTGATTTGAGCGGGACTCTCTCATAAAGATCAAATCGGAACGCAAGGGCGATTGAGGTTGGGCCTCTCTCGGACCGCCAAGTACCACGTGGATTGGATACAAATCCCCCCTGACGACAGTGGGATCGTGGCCGCTTGCTTGTGTAATCAAACGAATTGTAGCGCGGACCTCCAGGTCGGCTGTGACGTGTGCGTTCCCGCCCGGGTTTGTTCTGGTTAATACCAATTGATGCAGTCATGGCACGAGCGGCCTGAACTGAAGCGCATTCAGCAAGACAATATCCGAATCGGTGTTAACGGCGAAAGTAATGCCTTTGTGTACATTGCGTCGACATCCGGATAAACCGGGGCACATATGCTTTGAGCAATTTTGAACATCCTTGAGCAATTCAACTCTGCCAATATCATTATGGACATTGTTCAACACCAGCATTCGTTGTTGACAGTAACTCGTGTATCTGAGATGGACAATCACAATCGGAGTGGACCCATGACGAAGTCAATCCGAACAGGATATTCAGTCCATTAATGGATGGCTGCGAAGAACTCACTGCAATGCATAGTTACAAAATATTCAATGCTACCTTCGACATCATACTAAACAAGGTAATTTTCGCGCTGATGTTCGCAGTGCTCCTGGCCGTGCTCTCCATCTCCGCAATATCACAGTCGCCAGCGCTTCCGGCATTATCCGTAGCACGATGCACTGGCGATGAAGTTTTAATGCGCAGTGCGTCGTGAGCAGTGTTGCTCAGCTATTTGGCTGCCATTCTGAGAAAGTAACTATGAAGAATGGAGAAATGCAATGCCTCTCGTCACTGTTGTCATCGCGCTTGGAGTTGTCGGCCTGTTGTTATGGCTGGTAAACCGCTATATCCCCATGCAGGGTCAGATCAAGTCCATCCTGAATGGCATTGTAGTCATTTCCGTAGTTCTGTGGCTACTCAAGGCATTTGGCCTGTTCGACTACATATATCAGTTCCGCATCGGAAAAGGATAAAACAAACCGCATAGATTTGGATGACTGAGTCCGTCAACACAACGCAAGTTCAACGCAATTCGGCGTGTTTATCCGTTAGGAGGAATCTTGAAGCACATGCTTTTGTTCGCTATGGGAAGTGTCCTCAGTTTGAGTGTATTAGCTCAAGCCAATCCGCAAGCAACGATAGTGGTTGAAACCCATGGACCTACGACGTTTTATCGCGTAGTCGTAGTCAGTCGCACGTTGCAGGCAATCAACTATCGGCATCGCAGCGGTGCCACAAACGTGGTGCTTGCCGCTACGGATCTGATGCCCTCGGCCAACGGCAAAGCCAAAGTGCGGAGCAAGCGCGGAACCGTGGAGGTGGAAGCTGAATTCGGAAACCTGCAAAGTCCAACAACTTTTGGCGGCGAATATCTAACATATGTTCTGTGGACAATCTCTCCCGAAGGGCGTGCCGTGAACCTTGGAGAAGTGCTGGTCGGTGACGATCAACGCAGTAAACTGACCGCTACTACGGATCTCCAGTCGTTTGCACTGATCGTCACAGCAGAGCCATATTATGCGGTTCGTCAACCCAGTAACGTCGTCGTTCTGCAGAATATCGTGACCGCCGATACCAAGGGAACCACCGAATCAGTGAGTGCAAAGTATGAATTGATTGAACGCGGCGGGTACATTCCTACTGGTTACAAGTTTGATCCGGTCGTTCTGAGCGCAAGTCTTCCTTTGGAGTTCTACGAGGCGCGCAATGCGCTGCGCATTGCGCAATCTGAAGGCGCGGATATTTATGCAGGAGAAAGTTACCAACATGCTGTTCAATTGATGAACGCTGCCGATGCGGATGCCATGAACAAGCATGGCAATAACAAGCCCCTCATTGCTATTTCGCGCGAAACGGTACAGACCGCAGAGGATGCCCGCGAAATCGCGGTGAAAAAGATCGACGACGAGCGTCAAGCGAACGCGCTTCAGGCTTCAAGTAATGCCCAGATTGCATCGCAGGCGCAAGCCGACAACGCCACACGCCTGAAGGTTCAGGCGCAGACCGACGCAGCGAACGCACAAGCTGCAACTGCAAAAGCCCAAGCTGATATGACTGCCAACCAGGCAGCATCGACAGCGGCTGTGTCGGCGGCACAGGCTGATGCAGAACAGGCTCGCAACGCCGCACAGCTTGCGCAACAGGGCCAGCATCAGGCGGATTCTGACAAGGCCGCAATGCGTGCGCAACTATCTGAACAACTCAACCGGATTCTTGCGACTCGTGATAGCGCACGCGGACTGATTGTCAGTATGTCCGATGTTCTGTTCGACACCGGCAAGTATTCTTTAAAGCCTGGAGCACGAGAGAAGCTCGCCAAGGTTGCCGGAATTCTGATTGCATATCCCAGTCTGAACATTGAAGTCGGCGGCTACACAGATAACGTTGGTGCCGATGCAATGAACCAGACACTGTCGGAAAATCGCGCAAGTACCGTTCGCACCTATCTTGTCGAACAAGGTGTAACGACAAATTCTGTGAGCGCCAAGGGATTCGGAAACACGTCGCCTGTCGCGTCCAATGACAACGCGGCCGGAAGACAAGAGAATCGCCGAGTCGAGTTGGTTGTATCGGGTGATGCAATCGGCAGTCCTGTCAATGTGACGACGGGAAGCTTGCTCTAAACACGTTGGATATCCGCAGTGGTCTTGTCTTCAAGACTGCTGCGGACACCACAGCTACAGTATCAGGCAATCGCATAAGGAGTAATAAATGCTCGGAACTATCTTGATAGTAATTCTGATTTTAGCGCTTTTGGGGGCATGGCCGCGGTGGCCGCACAGCAGAGATTGGGGATATTACCCAAGTGGAGGGATTGGTCTGGTCCTTTTGATTGTTTTGATCCTTCTACTTCTCGGCCAGATTTAACTTGAAAGGAGGACAGAATGCCTGATACAAGATTATGCAATATGACCATGCCGCAGTAGATACGATTCCAGAGGTCACTTCGCTGCTTGCGTTGAATGCAAGCAGACTGCCCTGCCTACCCGTATTGCGTTTATTGGAAACTATCTTCCACGTGAATGCGGTATTGCTACGTTTACCACCAATCTGTGTACAGCGCTTGCGGTCGAGTATGGTGAGGGTCGCCTGTTTGCGATTCCTGTGAATGACCCTGATTCCAACTATGAATACCCAAAGCAGGTGCGCCTGGAAATTTCACAGAAAGATATTGTTTCCTATGAGCGTGCCCCGATTTCCTGAATTTCAACGGTAACGATCTTGTCTGCCTGCAGCATGAATATGGTATCTACGACGGGGACGCAGGAAGCCACATACTTACGCTGCTGCGCAAGTTGATAATGCCGATTGTCACCACCCTGCATACGGTTTTACGTAACCCGGACATGCATCAAAGAATCGCGCTCGAAGAAATTGCTCAGCTTTCAGATCGCATGGTGGTTATGAGTGAGCTGGCAGCGGAACTTCTGCGCAGTGTTTATGCGGTTCCGGGCGGAAAGATCGATGTGATTCAGGCATTGCCGCCGATTCTCGCTCGGCAGCCAAACGTAGTGTACATTGTTTCCGGTGTAACTCATCCGCATATTCGCCGTCATGAGGGCGAGCGTTATCGTGAAGGGTTGCTCGCGCTGGCTGAACAACTCGGCGTTTCCGATCACTTGATTCTCAACAATCGCTTTGTGAGCGCTGAAGAGTTTGTTGAGCATGTGGGCGCAGCCGACATCTACATTCCGCCGTATCAACATGAGGCGCAGATAGTATCCGGCACTCTTGCGATTGCGCTGGGAGCAGGAAAAGCGATATTTTCCTCATCGGCAGATCAAATGCGCGATCAATACTCGGGGCAAGTATTGCTGATTCGTCAGCTAAATTCTACCAAATTCCGGGAAATCCAGTGAACGACGGCAGCGCGGCGGGATGAAATTGGGGCGGAATTGCGTTATCATGGGCTGAAATGGCTTTTCCGATTAAAACTTGCGTTGTGTGCTCAGAGGAATTTGAATTGCGGCCGGATAAACCCGGCTTTGCCAACCGCTGTCCTTCGTGCAGCGAACCGGAGGCGATGGAGAACACCGCCAAGGATCACAAGGACGCTCTTGCGCGCAAGGCCGAGAGCGAGTTGAACGATGCCAGACGGCGCACCATCCGCGATATGCTTTACCGCGGAGACAGCTAAGGCACAAGACCATTCGACTCCAATGCGGCGGTTCATTTCAAGGTGCAATCATGCGCCAGGTATTGGTGCGTGGCTGCGGGTGAACGGAGCTGTTGAGAGCTGAGGTTTCCCACCCTTGCGGCATGAAACAAGTATGCCGCAAGGGTGGGGCACCCAAACTTATGCTGGAATTCCACGTCAGCGGCGATGCGCCGATTTCAGAAGCGGAAGAGGTACGAGGCCTTGATGAAGATCTGGCGGCCGTCGTTGAGCAACTGCGTGGGGCGCGGCAGCGGGGTGGTATTGTTTGGGTCGCAGGCGCCGCTGGAGAGGCGATTGCAGAGCGCCCGATCCAGGTTCTGCATATCGTTGTTGTAGCCGATATAGACGGCGGTTCCGGGATGCGGCAGCCAGGTGAGCAGGGCCTCGGTGCCTACCTGCTTGGTGCGCTGGAGCGAGGTTTGCCCGGGATTGGCGAGGGTGGAATCATACTCGACGATGGCGCGGGCGGAGATGGCACGGGTGAACTGATAGTTGATCTTGGTGCGGAAGGTCTGGCTCTCATAAACGAATGCGCCGTTGGCCACGGAGTGATCGCGGTCGAGCAGGTAGGTATTGTCGGCGGTGAGTTGACGCAGCGGCTGCACGGTAAACAGAGCCTGCACGGTCTCTTGATTCAGTAGCGACGGTGCCTGAGTCGCAACGGGGTTGTAGTTCACATTGCCGCTGCGGAAGACGTTGACGTTGAAGTTGAACTGCGGCCATGGTGCTCCGCGAAAGGCGAGTCCACCGTAGTTTTCCGTGAAATTTCTGTAGTCCGCGAGCGTTGAATAATTCTGCGGACTGAGCGTATCCGAGCTTTGGCCAATGATGGGCGCGAAGACGATATTGCGCGGCAGAGTGGCGTACACGTCAAAGTTCGAGTAATGATAGACGCGGTTTCCCTGCTGGTCGAAGGCGAGATTGATATTGGTTTCCAGGCCCCAACTCTGGAGGGTACGATGCTTGGGATAGAAAGCATAGCCAACATAGGTCGAATTGCTGCGAATATCGGCGGACTGAATGAAGCCAAGCTGAGATTGAAAGCCGGTGCTGAAACTCTTGAAGGCCGAGTCCATGTTGAAGGAGTGGCCGGAGCGCTGAATCTCGAAGTGTGCGGCGGGTCCGGCGGAGTACGTGGGCGGCGGGCCGCTATCGACGGTGCCCATGGTGGAGCTTTCCGCCCACTGGCCCTGCGCGGTCCAATGATTATCGAAGCGCACGGTGCCGTCGATGCTGCCGATGCGGTTCCAGCCCTGGCCGAACTCCTCGTCGGTATACATCAGACCGATGCTTGAGCCTTTGCCGAGGTCTTGCGAGGCGCGGGCGACCACAACTTTGGCGTGCTGATGATAGAGCGGATCGCCGGGGGCGACGGTCTCGCCGGGCTGGCGATCATCGATGGCCAACAAACCGAAGTTGGTGTGCTTGATCTTTCCTGTAACTCGCCCACCGTATTCCGGATGAACGATGGTGCGCGTATAGATCAAGTTGATAGGCGTGATGAAGTAGTTGGCGTTCTCCAGAAAGAAGGGACGCAGTTCAGGAAAGTAGACGGGCCAGCGCTGATCGACGGTGAACTGCGGCTGATCGGACTCGATGTCGCTGAAGTCGGGGTTGATGGTCCCGTCGAATACGATACTGTCCTTGAGAATGGCTTTGACCTCGCCTCCGGCTGTGCCTTCCAGGTGGCGCGAACTCCAGAAGGGATTCTGCGGATCTTCTGAGTTGAGTGTGCGCTCGTTCTGTCCCAGCGTATAGGGATTGATCTGCACATTATGCGAGCCAGTCACACCGTGAACGCCGGTCAGAGTGCCTTCCTGGGTGAGGAGGCCGGAGACGTTGGCCGAGATGCGGGGCCAGAAATCGGTTTCGCTGTTGCGGGGCAGATGGCGGCAAAAGGCCACGCCCCAATCGGAACCGTCGGGACGAAAGCGCAAGCTGCGAAAGGGAATTGCCAGCACGGCCATCCAACCGCTTTCCGTCACGCGGCCTTCGGAGTCCCAGACCTGGTCGTAGCTGAAATCGTTGCCAACATTTTCCGTCCACGCGGAATCGGCCTGCACACCGACGGGATTGACCCAGAATTCAATGGCCTTGCGGTGATCCTGAAATGGATCGAGCATGACCGAGACATTATCGTCGGTCAGAAGATTTTCGCGGCGCGCCAGATGGCCGCGCACCAGACCAGGATGATCGTCGTGGCAGATGAAGACAAAATAAATTGCGGTCTTGGTATAGCCAAGCCAGACCTCGGTAGCCTGCGTGGCCGGCTGTCCGTCTTTGGGCGTGCTCTGAGTGAAGCCGGAAATGTGCAGCAATTTGTCTTTCAAGTCAGCACGAGGCTGCATCCCGGCAAAGTCGTCCAGATGCAAGGGGGCAGCAATTTGAGGCGCGCGAACGGGCGCGGGCGGCGTGGATTTTGCCGCCTCTTGCATGGTTTTTTCCTTGCTGCTGGGCGTAGCGAAGAGGGATGGAGTCAGAAATGAAAACAGCAGCGCACCTGTCAGAAAAACGCGATTCAGGCGGAAAAAGTACGCCGACAAGTGCTGCGCGGTTCCCTGCGCGCACTCACAGATAGATTTGCCCCTCAAATCGAGTTGAGGTTTCCCACCCTTGCGCAAGAAAAAAGCGCAAGGATGGTGCACCCTGTCATCCGTATTTACGGGCCGGATCGATAAAGGACAGCATGAGAGCGGCGAGGAGAGAAACGAAAACAGGCGGGCAGCAGGGCTTCGGCGCGGGCGCGCGTTCTCATGGGTGGTGCGCAAATTCAAAAGCGACCGCATCAGCCGGTCTCTCCATTTCGCGAAAAAATTATTTTCGATCCGTGTCAGCTATCCTTCCCGAGGGAGCAACCATCATCGCATAACTGGGCGATATGGAAAAGCTGTAACTGCGAGTTTTGCGGTCGATAACTCATCGGGCACGGAAGAAGTCAGTTCTCAACGGTGAGACGCTGGACAGATAAAAACGGCACGATCGAGGAGCGCTGTTTTTTCATCCTGGCTTAACAACAGCACCCGCCTCGGTCCTGTATTGGTTGACTGTAGAGTCTCTTGCAAAACAGACTTTTGCGGGGGAATTTCCATGGAAGGCTCTATTGATCCGGCCCACAAATAGTGTTAAGGTTTCCCACTCTTGCGCAAGAAGAAGCGCAAGGATGGGGCACCCAGTCACCAGTATTTACGGGCCGGATCAATAAGAGCTTGTGGTGAAAGTCAGAACCTCCCGAAAACCATCCCTCAGTGGCTAAAGCCACGTTGATTCTGATGGCTTTACGGCACGACTAAAGTCGTGCCCTTTCAAAACTGGACTTTCACCACGGGCTGCTAAGAGCGAGGTTTCCCAGGTGCACTTGACAGCGAGGCTGTCAAGTGCACGGACATCCTTTACAGTTTGTCTCCAGACATCCTTTACACTTCGGTACAGTTTGAGCG
>Ga0209415_10003372_pt1 | contig 29720 bp, 23 predicted proteins | sample PeaSoiSIISIP2007_FD_187696 | JGI IMG/M metagenome (GOLD analysis project Ga0209415, IMG submission 187696) | Peat soil microbial communities from Weissenstadt, Germany - SII-SIP-2007 (SPAdes) (version 2) | ecosystem: Environmental > Terrestrial > Soil > Wetlands > Peat | place: Germany...
TGCTCGCCAAAGCTGCTGTGGTAGAAAAGCCAGCTCGTTTCGGCGTAGTTCATGAAATCCGCATTGGCGTCGAGGGCATTGCGATAATTGATGGGGACCCACGTGCCGCCGGCGCGCAGTATGCCAAGCATGCACACCAGCACGCGCGCGTCGTTGGGAGAGTAGATCGCCACGCGATCCTCGTCGCGCAAGCCGCCGGCCCACATCGCGCGGGACACGCGTTCGCTTGCCGCGCGCAATTCGCGGTACGTGTAGCGGGAGTTCCCGTCAACCAGGGCAACCCGGTCGGGAAAATTCTCAGCAGCCTTGTCGAAATAATCGATCGCCTGCACGGTTGTATCGCCGTCTTCAGAGCGCTTGCGCTGAGAAACGACCAGCCTCGGCTCCCCATGCTTCTTCTGCGACTTCCACGACCAGCCGCAGTTTCGCCATTTGCTGCTCCTCCGTCAAGCGGTTGCCTTCCGTCGAACTCGCAAAGCCGCACTGAGGGCTAAGCGAGAGCTGGTCGAGATCGATGTACTTGGCGGCCTCGTCGATGCGGCTCTTCAGCAAGTCCTTGGATTCCATCTGGGGAAGCTTGCTCGAGACGAGGCCGAGCACGACCGCTTTGTGTTTCGGCACGAGGCGCAACGGATCAAACGTGCCGGCACGTGCCGTCTCGTACTCCAGGAAGTATGAATCGACGTTAATTTTGTTGAAAAGGACGTCTGCAATGGGATCGTACCCGCCCTCCGTGAACCAGCCGCTCTGGTTATTTCCGCGGCAGAGATGCATGGCCAGATGGAGGGACGGCGGACGGTTGGCGAATGCGCGGTTTATGATTTCAGGATACAGATCGTTCAGCAGATATCGCGGATCGTCTCCACGAGCTTTCACCATGTTCTGAAACGTTTCGTTGCACAACGTGGCCATGGGCGGGTCATCCACCTGCAGATATCGGCAGCCCGCATCGTAGAGCGAATTCATTTCCTTTTGGTAGGCGTCAACGATGTCAGTCCAGAAAAGGTCCATGTCCGGATAGGCGCCTTTGCGTATGGCGGCGCTCCCGGATGTGAAATGCAGAATGATGGGGGAAGGGAGGGTCACTTTTGGTGTTCGTTTGGTGATGGACCGAAGAAAGCGGAAGTGATCGGCGTAAATCGGCGCACTCCATCGCATGCGCGATACAACCTGGGCCCATGGAACGGGAATCTTGCGGCCCTCATGGTCGACAAAGTAGGCCGCCGAGCTTTCCATCCGCACTTCCACACCGCCAAGGCCTCGGACGAAGAAGTCCGTATAGAAGTCCTCGCGGCGAAACTCGCCGTCGGTGATCGATTGCAATCCAATCTGCTCTTGCTGGGTGACGACCCTGCGGATAGCTGCATCCTCGACGGATTTCAATTCTTGAGCCGAGATTTTTCCCTCGGATCGATCCTGGCGGGCCTTCTTGAGTTCCGGAGGCCGCAGTAGACTTCCTACGTGATCAGCACGAAATGGCGGGTTGTGTGGAGCGGCGGCTGTCATAAAAGCTCCTCCTGCTATCTGAATTGTTATTGTTGGTCCCGAATGTTTCCGATCATCGGCTTGTTCGCCGTCTAGAGCAATCGGTTTCTTTTCGCATAAGCCGAAGCTCTTAGGCGACTTTCATTTTTGAAAGCCCGTGATCTTCCAGAACTTTCAGGAGGCTGCGCGCCCCAAAAGCCTCAGCGATGGAGGCGAAGCCGGCCTTGCGGGGACTCGAATGAACGAGATGCTGAGCCGCATACGCCTGGATCAAGCCTGTTTGTTTGTAGCAGCAGTTCCCGAACAGGAAACACTGTGTGAATTCCGTTGCTCCCCGTCCCACGATTACATCTATGGTGCGATTCTCTCGGGGATTCTCTCGCGGCGGCGTGCCCGCTTGAACTGAATTCGCCATCTCAGCGAGTCGGCGCTCGCGTTCCGCTTTGGGTAGAGGCGCGATATCTTTCAGGTACATCTTTTCCGTGGCCACCACGCTCTCCATGATCTGCCGGTCCAGCAGCCCGCCAAAGGATCTTACGTTGGCAACTTGCGGGTGGTCCTTGAACCACACCGGGTGGGGGAACCCGCCCCATGCCAGAGCCAATTGCGTCTGGATCTGCCCGGGCGCAAAAACTTCAAGCGCGGTCGCCGACGGCCAGAGTTTGTACTGGTTCTGCTCCAGAAAATACGCTTCGGTCTGCAGCACTGCAAAAATCGTTTGCGTCGATCCGAATGTGGGAGTTCCCCGGAACATCGTCAGGATTTCGAGCGTGTCGATCGTGGTGTTCTCCAAAATAATGCGCGCAGCCGCGTCGCTTGGAGCCGACATGAAGGCGGTGGCGGGGGCTGCGAGTAATCCGCGCTTTGCGAAACCGTCGCTCCATTTCTCCGCGACTTGACGGATCCACGCTTGTTCGCCGCTGATGTCCAGATAGTGGCAACCAGATTTTAAACAGGCCTCGATCACACGCGGACCGCTGTACATGAACGGGCCAACCGTATTGCAAACGACTTTCGCGCCGGAGAACAATTTGGCCAGTTCGTCCACGGAGTTTCCAACCTCCGCGACTTCATAGTCCGCCGTCTCAATTCCAGGTACCTGCTTCATCACCTGTTCAATCTTGGCGCGATTCCGACCCGCGGCAATGAACGGAATGTTGTATTCGCGCAGGTATTCCACGACCAGCCTGCCGGAAAAGCCGCTCGCTCCGTAAACGACAACAGGTTTGCTTGCTGACATTCCAATTTCCTCACGTCTGGGCTGATCGACCCGTCAATTCGGGAAATTCTCGCTTCAATTTGAAGCACATACTAAAGGTCTGAATTGTTTGGAAAGAAGAAATCCGCGGCGCGTGGCGATAATCGCCCGGAGGCGCTGCCTTTCAGGTTTGTACGTAATTCATCGTGGTCTTGAATGCTTTCGAGACCGCCTCGTCCAGAGGCATCCGGCGGAGTTCTTCGGACAGAACCTCAATCCCCCACGGTCCCGCATAGCCCGTTTTCCGAATGCACTCGACGAAACCTTTCACGTCAAACTCGCCCTCGCCGCAGAATCTCCGGTGGTTGATGGTGTCTTCATGCAGGCTCCAGGGCGCGACGAACGTCCCGTCGTTCAGTTCAACACCGACGATCCATTTCAGGGGCACCTGCTGCAAATCTTCGTACGGAACGCGCATCTTGGCGAGATGCCACAGGTCGAATAAGATGCCGCCATTCGCGGCTTCCGCGCCCTCAATCATGGTTAAACAATCCTTCAGCGTATCGATCATGCCAAACGGCATCAGTTCAAATCCGATTTTCGTGCCATGCTCGGCCGCATCGGAGCACAACGCGGCGAAGGCTTCGATGGTCTGAGGCATGGAATACTTTTCATGATAGAAATCGCCGACCTTAACGTGATGCGCTTCGAGCGCGACGGCTGCCTTCAGTAGTTTGCGCCTCAGAATATCGGACTGTTTCTTTCTTTCGCCTTCCAGAAACCAATCGCCCAGGAATTCCAATTCGACGTGCGTGATTCCATGATCGTCCAGGATCTGCTTCATCTCGGCCAAGCTTCGACTCTCAAGAGTGTGATCCAGATCCGCGTGCCAGATTCCCACTCCCTTGAACCCCGCTTTTGCGACTGCCCGCACGCGGTCCTTGAAGTCGAAGGTACTATATTCCCGGTCTGTGTGCGGAAGCGCTCCGCCCGAAATCGTCCAGTAGGAAGCGAGTAATTCGACGTTGTTCGTCATTGAATAGCCGGTTGATTCCTGGAATGTCGGTCAGGCCATCGCCGCTCGTTTGGCAAGCACGGATTTGGCCGCATCGATGATCTTGTCCTCGTTCGGCAGAACATAATTTTCCAGCGGTTCGCTGAAAGGAACGGAAGTGTCCGCGGCCGTGACCAACCGCACCGGTGATTTCAAGTACTGGAGAGCGTGCTCGGCAACCTCTCCGGCAATCGTGATGGCAGCGGAGGCGTGACGTGGGGCTTGATCCACAAGCACGAGACGCCCGGTTTTCTTTACGGATTCCACGATCGTCCCGACATCCAACGGCGCCAGTGTGCGCGGATCGATGACTTCAGCGCTGATCCCTTCTTTCGCCAGACGTTCCGCCGCAGCCAGCGATTTCTGCACCATCCAACCAGTCGCGACAATCGTCAGATCCGTTCCGGAACGCTTCACATCCGCTACGCCGAACGGGATCACCTCATCGCCCTCCGGCACTTCTCCCTTCTCCAGTGTCAGGAGGAAGTGCTGCAAGAAAATCACGGGATTGTCATCGCGAATCGCCGCCTTCATCAGTCCCTTGGCATCGGCCGGCGTCGAGGGGAGTGCGACCTTCAAGCCGGGCGTCCCCATGACCAGGTGATACAAGCAATTCGAGTGCTGTCCGGCCCATCCAGCGGCAAATCCATAACCCGCCTTGAAAACGACCGGGATTTTGACGCGGCCTCCGGACATGTAGCGGAAGCGCGGCGCCTCGTTAATCACCTGGTCGAAGGCAACGAGCATGAATTCACTCATCCACAATTCGACGATGGGCCGCAAGCCGGTCATCGCCGCCCCAATCGCCATGCCCATCTCCGCCGTTTCCGAAATCGGAGTAATCCGAATGCGGTCCTTTCCGAACATCTTCAGCATAGGATCGCGCTCGGTCATCCCCATGTTTTGTCCGTAGAAGATGACGTTAGGATCGCGTTGCATCTCTTCAATGATCGCGGTGGCAATCGCTTCGCCATACATCATTTCCTTTGCCATGGCTCGTTCCCCCTATGCGTAAACGTATTTCAGCGCATCTTCCGGCGCAGGCTGCGGGCTGGCCAAGCCAAAACGCACCGCTTCTTCCATTTCCGCGCGAACCTTCTCTTCGATGCCGTTCGCATCCGCGTCCGTCATTACGGCAGCTGCGATCAGTTTTGAACGGAACTTTGGGATCGGGTCATTCGCCTTCGCGGATTCGAATTCCGCTTTTCTCCCGTAGACTTCCACGGCCTCGTGTTTTGGGAATTGTGTCGGCACGGGCGGCACGGTGATCGCGTTTCCATGGGCGCTCAAACGGTAGAACTTGGACTCGATCAAGCTGGGACCCTGGCCGGCTCTCGCGCGCTCGGAAGCTTTCTTGACTTCGTCGTACACCGCGAGCGGGTCAGTGCCATCCACGGTCACACCGGGGATGCTGTAGGCCTGCGCCTTCTTCGAAAGTGGGTCGCCGGCCGCATCGTTTGCGTCCTCGAGACTCACATGGGTGTATGCCTGGTATTCGTTATTCTCAAGAATGAAGACGACCGGCAATTTCCATACCGCCGCGATATTCAGCGATTCGTGAAACGCTCCTTGTTTTGAAGCGCCATCTCCAAAAAAGCTGTATACCACTTGGCCCGTTTTCTTCACCTGGGCCGTCAAGGCAACGCCGGCTGCATGTGCGATGCCGGCGCCAATGATCCCGGTGGCCCCGGGAAAATCATGATCGGGATCCGCCAGATGCATCGATCCGCCAAACCCTCCGCAGATGCCGTCTCTTCGCCCGTACAATTCCGCCATCATGTTTCGTGTGGCTGTTCCGAGCACAATCGGATAACCATGGCATCGGTAGCTCGGCATCACTGGATCATGGCTATTTCTTGTGGCCAGCGACCCGACAATCGAAGCTTCGGCCCCGTCGCCGAGATGCGTGTGCCCGCGAATCACGCCCGGATGCTCGACGAACGTTCGCTTGACGCGCTCCTCGAACTCGCGGATGCGAACCATTTGCGTCCACATCCAAATCAGGCGCTCTTTTCCAAGCTGTTCCGACGGTTTCATGACTGGCCCTTTCTCTCCTCAGTCCTGAGGAATTGCATCACCGACTTGCCCGATCTGGCAAACCGCGTCGCCCACCGGCACTTCGGCGCCTTCCTTGGTGAGAATTTTCAGCAGAATTCCCTCGACCGGAGAATCCAATTCGTAGTTCACCTTCTCCGTCTCCAACTCGACGACCGCCTCGCCGCGTTTCACGGCTTCGCCTTCTTGCTTGAGCCAACGCACTACGTTGACTTTTGTCGTGGGCAAGCCGCCGGTCTTCGGCACTTTGAGTGTGGTTACGATAAGAAGGTCTCCTTTTCCCGTGGGAATTTTGTATAGGGCGATTCCCGTGCAGTGTAGGACACGCGGCCAAGAGGCCACGGCCCACTTCGTTCCGAATGTTCGATAAACGCCCACGCCTTCATCCCAGGAGCAGGCAAAGTTCCTGCGCGGCGGCCCGAAGGTAGGGCAGGAATCGTGTTTGCATGTCTTGTACGGAGACACGCTGCCCGTTCACTCCCGAGTTTATCGCGGCGACAACGCGTCCCGTGCTATTTTGGACGGGAACCGCCATCGAACGCAGTCCGACTTCCAGCTCTTCGTCCACGATGGCATATCCGTCGCGCCGCACCGACAGCAGAGCACGACGCAGCTGTTCGACCGAAGTCAGCGTGCGGTCCGTGTAGCGGCTGAACTCGATGCGCGGCAGCAGCGATTCCATCTCTTCCGCCGGAAGATTCGCCAGCAGCACGCGTCCTATGGAAGTGCAGAACGCCGGCAGGCGCGTACCCACTCCCAGATCGATGGCCACTATGCGCGTTACGTTTGCTCGCGCTACGTAAACAATCTCAATCCCGTCCAGTATTGCGATCGAACTGGATTCGTGCAGGATGTGGCTGAGGCGTTCCAGCACGGGTTGCGCTACCGTGGACAGCGGCAGGGAAGACAAATACGAGTGGCCTATCGGCAGCACGCGAGAAAGGAGGTAAAACGTCCGCCCGTCGTCAGACCCTGCGAATCCTAACTTTGAAAGCGTGTGCAAGCATCGGCGCACCGATGCGCGGGGCAATCCCGTCCGCTTGCTCAATTGAGCGATCGAAAGATGGAGACTCTGCGGCGAAAACGCCTGGATCACGGTCAAACCACGCGCCAGCGAGGTCATGAAATTTGGGTCGCCGATGAATTGATCCAGCTTTGCAGCAAGCGGCGGCGCAGGCTCAGAACGGGGGAGGGAAGGCGGCGCCGTCTCATTGGCGCCGGAAGCGGAACGAAACTGCTTGTGGACTACCGCGATTGAAGTCACGCCTGCCATGAGATCCTCCATAGAGGCCTTCGGCGGGGAGATCGCGAAGGTATATCAACTGAGCGTTGTACGCACGGATTTTCGTTTATCGATATGGATGTCCCTTTGTACCTTCCCCCAATTCGCCTTCTGCCTCAGGGCGCTCTCGCTTCACCAGCGATTCAAGGTGTGATCACTCCAACTCAGCCCCAAACGCGCCGGGCAGTATCCACAACGAGCTTGAGCTTGGACCACTGCTGATCCTCGCTTAATAGGTTTCCCTCCGCTGTCGAAGCGAAACCGCACTGTGGACTCAGCGCCAGATTTTCGATGGGAACGTATTTCGACGCTTCCTCGATGCGCTTTGCAAGCACGTCGGGATCTTCCATCCGCGGGAGCTTCGAGCTGACGAGCCCCAAAACTACCGTCTTGCCCTTGGGCACAAAGCGCAAAGGCTCAAAAGTCCCGGAGCGTTCGTCATCGTATTCCAGCAGGAACCGGTCCGCCTCCAATGTTCCGAACAACTTTTCGGCGATCGAGTCGTACCCGCCTTCGGCATACCAGTGGCTGCGGTTGTTCCCTCGACACAAGTGAATGGCGAGCGTTACGCCGTCTTTCTTCGCCGCGAGGAAGCACGCGTTGTCGGCACGTACCGCTTCATCGAGCGCCGCGTCCGGTTCGGTTTTCAATTCCGTCTTGATCCATTCGCGCCACTTCGGGTCCATGTAGTAGCTGTAGCGCGGAGCATCGATCTGGATATACTTCACGCCCTCGGAAGAAAGCTTGCTGAGGTCGCTTTTCATGATCGCCACGATGTCCCAGAGCAGCGCCGAATGGTCTTTGTAAACCTTGTCCGTGACGCCGCTCTTGAAAGAGATGGCCGGGAATTGCGTAGCGCTTGGCAACGTCATTTTGATTGGCAGTGGACTATTTGCCTTTAAGAACGGCAACTCGTGGCCCGTTAGCGGCCGCACCTGACGCAGCTTCGAGGTAACGATTCCCGTCACGTTGCTGACCGAGGCGCCGGCGGCCTGTCCAGCTTTCCAGGTCCGCCCGACGCCGGCCGCCAGATCGAACCCCTCGACCGCGTCCGTGAAATCGCTCATGAAATTTCGCCGCCGCAGTTCGCCATCCGTGACGACCTCAAACCCGAGCTCTTTCTGTTTGGCAAGCACGCGCAGGATGTGCTGATCCTCGAGCCGCCGCAATTGATCTGGACTGGCGCTGCTCCTTGCTTTGAGCAAATCCGCGGGCCGCAGAAAACTTCCAATATGATCCGCTCTGAACGGTGCGGGCATGCTCTTACTCCTTTGGCGTTCCTTTGAGCGTAATTGTTTCCGGGAACCTTTCGAATGCGGGGCCTGCCTGGTGCTCCTCTAACCTGCCTAACGCCATCGCCAGCCTTGCCGCAATCTCGGTCACCAAACTGACCTTTTGCACCAGTTCTTTTCCGCGAAATCGCAGAGTGGGGCCCGCAATCCCTACGGCAGCGATGACTCGTTCATGCGCGCTCAGAACGGGCGCAGCCACGCCGCTCAAACCACGTTCCAGTTCCTGATGATCCACGGAATAGCCTCGCTGGCGGATCAGCCGCAGGTTTTCCTTCAGGCCCGGAAGCTGGGTGATCGTGAACTGCGTATATGGCCGCAGCGGGTTCCTCTTGATCACTTCATGGAGCTCGCCTTCGGTCATGTAGGCGAGGATCGCTTTCCCCGCCGCTGTGCAGTGGGGAGGGAACATTGAGCCCACTGGTGTGCAGACGTTGATGATGGTGTGAGACGAGTCCAAGCGGTCGAGACAAGTGACTCCGCCCGGGGTTGGCACCGCCAAGCTCACCGATTCCCGCGACCTTCGGGACATCTCCAATAGCAGGCGGCGCGCTTCACTTCGCAGCGTCCGCGACTCCACGGCCTTGTTGCCCAATTGGTAGAGCTTCAATCCGAGGCGGTATCGCTCGCTCTCCGCATTTCTTTCGATCAGTTCAAATCTTTCCATGGCTTTCAACAGACGGTGCACGGTGCCCTTCGTCAATCCCAACTCCGATGCCAGTTGAGTCACACCGGCTTCCGGCGCCTGTTCTCCCATGTACACCAGGATACGCAGGGCCTTCTGCAGGGATTTACTGGGACCCTTATCTCTCTCAGGCCTTCCCGCGGCGCTGCTGTGGCGTAGAAATGCGGCTGTAGCTGGTGGCATGGCACCCCCCCGAGGCCTGGTTCCATAATCGCCAGGAATCGAGCGCTTCCTATTGACCTGCGGCGGATTGTAGTTAAAATTTCGTCTGTGTCAATATGAAATTGCGTTCCACATCATGGAACAAACAAAGGGAGACACGCCATCTTCCCCGCGAAAGGAATTTTGACGAGGCACACCCATCTTGGTGTACGCTGACCCACCGTCTGCCGGATTTTGTAGCGTGACGAAAATCGGAAGTGAGTTTCGCCGCCTACGAATTTCGGGTTGTTCTTCACGTGATTGTTATTCCGCGGGCAAAACTATTACTCCATGCAGGAGGGGAATCCATGGACCGACTCGTTACACTGAACCGGCGGGAACTCCTGAAGACCACGACCGGGCTGTTGACCGGATGGGTCATCGCAGGAAGTCCTCTGGCCCTGATCGCGCCCGCACCTGCATGGGCCGTGGATCTAACGGCCTTCACAAGCGCCGAGGGGACCACGCTCATGAGCATCGCGCGCACGATTGCGCCGCACGACAAGCTGGATGACGCTGCCTACGCGCTGGTCATCCAGGCGGTGGACGGTGATGCCGCCAAGGATCCAAACACGCGCAAAATGATCGGAGAAGGGCTTGCGGCGCTGGGGGCAGGTTTCGCCGCAAGTTCCGAGAGCGAGCGGGTTGAGGCGTTAAAGAAGATTGAGTCCTCCGCATTCTTCCAAACGATGCGCCTGAAGACCCTGCAGGTCCTGTACTCCAGCCCAATCGCGTATGCCTACTTCGGATATGAGGGCGAAGCGTTCTCCAAGGGCGGCTATCTTTTCCGCGGATTCAACGACTTGCGCTGGTTGCCGGAAGTGGCGGCCGAGGACAGTGGTCCGCTGCCGGCTGGAGCGTAACGATGGGAGAGCAGCGATATGGCCCGCATTGAGTTCCAGGATCAAAGCGCGGTGGTCATCATCGGATCGGGCGCCGGGGGCGGAACGCTGGCGCACGAGCTGACTCGTCGCGGGATGAAGGTAGTGGTGCTTGAGGCCGGAAAGCGGCAATCAACGGCAACCTTTTCGCAGGTCCCCGGAGAAGCCTTCCTCCAACTGACCTGGCTCGATGCTCGGACACAGAGCGGCGATTGGGGCGTGACGAAGAACTTTCCCACTCTGCCCGTGTGGCACTGCAAAACCGTCGGTGGAACGACGGTGCACTGGACGGCAGCCACGCCACGGTTCGAACCATGGGAATTGCGCGCAAGAAGCACCTACGGCAAGGTCCCCGGCACTTCGTTGATCGACTGGCCGATCTCTCATGAAGAACTCAAGACCTATTACTTGCTGGCGGAACGCCGGCTTGGCGTGACGCGCCGCAATGATGTGCCCGGGCTGCCCGCCTCCAATAATTTCAAAGTCATGTACGCAGGTGCGAAAAAGCTGGGCTATAAGCGCGTGCACACGGGCCACATGGCAATCAATTCGCGCGCCAATGACGGGCGGGGCATGTGCATCCAGCAGGGGTTCTGCGTCCAAGGATGCAAGATGGGCGCCAAATGGAGCACGCTGTACACGGACATTCCGCGCGCCGAGGCGACCGGCAACCTGGACCTGCGAATCGAGTGCATGGCCACGCGGATTGAACATGACGCCGGCGGTCGCGTCAACGCGGTGATCTACCGGGATGGAAAGGGCCGGGAGCAACGACAGAAGGCGCGCATTGTTTGCATTGCGGGCAACGGCATCGAGACTCCGCGTCTTCTGCTTCTGTCGGATTCTTCGAAATTTCCGCATGGCCTCGCCAATTCCGCGGGCCAGGTGGGACGGAACTACTGCCACCAGATCATCGGCTTCGTCTGGGGAATCTTCGACAAGCCGGTCTATTCCTGGCGTGGGGCGACCTTGGCGGGAGTCATCGAAGACGAAGTAAAAAACGACCCGAGCCGAGGCTTCGTAGGAGGATATCGAATGGAACTGGTCACCCTCGATCTGCCGACGCTGCCGCTCGTGGGTCTACCGTATGGATGGGGCCGGGATTTCGCGTCCATCATGGAGAATTATCGGAATCTTGCCGGCATGATCATCAATGGCGAGGATATGCCGCGCGCGGAGAACCGCATCACGCTGAACCGCGACGTCAAGGACGCATATGGTCTGCCGGTGGCCAATGTTCACGTGGACGAACATGCGAACGATCAGGCGATGCGAAAACACGCGCAGTCGCAGATGTCTCGCGTGTACGATTCCATTGGGGCCAAGCGTGTCGTACTTGGGCCGACTCCTCCCGCGACGCATAACACATGCAGCGCGCGAATGAGTGCCGACCCGCGCGAGGGCGTAACCAACGCCTGGGGCCAGACGCACGACATCAAGAATTTGTTCATTTCCGACGGCAGCGCCATGACCACATCCGGATCGGCCAATCCAACCCTGACGATCGTGGCTCTGGCGCTCCGGCAGGCGGAGTACGTTAGCCGGGAAATGAAGGCGCATAAGATTTGAGACCCTCGGCAGGAGCATGTGCATTGACGTATAGACAATGCCTGATGAGCATAGCTTCGTGCTCCCAAGCATCTCTGTGTCATGCCGCTGCGGAATAAGAAAGTAGTTGTCTCCGCCAAAATTGTCAGGGGTTTTGCCAATCTGCGGAATGACTGACTACTGGACAAGCCAGAACTTTGGAGAAGGAATATGAAGGTCTACGAAGTCCGACAATTTGGGATTGAGAATTTAGTTCTGGTGGAGCGCGCTGACCCGCAACCCAGCGCGAAGGAAGTCGTCGTCAAATTCCATGCGGTGTCTTTGAATTTCCGCGACCTGAGGTTTGTCAAAGGTGTGTACAACCCGAATGCGCGATTGCCTGCCGTACCATTTTCAGACGGGGCAGGCGAAGTCGTTGCCGTCGGGGCGGAGGCGAAGAGGTGGAAAGTCGGTGATCGCGTTTGCACCATTTTCACGCAAGGTTGGCTTGAGGGATCACTTTCCATCGAGAAGCGACGGACTGCCCTCGGCGCCGGAGATTTGGATGGGGTGCTCCGCGAATATGGCGCGTTTGACGAAAACGGCTTGATTGAAGTCCCTGGACATCTTTCGTTCGAGGAAGCGGCAACTCTGCCCTGCGCCGCGGTCACGGCGTGGAATGCGCTTGTCGTTTCTGGAAGTTTGAAGGCGGGCGATACGGTGTTGATCCTCGGGACCGGGGGCGTTTCGATTTTCGCTCTTCAGTTCGCCAAGATGCACGGCGCGCGCGTGATCGTGACTTCGAGCAGCGACCAAAAACTGGCAAAAGCCAAAAACCTGGGCGCGAACGAAGTCATCAATTACAAGAAGATTGTGGAATGGGACAAGGAAGTCTTGCGCTTGACGAACAGAATTGGCGTTGACCATGTGGTTGAAGTCGGCGGGGCCGGTACTTTATCGAGATCGCTGAATGCCGTACGCATCGGCGGTCATGTGGCGGTGATCGGCGTCTTGTCGGGCGCCGGCGAATTCGACCCAAGAAGCGTCTTGATGAAAGCCGTTCGGATGCAAGGCATTCTCGTGGGCTCGCGCCGGATGTTTGAAGAGATGAACAAGGCCATCGAAGGGAACCGACTGAAGCCGGTGATCGACAAAACGTTTACATTCCAAGAAGTGCCCGAGGCCTTGAGATATATGGAAAGCGGCTCGCATTTCGGGAAAATCGTAGTCAGATTGTGAAGAGTGGAAATGAATCTATCCTCTGAGGAAGAATGACACTCCAGTCTTGATTCTTGCCGGTTGATATATTCTTTTACATTCCCTTGTTTGATAGAGCCCTTGTGAGCCTTGTCGTGAGTCAACAGCAAATCCTGTAGTCTCACGAGGAACAACTTCAAAACCAAGTACTTTCGATTCCAGTGGGGTCAAAACCAGAGATTGGGGCGTAGCAATGTCGTGGTTTGAGCTGTTATCTCGTTGCGCACATTTGTGACAGCCATCATGTTTGGTCGTGACGGCTATCACAGGACGAACCTCAGTCGGCGGAATAATGTATCAATGAAAGAAATTCCATCAATGATCCACGGGCGAACGGTGCGAACGAGAGAAGGTTAATGTCAGGAACGAACGAAAGGCGGTCCAACATGGGTCCTAATACATATACTCAGAGAGCCACCAGTCAGATCAACCCTTCTACCAGCTTGAAACTGAAAATCCCTGAGAAGGCTCGGATTCTGATCGTCTGTGATGACGACCTGATCACGGAACGGCTGAATATTGTTTTGTGGGAAGCAGGATTCATTTCGGAGCGCGCAAAGAGCATTACGGAGGGTTGTGCATCCGCAAGATCCGGTCAATTTCAGGTTGTAATCAGCGCACCGCTGTTGAATGACGGATCGTGGAGGCGCCTGGTCGACCTCGCGAGTCATTATAATCTTGGCTTTGTGGTCCTTCTCCTGGCCAGTTCCTTTGACTTCAAGCAATCGACTGAGGCGCAAGAAAGCGGGGCATTTGACGTCCTAGATGTATTGCATGACATGCCAAAAGTCGCCGAGGTTACCAAACGCGCTTTATGGGTAGCTTATTTGAAGGGCGCTGGACCAAGTCCCGACGTTGTTTGCGCCCCAAAGGCGGCATGATCCTTCTAGGGAGAGCCACCGACCGTCGCCATGTGACGTCATCTCGTGGTGAGCCTCAATCGGATTTGATCCAACGAGATGGCCAGGACGTAAGGCAACATAGATGGACAACTTTCTTTTCACGTGGTACCCCCCGAGGCGGATATTCGGAGCTGGGGGGCGCTCGCAGTAAGTATCTCGGGCGATTATTCGGGTCTGGGGTAATCCGTACACGCGTGTTCATTAATTTTCCAGTCGGGCCTTAATCGGTAGTCCAGCTGTGATGTAATCGGCCGCGTGTAAGCTTTCGGATCCTCAATCGTCAGGTCGATCCGCAAGTTGTCATGATCAATCCGCCGTATGCGCTCAATCACGTGCAGCTCTTCGGAATGGGGATGGCCCGCTCGGTCCAGCCAGGTCTTATCGTTGAAATCGGTCGTATCGACGACGAGCGTATCTCCCTCCCAATGACCGATCGGGTCCCCCATCCATAAGCGCTCATTGGGATCCAGATCCTTGGGATGCTGGCGCCCGTCCGTCCAGATTTGGCGTACAAAAGAATCGTACTCGAAGATCATGATCACCCGTCCAGGCGTATGAATGATTTCGAAGACGGTGGGATGAACATAAATCCGCGGTATGCCAGGCAGAAAACAGTTGTACGTTGGGTCGTTCGTATCCCTCACTCCATGTGGGCCGAAGGAAGGCTTATTGGCTTTGAATCTCTCTAGCGCCCAGGGCGTCATCGGGAGTTCGTCCTGCGTAAATCCGTAACCCAGGTATCGCGTGTTGGGGGATCCACGGCGACTCCAGACGCCGGAAAAGTCTGGCGTGGAGGCCGGTGTTTGAGTTTTGGTTTCTCGAGATTCCGCGGATTGAGCACGCAAAAGGGGTGCGGAAGTGAAGAGTACCAAAAGCGAGACGAAGGAACCGAATGCACGGGTGGACATTTGAAACTCCTGACCGGAATTTGGCCGTCTGATTTTTGCATCCTACCCTTCTGCTGTCCTGGACACAATGAATTTGCCACCCATGCCCATCGCAGCGAGATCAGCGCGGTTCTGACAGCAGCCTCCTAAGACCCAGTAGTAAAAGGATGAAGATCGCGTGGCGTCAGGAAGAGAAATTGCGGTTTGATTCAGCCCGTTGGAATTTTCGAACGGATCTTTAATCGTTCAGGCCAATTTGCCGACGTGGGCTTCCAGGAGCGACCAGGCGCGGTCGCCTATCGATTGCTTCCAATCGGCATAGAACGGTCCCAGTTTGGCGCGGAAGGAGGCTACGTCGGCGTCGTTGAAGATCATCCCTTGCTGGGTGAGGCGCGCGCGCAGTTCTCCGTTGAGCGAGGCGGTATCGGCCCTTTGCAATCGGGCGAACTTCACCGTGTTACGTTCAATGGATTGGCGAACGTCGGCGGGCAGCCCCTGCCAGATCTTGAGGTTGGCAATCTGATTGTAGCCGGACCAGGAGTGGTTGGTCATGCTCATGTATTTCTGGACTTCATAGAGATGAAAAAGTTCGGCGACATCGAGCGGGTCCTCTTGGGCTTCGACCACGCCGGCCTTCAGCGCTTCATACATCTTGTTGATGTTCATGCCCATGGGTAGCGCCCCCAGCATTTTCCAAAATTCCAGGTAGACGGCATTGCCGGGCGCGCGAATCTTCAGGCCCTGAAGGTCGTCGGCACTGCGGATGGGCCGGGTCGCGCAAGTAATCTGGTGAAATCCGTTTTCAAAGCAACCGCCAGGTACGGCGTAGACGCCCTTGGCATTCAATTCCTCGCGGAGATAGTTCCCGATGTCACCGTCCATGGCCTTGTACACCTGCGATTGAGAGCGAAAAGCGAAGGGCGTGGCTTGCACATTGGCTGCGGGCACGATCGCCGCTAGCCCGTTTCCGGAGTTCGTATAGAACTCAAGCTGGCCGTCCATCAGTAGTTTGAGCGGGTCAGGGTCGCCATCCTTGAAGTGATTGTTCTCGGGGAAAATTTCGACTTGGACGCGGTCGTGTGTTTCGGCTTTGACAGCGTCCCACAGTTGCACCAGGCGCTTGTGAAGCGGGCTGTCGGTGGGCTGATTGTGGTACTGGCGCATCGGAAAATCGACGGCCAGGGAGCGCCGGGTGGTAAGGAGCATTCCTCCGACGGCGGCGAGGCCCTGGGTAAAGCGCCTACGCGTGACTGGGGAAACTGGCATGGGGATGTCCTCTCCGAAGAATCCTCGTGGGCAGTGCAAGCATACTCTTCACCGGGGAGAGGTCCAAACTGAAATCGCGGTTCAACCTGATTGCCGTTCGAAAATGGCCTTGACTTTGGTGCACACTACCATAAGCTCCAAATCACTATGAAAAAACCAATTTCATTCTTGAGCGTGGCTACACTTGTGATCGCTTATTTCAGCGCTGCGCCTCTGGCCCCGGCGCATGAGCGTGACACTTTCAAAATCGGCGGCAAGTACTACATCCTTACCGTGGGCTCACTGAACGAACCTTTCGTGGTCGATAACATTTCGGGAGTGGACTTGCGCGTTTCGCAAGTCGCGGGACCCGCCGGTGCCGGTTCGAGCAAGGAAACGGGCAAAGGCACGCCACTTACGGGCCTCGAGCAAACACTCAAAGTGGAACTCGCAGCGGGAAATAAAAAGGAAACGCTCTCCTTCGATCCGTCGGACGAGGCTCCGGGTTCCTACGTCGCGAACTTCATTCCCACGGTGCAAACCACATACAGCTACCGCATCTTCGGAACAATCAACAATAGCCCCATCGACCTCACATTCACTTGCGTCACGGGGGAAGTTTCCGAGACGGCCGAAGATAGTTCCCAGCTGAAAGTTTCTGACACGATTACCCGGATCAATAAGGTTGGCGCGTTTGCCTGCCCGGCTCCAAGAAAGAACATGGGCTTTCCTGAGCCATCGCTTTCTTCGTACGAACTGAATCAGAATTCGCAGGATTTGGCGGAAGCCGCGCAGATGGCCGGCAAGCAGGCAAAAACAGCGCAGGCCTTGAGCATCGTTGGAATCATAGCCGGACTTTTGGGCATTGCTTTTGCAGGAATCGCGTGGAAAAGAAAGTAGGTCGGCCATTCATGAAGTGCATGATTTCTATGATCATGGCATTAGCATTCGCGGGAGCCGCCTTTGCCAACGGCCTTGGCGGAGAACGGCTCGAAAAAGTTGTCGGGGATGTAATTGTGGACATTGGCACGGATCAATCGTCGACGCCAGTGGCGGGGCAACCGATTGAATTTGACTTCAATCTCCTGAAGAGCGACACGCGAGAGCCTTTGACGACCCCGACGAGCATAGGTATCGATATTGGGCGCAACGGGAAATCGATAGTCAACTGCGACCTCATCACGGAAATGCCGAACACATTTCTCTTTTACACATTCCCGGAAGGCGGCGATTACACCTTGAAGGTAACGTTCTTCGACTCCAAGCGCGCTCAGCAAGTCCTTGCAACCGCAACGTTTCCGATTAGGATCTCAGGATCTGGGAGCAAAATGCGAGCCGTATTCGTTGCCGCATTATTCGCATGCATTGTCTTGGGGTTTGTGGGGGGCTATTGGGGAGCACGAAGGCGAACAGTTGGATAAAAAGGCGGCAGAAACTCCTTCGCCTATGGGTTGAATTTCTCTTTATTCATCTATCGCAGGATTTGAATGATGTTATGCATACGAGATTCAGTGCAATCTTCCGGGTATTTTGTCTCTTACTTCTGATTGCGACACTGCCCGTATTCGCTTTTGCGCATGCGACGCCGATTCAATATGTTCCAGCGGCGTCGTCAGTTCTCGCGAGCGCGCCTACGGAAATACAAATCCATTTCAGTGAACGAGTGGAGCCGCGTGTTTCCAGTATCACCGTACTCGCTCCCGACGGTTCGCGCGCCGATCTTTCAAATTCCGCAGCCGACCCCGCGGATCCCAGAGTCTACCGCGTGGGCCTGAAGGACGTCGGCGCCGGCACTTACACGGTTTCGTGGGAAGTCATTTCAGCCGATGACGGCCACTTCGCGAAAGGCGCATATGTTTTTTCGGTAGGGAATGCGAGACCCAGCGCAACCACGGATGCCGGCGGGTTCCAGACCGTCCACAGCTCAAGCGTGCCGGAAGCCTTAACCCTGGCTGTTGAACTCATCGGTGACGCTTTGCTTCTAGGCGCATTGCTTGTCCTCGCTTTCATCTGGCGGCCGATGCGCAAACATTTCCCCGAAGTGATTTCCGCGGAAAATGAGTTCATTGGGAGATTCCAGTTTCTGATCCTTCTCGGAAGTGTTCTGGCCCTTGCAGGCGGCCTTGCCTATCTCATCTATAAGACAAATGAGCTCGCGTCACTTCAGGAGTCAACTTTCGTGAAGGCCTGGGGCCCTTTCGTTAGTACCACGGCGGCCGTTTCCACAATTTATCGCATGCTTGGTGTGGGGCTCCTATTGATCGCCTTCCAAGTCATGCGGAAACGAATATTCTTATCCGAACGAATCTTGAGCATCGAATATCTATTTTTCGCGGTCCTGGCGCTGATCGATTTTGCGCGGGCGCGGGTCAGCCACGCCGCCGCCTCCAGCTTCGCGCCAGGATTCGGCGTATTGATGAACTTCATCCATTTGTTTTTCAAAGACGCCTGGATTGGCGGAATCATCGCGATGGTCGCGCTCTTCTCGCCTCTCATCCGAAAATCAAGGAACCTGCGGCTGGCTGCGTTCACGCTCACCGCGTTTTCAAGAATCGCGAGCATCGCCCTCGGCATAGCGGGCGTCACCGGGGTTTACGTCGTCTGGCTGCACCTCAAGAGTTTCTCGTATGTGTTTACGACGGACTGGGGGAAAAGATTCGTTGTCCTTTCCGTGTTTGCAGCGTTTCTGCTTCTCGTGCGTTTTTTCGACCAATTATATGTTGAGCCGCAGATCGCGGACGCAATCAAGAAAAACACTGAGACGCAGTTGCCCCGCATATTCTCGTGGCTCGGTTTCACCTTGCCCGCGGAGATGGCATTCGGCATCGCCATCCTCGCGGTCACTTCGCTTCTCATCATTACCACGCCTCCGCTGGCTCCTCATTTCAGTTTCGTGCGGTCTGCCACGAGTCAGGGAATAGCGCTCTCGCTTAGGGAGCAGCCATACGAAAGCGGCACATTTCTTGTGACCGCCGAAGACCCGCTCAAGAAAGCCGGCGCAAATGTGAAAACTATGGTCGTAACTCTCACGAATCAGGCCGCGGGGATTGGCCCGATCGTCGTCCCTGTCCAAGAGAGATTTGCCGGCGGATATGTGTTCGCTGAAAATCTTCTTGCGCCGGCTGGAACTTGGACAATCAATGTAACCGCCCAAAGAGCGGGAGCCTATGATGCTGCCGCGATGTTCAATGTGAAATATCCGCAGGAAATAGCGGAGAGCGATGCGCACTCTGAGGACAGGACGTTTGGATCGTTTGAAGTGATTCACATATTTGTAGCCCTTGTGATCCTCGCTGCTTCGATCTTCCTCTATCGCAAAAGCTCCAAATTAAATCAATTTGTGCTGTCCGCGCCTCAGGCAGCCCCGGCGAGTACGCCACTGACTTTCGCGCGGCGAGGCGCCTGGATTCCTTCCTTGATACTAATCGCCTTCGTTCTCTTCTTAACTGGCGGATTTCCCGCGGTCTCTCCAGGCTTTCTCGCAAGTCCATTTCAGCGAGCCTGCGAGGAAGCAAACATTATGAATGTCTGGCACGAAAGCGTTCCTGAACGCGACGGAAAAGCAACGGCGGATTTAGCGCTGCCCGGCTGCACGGTAGGCCTCGGGCTTGGCCAATATCATTTCGTAGATGCGCGGGAATTTGCCTACTTTGAACGGCCCGCGCGGGCAAGGTCACAGCTTGCGACAAGTCCTGCGGTGCTCGCGCCAAATGTTCCTATCTTACTTACATTCACCTTGCGCGATTACCAAGGCAATCCTGTCCAAGACCTTGTTCTCGACCACAATCGCATCCTTCACGTCATTGTCGCGAGCAAGGATTTCTCCGTCTTTTCGCACATCCACGTGGAAGAGTTCGGGCCGGTAACTCCCGAAATGCTCAAAACCGCCGTGTTCCCCGTGCACTATACATTTCCCAAACCCGGCAACTATTTGGTTTCCGCGGATTTCACGGAGAGAGGATACCTTTTCTCCGATCAGTTCTACCTGAACGTAGGGCCTTCCAGCACGATGAGCGCACCGGCGAGCGAATCGTTTTCACTTCAGGGAAATGTTGATGGCTACGACGTCACGCTCAAAACATCGCCGGCAAGGCTCAAGGCAGGCGCTCCTGCAACACTCGATTACCACATTGAAAAAAACGGAAAGCCCCTCACCGAAATGGACCCTTATCTCGCGGTTCCCATGCACATCAGCATCATCCGCGATGATCTCATGGGATTTCTCCACATCCACGGGCTCCTTCCGGTCTCACTCGTCGGCAAACTTTTGGGCGAAAGCGTCCATGCCTCGCACCTCCTACTCCCCAATAAATTCGGTCCGGATATCGAGGCGACAAACTTCGCATTCCCATCGGCGGGCGTCTATCACATCTTCGGAGAATTCAGCGTTGCGGGCAAAGTCGTTGTGAGCCAATTTACAGTGAGGGTGGAATAAATCGCTTCCTATGTGCTGGCGGTTGCTAATGCGAAATGACTTCGAGCGCCAAGTTGCGCGTGCGCGGTCCAAAAATCCCGATGGAGAGAACCACAACCAGCATGGACGCCCCGATGAACGTAAATACTCCCGCGACTCCGAAGTCGCGCAGGAAGAAGCCGATCATCAGGCTGGTAAAAACCGCGCTCAGGCGGCTCCAGGAATAGACGAAGCCCACGGCTCGCGCCCGAATGCGCGTCGGGAAAAGCTCCGCCTGGTACGCATGAAAGCTTGCCGACATCCAGTTGTTTGCGCAGGTCAGCATCACGCCGAACACAATCAGCCAGAGGGGATTACGCTGGCGGGCAAAGAGGATACCGAATCCGGCGATCAAAAGTGCGGTGACGACGATTTGCCATTTCCTTTCGAATTTGTCCGCGACGGTCAGCGCGAAGAGCGGGCCAAAGGGAGAGGAGATTGCAATGATGAATGAAAATTGCAGGCTCGAGGTGATCCCTATGCCGTTGGCGATCAGCAGCGTAGGCACCCACGAGGCGAAACCGTAGTAGCCGATGGTTTGAAAGAAGTGGAAGACCATTAGCATGAACGTGCGCGGAGCATAGGACGGCCCGAAAATTTCCAGAAAACTGCCGTGTTGTTCCTCCATCGGTTCAACCTTCGGCGGCGGGAGCGGGGCTCCGCTCTCTTCGCTGACACGCCGTTCCATTTCGGCGGTCACGCGCTCCGCTTCATCCAGTTTGCCATGGGCGATCAGCCAGCGCGGGCTTTCTGGAATTCGTTGCCGTATGAACCAAACAAAAATAGCGCCAACCGATCCGAGGAGCACCACCCAGCGCCAGCCGTCAAATCCCCAGGGCTGGAGCGGCACGAGACGCCACGCAACCAAGGCTACGATCGGCACGGCAGAAAATTGAATCACTTCATTGGCTGCAAAAGCGCGGCCGCGAAGCTCCTTGGGCATCAGCTCGACGATGTAGGTATCGATCGTCACGAGCTCAACCCCGATTCCGATACCCGCGATCATTCGCCACAGGACAATTTCGGCGGCGGTGTTTTGGAAGGCCATGATGGCTGTTGCAATCGCGTACCAGAGCAAAGAGGAAGTAAAAATCAGCCGCCGTCCAAATTTGTCGGCCGCGAACCCAAATATGAGCGTCCCGACGAATAGCCCCGCGAAAGTCGCGGAAACGAAACTCGCCAGCCCGCTAAAGCCAAAGAAGGAGATCGACGCGCGGGAGAACAGTCCGCTGCGGACGAGTCCCGGTCCGATATAGGCCGTCAGAAAAAGATCGTAGAATTCAAAGCAGCCGCCAAGGGAGAGAAGCAGGACAAGTTGCCAGATGTATCGCGTCGCGGGAAGACGGTCCAGCCGCGCGCTGATCGCAGCTGCCGCTTGGCCGGGCATCGGTTGTTCCGTCGTGGTCATGCTTCACGTTCCGCTGCGTTTCGTCTTGAGTCTGTTTCTGTTTTTCAGATACTGACGGAATATTTTTTTTCAGAACAGGCCCGGCCCGCCTCGAACTAGAGTATCCGCAGGGACGACCAGATTGAGACTACGGAGTTCTCCGGCGCGCAACGCGGGCAACTTCCGAACCACATCGAGAAATCTTCGCGACTCCTGCACGGACAGTATGCCGCCGGTGAGAGATTCAAACTTGCGCTGGTAATCTTCGCGGGCGAACGGTTTTGCTCCCAAGGGGTGGGCGTTGGCTACCCGAATTTCGTCCGTGATGCGCTCACCATTGCGAAGAGAAACTTCGACTCGGCATCCAAAAGCTTTTTCTGTAGGGTCGCTGGAGTGATACCGGCGCGTCCATTCCGGGTCCTCTCGCGTTTCGATACCGCGCCACAGACGCACCGTACTTGGCCGGCCAGCGCGTTCCGGAGTATAGCTCTGCACGTGATGCCAGCGGCCATCCTCCAGCGCGACGGCGAAGATGTACATGATCGAATGATCCAGAGTTTCACGGCTCGAACGAGGATCCATTTTCTGAGGATCGTTCGAGCCGGTGCCGATCACCTGGTGAGTGTGGTGGCTGGTGTGAATGATGACCTTTTCGATTTGGGAGAGATCACCGATTTTCGTGCGCATCCGGAACGCCAGATCAATCAACGCCTGCGCCTGGTACTCGGCGCTATGCTCTTTCGTGAAGCTATCGAGGATGGCGCGTTTTGGTTCGCCCGGCGCCGGCAACGGGACCGAATAATCGGATTTCGCGCCGCCCAGCATCGTCGCGATGACGCTTTCTTCGCCCTCATAGATGGGACTTGGAGAATTCTCCCCGCGCATGGCGCGATCGACTGCTTCGATGGCGAGCTTGCCGGCGTGCGCGGGAGCGAACGCTTTCCAACTGCTGATCTCGCCTTTGCGCGACTGGCGCGTGGTGAAGCTCACATGCACCGCCTGCTGGATCGCTTGGTAGATGGTTTCCACCGGAAGGTCGAGGAGCGCTCCAATCCCCGCGGCCTGGGCCGGGCATAAGTGAGCGATGTGATCGATATGGTGTTCGTGAAGACAGATGGAGCGGATCAAATCAATCTGGATTTCATACGCCGAAGCAATTCCTCGGATCAATTCCTTGCCGGATTTTTCCGCGGCCTGCGCTACGGCGAGGATCGGCGGAATATTGTCGCCGGGATGGCCGAAATCGGCGCCGAGGAAGGTGTCGTGCATATCCAGCTCGCGGACAGCTGTGCCGTTGGCCCAGGCAGCCCATTCGGGCGAGAAGGTCTGCCCGGACTCGATCCCGAAAATCGTGCCGCCAATCTTCTGAGGGTGAGCGAGCGCCATGGCGCGCGCGGAGACCGCGGGTCGCCGGTTGATCGCGGCAATCGCGACAGCCGCGTTGTCGATGACGCGGTTTGCGATCATCTCCGCCACGTCCGGCTCGACGCCGGCGGGATCAGCGGCAACTTTGGCGATTTTCCAGGCGATCTGTTCTTCCCTCGGGAATTTCTCCGCCGAGGCGTGCACCTTCACGTGGTGCCATTGCATAGGTGTCCTTGGAATGAGTCAATGAAAGCTTGTTCCTGAGAAACACAAAGCGCAAGCGGCGGCGCGGTTTTTTATTTGGGTGAATATTTCCGCTCCAGTTCGTCAAAGAGGGGCTTTTGCACCAGTCTTTGCCGTTCCGCGAAGCTGGCGATTTTGCCGCTGCCCTCGTCCAGAAAACCGCGAGCCTTCAATTCCGACAACGCGCCCTGCATTCCCGCAATCGCTCCCTGCAAAGCGGCATTTGCGTACAGCACCAGGGCAAAGCCCAGAGCGGCGAGTGCCGCCGCATCCACGATCGGTGTTTTCCCGCCCGGCACCATATTAATGACTTGGGGAACGCGCAAGAGAGCCGGGATGCGCTTCACCTCTTCGAGGCTCTCGGGCGCCTCGACGAATGTCACGTCCGCGCCGGCGTCAATCCACTGAGCCGCGCGGTCGATGGCGGCCTGAAAACCATGCTCGGCGCGAGCATCGGTGCGCGCAACGATCAGGAAATCCTGGCTCCGGCGGGCGTCGGCGGCGGCTCTGATTTTTGCCATCATCTCCTCCGCCGCAATCACCTGTTTGCCGCTGAAATGACCGCAGCGCTTCGGGAAAACTTGATCCTCGATTTGAATGGCATTCGCCCCTGCCCGCTCCAACACCTGAACCGTGTGTCGAACATTCAGAGGATTGCCGAAGCCGGTGTCCGCATCGACGACGATGGGCAACTCGACGGCCTCGCGGATAGCCGAAGTCTGTTGGGCAAGTTCGGGCAAGCTGATGAATCCGAGATCAGGCAATCCCAGTAAAGAATTCGTTACGCCCGCGCCCGTAATATAGACCGCCTCGAAGCCCAGACTGGCGATCACCCGAGCCGAAAGCGCGTCGGCTGCGCCGGGAACAAGGAGGCCACGCCGCTCTTCCAATTTCGATCGCAGAAGCTTGCCGAACTGATCCAAAACGACCCTCGAATCTTTTTTCTGGGACATGTGATTGTAGTGAAAAAATCGGCATCAGGTGCAGATTTATTTGTTGATAGGTTGTGCCGGCAAGACAATTCAATTCGCGTGTCTCATTCAATCTTCAGCTTCGACGAGGAATAAGACGCCTGGCGGAATTCCCTTACGGGGTTAGTCAGGAGGAGCTTAATTTACCGGATGTGCTTTGAAGCCATGCGAAGCGAGGCTTTGCCGAGCTTCGGCGATGTCTTTTTGGTTTGTATAGGGGCCCACTTCGACATGGTAGGACTGCGTCCACAAGAGATTTTTGTGAATCAATACTGCGTGAAATCCTAGTTGGGTTAATTTGTCTACCGCATTATTCGCCCAGGTCTCGTCCTTGAACGTCCCCACCTCGAAATACAATTTGGGCGCCTTGGAGTCGTCGCCACCAGACCTTAGAAGGGTCAATGGATTCGCTTGTACGATGGCTGGTTCGGGCACGGTGCTCAGCTGCAATGAATCTGTCGCGAGATCTTCACCCTCAGCTTTTGGGACGCCTACCGTAGTCAGGATCGCGGGTTGCACCGCGCTCGCGTGCGTTTGCAATTGAGTCGAATCATGTGCCTCCGAATGCGCCTTCCGCTCGCCGGTGCGAACCGGCGATATCGAACCCTTCACGATTCGAGCCGGCATGGAAGAAGCTGCCGGCGGCGTAGCAGGCTCGGATGGAAGACCACGATTCGCCAATCCAGAATCGGACGACGGCGCCTTTCCGTTGATAGCCCTGGAATCTTCGTACAGGTCAATCTCATTCGATGCAATCGGGCTGAGAGAATAAAGTGGCGGGCGCGTTGCGAGCCCAGAAACGGAACCATCGGACGCCGCGACAGGCTGGGGAGAATTCTGACTCGCAGCTTGGATGGTTTGCGCATTGATCGTGCGGGGCTTCCATCCACCAAAAAACAGAAAAACAGTTAAGGCCCCAACAAGGCCTGCCACCCCCAACATGGCCTTGGGCTCTTCTTGAATTCGGACCAGAGCGCTCCAATCTTGCCGTTTTAGAAGAGCTTTCGCATTCTCAATGCCCGAGCGAAGACGGCTGCGAATTTCCAGTTCCAGCCGCGCAAGCTCGCGGTTGAGGGCGACTTCCCAGGGACTGATGGGCCTGGCTTTTGCGGCCTTCACAAGGGCGATTTCGAGTTCATCCACGGACTGAAACCGTTTTGCCGGATCCTTCTGAAGGCATTTCATAATCACGGCATCGATGGACCGTGTAAGCTGCGGTACGATTTCGCGTGGCCGTTTCGGATATTCTCGAATCTGCTTCAAAGCCACCGCGACGGGAGTATCGCCTTCGAACGCAGCAACCCCTGTGACCATTTCGTAGAGTAATAACCCTACCGCATAAATGTCGGTGCACGAACTCACGGGTTTGAGTTCAGCCTGCTCGGGCGCCATATACGACGGAGTCCCGACGATCGTGCCGGTCAATGGATCATCGCGCTGGACCATTCGCGCGATGCCAAAGTCCATGATCTTCACGGCGCCAGTCCGGTTCACCATGATGTTTGCCGGCTTCAGGTCCCGGTGGACAATTGCCTGAGCGTGGGCCTCGCGGAGACCGGCGCAAATTTGCCGTGCAATTTCCAGCGCCTCGTTCAAAGGCAACGATCCTACGCGATACAGCCTGGACAACAAGCTCTCGCCTTCGATAAATTCCATGGAAGTGTAGGCCGTCCCGTTCAAGCGGTTGAATTCATGGATTCGGCAAACATTCTTGTGCGTAATTTTTCGGGCGAGGCACATCTCTTTTTTGAAATTTTCCTGCACATCCGGATCGGAGGCAATCTCAGGCTTGAGAACCTTTAAGGCCACGATTTCGCTGGTTTCGAGGTCGCGAACTTTATAAACGATGCCGGTTCCGCCCGTCCCAATCTGAGACAAGACTTCATAGCGCGGCGGGATGTGGGAAGAGGCCGCCAGCCTGTCTCGCACCTGACGATAGGCTTCGGCATCCGTCCAGACCACTTCGAAGATATCTTCCTGTTCGGTGCGCCCGTCGATCGTGAGCTTGCTTAACCACCGGCAGTGCAGGTCGGACTCTTTCGATACCGCTTCATACATTGGGCGGGAAATGAGGATTTGCGCGGGCGCCGTGCGCTTCACGATGCGCGCCGTTACGTTGACTACATCGCCGAATAAATCGTTCCCCTTGCGAAAGCCGACGCCGGTGTGAACGCCAATGCGAACCTCGACGCGTTGATCCTCAGGCAACGTCAAATTCAATTTCAGGAATTGGCGCTCGATCTCCACGGCGGCGCGCACAGCCGCCCCAGGATTTGGAAATTCCGCCATCGCGGAATCGCCTATCGTCTTAACTACTGTGCCTTCATACTGTTGGATTGCGCGAGCGGCCAGTTCATCGTGGCGATGTATCATCACCAGCCCGGCCGTATCGCCATTGCGCTCAAAGAAGCTGGTCGAGCCCACCACGTCGGTGAACAGCACCGTCAAGGCATTCTTGTGCTTGCGGAGCTGTTCATCGATCTCAGCTCGTGCCTTTAGAAGTGCGTCGACATCGTCTGCGGAATGCATAAAGTTGGAACCCAACGAGTGTGAAGCAAGGGAAGGGGGCCGCCAATGGCCCCCCGGTAACATGCCAGTAGTACGTATGTACCTAGTGAATCGCAATTCCACTAGACCAAGTAAATGTAAGTTATTGATCCTTAAAGGACTAGACACGATTTGCTGGCTTTGAGGCCATGCCAAAGACCGCTGGCAGATCTAGAGTCGGTGGGTGGAAAAATCAAATGTGCGAGGGTTGAGGAGGGTGGTTCGTGGGAATCCGAATGAGGTCATGCAGGGGGAGAAGCTTTCGCTAGGGCATAAGAAGAGGAAATCGGGCTTTGTGGGTGAAAATGAGGGTTAGGAGAATCGAATCAAAAAGGTCACCGTGAATTGTTGGTGAAGACGGGGCATGGTATGGGCGGCGGACAGCGAAGGCAAGACTGGCCAAATGCAGAGGAGAGGACGCCTGTCCTCTAATTGACCTAAGGGCCAGTAGCCGCTCAAAGCTACCGGTTTCTAGACTCTTGACGCGTCTTAAGCACGTTGAGCTGAATGTTCAGTCAGCTCAATCTTTAGTGGGAAGAGTCGCAAACCCGGCGACGCAGTAACATTAGGATAGCCGGGAGGCATCGTTGGAAGCAGATGAGAATAATGGCGGTCATAGTACACTGACCTTGTGCATTGCTGCCGGAGAGCAGCCCCCCCCTGTGCAGGTGCCGAGTTCTGACAGGCAATGTTCCAACGATGAGCAGAAAGCCTTAGGAGTGAAAATGGCTCGTCATCATTTCACGGGAAGCGCGGCCGCAAAGATCGTTCTGCTCGCAACCCTTACCCTGATAGCCTTGCAAGCCTCCGGACAAACGACGCGTTACGTGTCTCCGAGTGGTTCGGATGCGAATCCCGGCACAGCGACGTCTCCGTATCAGTCGATCGGGAAAGCCGCGAGCGTTGTGAACCCGGGAGACACGGTGATTGTCATGGATGGTGTTTACCATGAAGCACTCAACCTGACTCGCGGGGGAAATGCGGGCGCTTACGTGACTTTCCTGTCGCAGACAAAATGGGGGGCGGTGCTGGACGGGAGCAACAATACCCTGGCCGAGGCCGTGCAGTTTACGGCCAGCTATATCCGATTTCAGGGATTCGAGGTTCGCAACTACGGGGCCAGCGCGGGCGGCGGTGATGCCTTCTCAAACTATCCAGGCGGGCAGTTCATCGATATCGCTCAGAATCACATCCATGATATTGGACGGATTTGCACTGACACGAAGAACGGATTGGTGGGGGTATTTACGGAAGCGCCGAACGTCATCATCGAGCAGAATTTCATCAACGACATTGGCCGCTTTTCAGCAGGCGAGAACGGATGCACCACGACCAATGAGTATTATAAGAACCACGATCACGGCATCTATGTAGACTCGAATTCGAACAACGTCACGATCAAGAACAACATCTTCTATCGCGTGGAGCACGGATGGGGCGTGCAAGTCTATCCGAGCGGCGTGGATTCGCTGGCGATTCTAAATAATACGTTTGTATGGCCCAACCCTTTTAATGTTGGCCATATCATCTTGGCTGCGTCCGCTCCGCTGACGAACTTGCGGATTGAGAACAATATCAGCTATAAGCCGAATACTGACTTTATCTACGTGTACACCAGTTCCGGTTTTTCCGGAACCGTTGCGAACAACATGATTTTTAGCGGCGCCGTGAGCAGCGCGACGCCAAGCGGCTTGTCGTTCACGGGAAACTTTCCCAATACCGATCCACTGTTCGTGAACCCCGGGAACGCGACGATCGACAGTACGACCATGGTGAATGCGTTTCTGATGAGTGGCAGCCCGGCACTCAACGCCGGCTTGACCATCGCCGACGTGACCAACGACTATGCCGGAGCAGCTCGTCCGCAGGACGCCGCCTACGACATCGGGGCGCTCGAGTTTGTGGGAGGGACTTCGGCCAAGCCGCTACCTCCCACCGACCTGAAGGCTACAGCTAACTAGGCAACCACAATTACATAGTCCGCAGGATCCGCACCGACCGAATGAATCTAGTTGCTGCCGTATACCGACGCTGGGCAGCTCGCCCAGCTGGCGGTGGTGGTCCAGGCCGCCGGTAACGCCTTTAATCCCGTCTGACTTCCGGGGCTAGTGCAGGTGGTTTGGCGGAAACGAACGTCGCGGAAATGAACGGTGTTGCCACTCACGCCGAGCAGCGCGATCCAGTAGCGCACGCCTGCCGTCACTTTCACGGGCGCGGCTAGCGTCATCGAGTTCCACTTGCCGGCAGCTGTTGTAGCGGTGCTTCCGGAAGAGAGCAGGGCGCCGGGCGCGCCGCCGGCATCGCTGTAAATCCCTTCCAGGTAGGGGCCATTACCGCTGGAAGGATCGGCATAGAACCAGAGCGTGGAGACGGTCCCGGTAGACGAAGCGGTAAACGGCCAGGCTTGGGCTTGCCCCAGCGGGTTGTCATCCTCGGAAGCCTCGATGTTGGAATCCCCCAGGAAGATGGTGCGCGCTCCAACGGCGAAGTTCACTCCATTGCTGGCCACGCCGCCTACGGTTACGACGACGCTACCGGGGGTGGCCGCGCTGGGCACCGGAGCGACGATGCTGGTGGCCGACCAGCTCGTGGGCGTGGCAGTGGTGCCGTTAAACTTCACGGTGCTGCTGCTCTGGGAGGCTCCAAACCCGGACCCTGCGATGGTCACCGCCGTGCCGACAGGTCCTGAAGTGGGAGACAAGCCGGTGATGCTCGGGGCCGTTGCTGACGAGGCTCCCGTCCCGGTCAGCGTGACAATTTGCGGGCTGCCGCCGGCATTGTCAGTAATGGTAATCGAACCGTTTCG
>Ga0209415_10003373_pt1 | contig 29705 bp, 28 predicted proteins | sample PeaSoiSIISIP2007_FD_187696 | JGI IMG/M metagenome (GOLD analysis project Ga0209415, IMG submission 187696) | Peat soil microbial communities from Weissenstadt, Germany - SII-SIP-2007 (SPAdes) (version 2) | ecosystem: Environmental > Terrestrial > Soil > Wetlands > Peat | place: Germany...
GTGCGGCCGATGAAGGATGGCGTGATCGCCGACTTCACCTACACCGAGAAGATGCTGCAGTACTTCATCAACAAGGTGCACGGCAACCGCTTTCTGCGGCCGAGCCCGCGCGTGCTCGTGTGCGTGCCCTACGGCTCGACCCAGGTGGAGCGCCGCGCGATCAAGGAATCGGCCGAGGGTGCCGGGGCGCGCAGCGTGTTCCTGATCGACGAGCCGATGGCCGCGGCGGTGGGCGCAGGCCTGCCGGTGCACGAGCCGCGCGGCTCGATGGTCCTCGACATCGGCGGCGGTACGTCGGAGGTCGCGGTCATTTCGCTGAATGGTATCGTCTACGCCGCCTCCGCCCGGATCGGCGGCGACCGCTTCGACGACGCGATCGTCAACTACGTGCGGCGGAACTACGGAATCCTGATCGGCGAGGCGACCGCCGAGCGCATCAAGATCGAGATTGGCTCCGCCTATCCCGGCCAGCAGGTGCGCGAGATGTCGGTCAAGGGCCGCAACCTGTCCGAGGGCGTGCCGCGCAGCTTCACGCTCAATTCCAACGAGATTCTCGAGGCGCTGCAGGAGCCGCTGCAGGGCATCGTCAGTGCCGTCAAGCAGGCGCTCGAACAGACGCCACCCGAGCTCGGCGCGGACGTCGCGGACCGCGGCATCGTCCTGACCGGCGGCGGCGCGCTGCTGAAGGACATCGACAAACTGCTGATGGAAGAGACCGGCCTGCCGGTGATCATTTCCGAGGACCCCCTGACCTGCGTCGCGCGCGGCGGCGGCCGGATACTGGAGCTGTCCGAGGAGCATCCCGGCACCTTTGGCCTGCAGTGATCTTTTGAACGGGGTGTCCGGTTGCCGGTCCTGAGAGAGCCCGGTGCCCGCTATGCTCCGCCGCGCGTCTCGACGCTCGGCCTGCGGGCGCTCGTACTGATCGCGGTCTCGATCGGCGTCATGGTCGTCGACCATCGCCAGCACGAGCTGACCGTGATCCGCGCCGGACTGTCGGCGGCCGCGTGGCCATTGCAGATGCTCGTGCATTCGCCCGGGGCCGCATGGGACTGGTTGACCTCATCGTTTGCGACGCGTTCGACGCTGCTTTTCGAAAACGAGTCGTTGCGGTCGGCGGCGCGGGAAAACGACCTGCGGCTGCTCCGGCTCGACGCCATCCAGCAGGAGAACCTCAGGCTGCGCGCGCTGCTGAACGCCGTGCCGCGCGACGCCGAGAAGGCCCAGGTGGCGAGCGTGCTGCGCGTCGATCTCGATCCGCTGCGCCACCGCGTGCTGGTTGATCGCGGTTCGCGCGACGGCGTCACGCGTGGCCAGCCGGTGATCGACGGCACCGGCGTTTTCGGTCAGACCAGCAACGTCGGGCCGATGGCCGCCGAGGTCATCCTGCTGTCCGATCCCACGCACGCCGTGCCGGTGCAGATCGAGCGCAACGGCCTGCGGACCATTGCGGTGGGGACCGGTGACTTCCGGCGGCTGTCGCTGCCGTACCTGCCGCGCAATGCCGACGTCAAGGTCGACGATCTGCTGGTGTCGTCCGGTCTCGGCGGCGTGTTCCCGGCAGGCTTTCCGGTCGGTCGCGTCGCGGAGGTCAAGCGAGACTCGAGCCAGCCACTGGCGACCGTCACCGCCGAGCCCGCCGCGACGCTGGATCGCGACCGCGAGGTACTGCTGCTCTGGGTCCGTCCGCAGGTTGCGCTGCCGGCCCCGGAGCCGCCGCCGAGTGCTGCGCGGCAGGCCGAGCCGCACGGCAAGGCCCGCAACCGATGATTCCCGAGATCCGCCGGACGCGCTGGACTCTGTACGCCTCCGCGCTCGTGGCACTGCTGCTGTCGGCGGTGCCGCTACCGCGCGCGCTCGACGTGCTGCGGCCGGATTTCCTGCTGCTGCTCGTCGTCTGGTTCGCGGTGATGCTGCCCCGCGACGGTGGCCTGCTGTTTGCATGGGTCGCGGGTCTCGCGCTCGACGCGTTCCGTGGCGTCGTTCTCGGCGAGAACGCACTGGCCTTCGTGGTCGTCGCCTACCTCGCGCACCGGTTCTATCTGCGGATCCGCATGTTCCCGCTGCTGCAGCAATCGCTGGTCGTGCTGTCGCTGCTCTTCACGTACCAGTTCCTGCTGTTCTGGGTTGACGGCGTGACGGGCCACCCGCTGACCGACTGGGCACGCTGGTTGCCGGTGCTGACGGGAGCGCTGCTGTGGCCGCTGCTGACTGGGCTTCTCGGCCGGCTGACGAGCCGCACATAGTCCGATGCCGCGATCCGTTCGAATCAAGGATCACTGGGGCGAACAGCGGCTGTTCATCGGTCGCACGCTGTTCGCTGCGATCGCGGCCGTCGTGCTCCTGGCGGTCGTCGGTGGGCGCCTGTTCTGGCTGCAGGTCGTGCGCCACGACTACTTCGTCGACCTGTCGCAGGGCAACCGCGTGCGCCTCGAGGCGCTGCCCCCGGATCGCGGGCTGATCTACGATCGCAACGGCACGGTGATCGCGGAGAACACGCCGGCGTTCCAGCTCGAGCTCACCCCCGAGCAGGTCGCCGATGTTCCCGGTACCCTGCGGCGCCTGGCCGACCTCGGGCTCATCGAGGCTGACCAGGTCCCCGCGCTCGGGCGCCTGATCCGCGCGGGTCGCAAGTTCGAGGCGGTGCCGCTGCGCCTGTCGTTGTCCGACACTGACATCGCCACTTTCGCGGTCCGCCAGTTCGAGTTTCCGGGCGTCGAGATCCAGACTCGCCTGGCGCGGTGGTATCCGTTCGGGCCGGCCGGCGCGCATGCGCTCGGCTACGTGGCGGCGATCTCGGAAGAGGACCTCGCGCAGATCAATGCCGACGAATACGCAGGCTCCTCCGTCATCGGCAAGATCGGCCTCGAGAGCACCTACGAGCAGCAGCTGCACGGCGCCGCTGGCTTTCGCCAGGTGCTGGTCAACGCTCAGGGCCGCCACGTCGACCGTCTCGGCACTGTCCCGGTCAAGCTCAGCACCCGACCATCGCGCGCCGGCAACGACTTGTTCCTGGGTCTCGACATGCGGGTGCAGCGGGTGGCGGAAGAGGCGCTGGCCGGGCGCCGCGGGGCGGTGATCGCGATCGATCCGACGAACGGCGATGTCATTGCGCTCGCCTCCGTGCCGAGCTTCGACCCGAACAAGTTCACGCGCGGCATCTCCAACCACGAATACGTCGCGCTGCGCGACGACCTCGACCGGCCGCTGTTCAACCGGGCGCTGCGCGGCACCTACCCGCCGGGCTCGACCGTCAAGCCGCTGATGGCGCTCGCGGGCCTCGAGTATGGCGCGATCGACCCCAAGGCCACGCGCTTCTGTCATGGCTACTTCATGCTGCCGGGATCTTCGCGCCATTACCGCGACTGGAAGAAGGAAGGTCACGGCACCGTCGACATGCGCCGCGCGATCGCCGTGTCGTGCGACGTGTATTTCTACGGGCTCGCCGAGCTGCTCGGCATCGAGCGCGTACATGAGGCGATGACGGGACTCGGCTTCGGCAAGCCGACGGGTATCGACATCACCGGCGAGCGCGCAGGACTGATGCCGTCCGAGGAGTGGAAGCGCCAGACCTACAAGCAGGCGTGGTTCCCGGGCGATACGGTGATCATCGGCATCGGCCAGGGCTACATGCTGGCGACCCCGCTGCAACTCGCGCACGCCGCGGCGGTCGTAGCGGGGCGCGGCCGGAGCTTTCGGCCGCGACTGGTGACGGGGGTTCGCGACGCGACCACTCGGGTGGTCAAGACCTTCGCGCCGGTGGCGGACCCGCCGGTCGAGCTCAAGGACCCTTCGAACTGGGACGTCATTATCGAGGGAATGGAAATGGTTACGGAGGCGGGCGGCACGGCGGCGGCGGCGGCGCGGGGCGCGAGCTACAAGATTGCCGGCAAGACCGGCACCGCCCAGGTGTTCGGGATCGGCCAGAACGAGAAGTACAACGCGAGCACGATCAGCGAGCGACTGCGGGACCACGCACTGTTCATCGCCTTCGCGCCGGCCGACGCACCGAAGCTCGCGGTCGCCGTGCTGGTCGAGAACGGTGGCCACGGCAGCAGCGCCGCCGCGCCGATCGCGCGCCGCCTGTTCGACGCCTACCTGCTCGGCAAGTACGACGCGCCGCCCGTGGCGGTGCCCGCCGTCGAGTAACGATGCTGTACGAAGACGGCGAGGCCTCCACCGCACGGCGCACTCTGTCGGCGTCGGCGCGCCTGCTGCGGCGCCTGCACCTCGACGGCCCGCTGCTCGCGGCGCTCGCCGCGGTGGTCGGGTACGGACTGTTCGTGCTGTGGAGCGCCGGCGGCGAGAACCTGGCGATGTGGATCAACCAGCTCGAGCGCCTGGCCCTCGCGGTCGCGGCGCTGGTGCTGCTGGCGCAGGTGCCGCCGGCGTGGCTGCGGCGCCTGTCGCCGGTGCTGTACGGGATCGGCATCCTGTTGCTGATCGCGGTGATGGTGCACGGCGACGTCGGCAAGGGCGCGCAGCGCTGGCTCGTGATCGGCCCGCTCCGCTTCCAGCCGTCGGAGCTGATGAAGCTCGGCGTGCCCATGATGTGCGGCTGGTACCTTTACGATCGGCCGCTGCCGCCGTCGCTGCGCGACGTGCTGGTCGTGCTGGTGATCATCGCCGTGCCATCGTTCATCATTGCCAAGCAGCCGGATCTTGGCACGGCGCTGCTGATCGCCTCGGCGGGCCTGCTGGTCGTGTTTCTGGCGGGGCTGTCGATCATCGTGCTGCTGGCGGGACTTGCGGCGCTCGGCGCGGCCGTCCCGGTCGCCTGGCACTTCATGCACGACTACCAGCGGCAGCGGGTGCTGATGTTCCTCGACCCGTCGCAGGATCCGCTGGGGGCCGGCTACCACAGCATCCAGTCGCAGATCGCGATCGGCTCCGGCGGCGTGTTCGGCAAGGGATGGATGAACGGCAGTCAGGCGCAGCTCGAGTTCCTGCCGGAACGCTCGACGGATTTCATCTTCGCCGTGATCGGCGAGGAGCTCGGATTGCTGGGCCAGATGTTCCTGATCGGGCTCTATCTGGCGGTGATCGGCCGCGCGCTGTACATGGCCTCGGAGGCACAGGACACTTACGCCCGCCTCGTCTGTGGCAGCTTCGCGCTGACCTTCTTCGTCTACGTGTTCGTCAACACCGGCATGGTCAGCGGGATATTGCCGGTGGTCGGCGTACCGCTGCCGCTCGTCAGCTACGGCGGCACCGCGATGGTCACGCTGCTGGCCAGCTTCGGCGTGTTGATGTCGCTCAACCGGCATCGCAAGCTGGTGGGATCCTGAACGTGAGGGCCGGCAGAACCGCGACTCTGCTGGCCTCGTTGGCGCTGCTCGCACCGGGCATCGGGCGCGCGGTCGATCTGAAACGCCCCGAGGTCAAGGCCTTCGTCGACGAGGTCGTGCTGCACCATCACCTGAAGCGTGCCTGGGTGCTGAAGGTGCTGGCTGCCGCGCAGCTGCGCCCGGCAGTCATCGAGGCGATCACCCGGCCGGCGGAGCACGTGCGCCCCTGGTTCGAATACCGGGCGCTGTTCCTGACCGAACAGCGGATTCGCGAGGGTCGCGAATTCTACGCGACGCACCAGGCCGAGCTCGAGGACGCGGCGCGGCGCACCGGCGTACCCGGCGAGTTCATCGCCGCCGTCGTCGGCATCGAGACCTCCTACGGGCGCATCACGGGTGCGTACCGCGTGCTCGACGCGCTCGCGACCCTCGCCTTCGACTACCCGCCGCGCGCCGGCTATTTTCGCGGCGAACTCGAACAGTTCCTGCTGCTTGCGCGCGAAGCCAAATTCGATCCGCTGACCGCGATGGGCTCGTACGCCGGTGCGATGGGTGCCCCGCAGTTCATGCCGCGCAGTTACCGCGCGTATGCCGTCGATGGCGATGGCGACGGTCGCATCGACCTCTGGAACAGCTGGCCGGACATCATCGAGAGCGTTGCACACTATTTCGTGGTGCACGGCTGGCACGCCGGAGAGCCGGTCGCCGCGGTTGCGGACCTGTGGTATCCGGACGTCGAGGACCTGCCGGCCGGCCACCTCGAGCTGAGCGAGCAGATCGGCTCGCTGCGGTCGAAGGGCGTGCTCCTCGACAGTACCCTGCCCGACGACGCCCCCGCCGTGTTCGTCGCGCTGCGTGACGCCGCTGGCCCGACGTACCGCGTCGGGTTCCACAATTTCTGGGTGATTACGCGCTACAACCGCAGCAGCATGTATGCGCTTGCCGTCTGCGAGCTCGCGGCCGCGATCGCGCCGGCCGCCACGCCCTCCGCTGGAACTCCGGCGCCGGCGGTTCCCGCGCCGGCGACTGAGCCGGCCGCCGGCCACGGACCCGCTATGGCGCGCGGTGCGACCCGGTGAATCGGCGTCCGCCGGTCGCGGTCATGGCTGCCGTGCTCGCGCTTTCAGCCTGCGGCGGGCCGCCGCGACGACCGGCCGCGCCGCCCGCGGCGCTGCCGCCGACTCCGGCGACCACCGCGCCCGCGTCCGCCGCGCCCCTCGCGGCCGCAGCGCATCCGAGCGATGCGCAGCTGCTCGAGCTTCCCGATGCCGTACCGCGAGCCGAGCCGCGCGCCCGGCTCGGGAATCCGCCGTTCTACGAGGTGTTCGGCCAGCGCTACACGGTGCTCGCGGATAGTCGCGGCTACGTCGAGCGCGGCGTCGCCTCCTGGTACGGTCCGGACTTCCACGGTGCCCGCACCTCGACCGGCGAGCCCTACGACATGTACACGATGACCGCGGCGCACCGGACGCTGCCGCTGCCCGCGTACGCGCGCGTCACCAATCTGAGCAACGGCCGCTCGGTGGTCGTGCGCATCAATGACCGCGGCCCGTTCAAGGCCAATCGGATCATCGACCTGTCGTACGCGGCGGCGCTGCGGCTCGACATCGTGCGCGACGGGACCTCGCTGGTCGAGGTGCAGGCGCTGGAGCCGGAGGGCGCCGCGCCGCCGCCGCCTCGAGCGGCCGAGCTGTACGCCCAAGCGGGCGCGTTCGCGGTAGAAGCCAATGCCGCGCGGCTGCGCGAACGGCTGCTCGTCGGCGGCATCGGCAACGTGTTCCTGCACAGCGACGCCGGCAACGAGCGGCCCCTGTATCGGGTGCGGATCGGGCCTATCGACACGGTGGCTGCGTTCGACGCACTGGTCGCGCGCCTCAAGACCCTCGGCATCGGCACCATCGCGCTCGTGCCCAACTGACGCGGCGGCGCGCGGCATGCAGCACCCGCCCGGGGACGGGGCACCCTCCTCCAAGTTAGACTTTCACCTTCGATCGCCACCCATCTCGACCCCGAGGGCATGATGCCGAAATTCCCGATTGCGTCCCTGATCACCCTGCTGTCGCTGCTCAGCGGTGCGGCCGACGCCGGGACGCCGGTGCCGGCGCCGCCGCCACTGCCGGCCAAGGGCTATGTGCTGCTCGATGCCTTCAGCGGCCGGATCCTGGTCGGTCAGAACGACACCGAGCGCCTCGAGCCGGCGAGCCTGACCAAGCTGATGAGCGCCTATGCCGTGTTCCAGGCGCTCAAGGACGGCAAGCTCAAGCTCGATCAGGCGGTGCCGATCTCGACGCGCGCCTGGAAGGCCGAGGGTTCGCGAACGTTCGTGGACGTCGGCTCCCGCGTACGGGTAGACCTGCTGCTGCAGGGCATGATCGTCCAGTCGGGCAATGACGCGACGATTGCGCTCGCCGAGGCCGTCGGCGGCTCGGAGGAGACGTTCGCGGCGCTGATGAACCAGTACTCCCAGCGGCTCGGCCTGAAGGGCTCGCACTGGACGAACAGCTCGGGGCTCCCGGATCCGCAGCACTACACGACCGCGCGCGACATCGCGATTCTGGGTGCCGCGCTGGTCCGGGAGTTTCCCGAGTACTACAAGTGGTACTCGCAGCGCGCCTTCACCTACAACAACATCACGCAGCAGAATCGCAACGGGCTGCTCGATCGCGACCCGACCGTCGACGGCATCAAGACCGGCCACACGGAGGCCGCGGGATACTGCCTTGCGAGCTCGGCGCTGCGCGACGGCATGCGCCTGGTCGCTGTCGTCATGGGCACGGCGAGCCCGAAGGCTCGCGAGGATGCCAGCGCGGCGCTGCTCGGCTACGGCTTCAACTTCTTCGAGACCAAGCGGCTGTACGCCGCCGGCCAGCGCCTCGGCACGACCGCGGTGTACAAGGTGGGCGAGCCGGTCCCGGTCGTGATCCGCAGCGACGTGTATGCGACCGCGGCGCGCGGCGAGCTGGCGAACGCCAAGGCGCAGCTGGTGCTGGACGCGCGCCTCGTCGCCCCGCTGGCCGCCACGACGCCGATTGGTCGCCTGCGCCTCACGCTCGGCGACAGCGTGCTCGCCGACGTGCCGGCCTACCCGGCCGAGGCGGTCGAACCGGGCAACATCTTCCGCCGGATGATCGACACCGTGCGGCTGTGGTTCAGCTGATGGCGGTGCAGCTGCCGGTCGCCTGGCTGAATGGCAGCTTCGTTCCGCTCGCCGAGGCGCGGATCTCGCCGCTCGACCGCGGCTTCCTGTTTGGCGATGCGGTCTATGAAGTGCTGCCGGTGTACGACGGGCGGCCGTTCCTCGTGGCGGAGCACCTGGCGCGCCTCGAGCGCAGCCTGCGAGAGATGCGCATCCCCAATCCGCGCTCGCGCCGCGAGTGGGCGGACCTGTTCGGGGAACTCGTGGCACGCAACGGCGGCGGCGACCTGAACCTTTACCTGCAGGTGAGCCGCGGGGTCGAGGCGGTCCGCAACCACGCGATCACCGCCGGGCTCGCGCCCACCGTGTTCCTGATGGTCTCGCCGCGAAGCGCCCAGGATCCTGCAGCCCTCGCCGACGGCCTGTCCGCCATCACCGTTGCCGATCCGCGCTGGAAACGCTGCGACATCAAGAGCACCGCGCTGCTCGCCAATGTGTTCGCCAAGAGTACGGCAGTCGACGCCGGCGTCGGCGAAGCCATCCTCGTCGACGACGGGCAGCTGCGCGAGGGCGCCTCGAGCTCGGTGCTGGTCGCGGCCGGCGGGACGCTGACGGCGCCGCCCTACGGGCCCGAGATTCTGCCCGGCACGACCCGCGATCTGTGCCTCAAGCTCGCCGCCACCGCCGGCATCCCGGTCCGCATCGCGCCGGTTCGCTCCGCCTCGCTCGCCGCCGCCGACGAAATCCTGCTTGGCTTCGCCTCCCGCGGGGTTTTACCGGTCACCCGGCTCGACGGCAGCCCGGTCGGCAGCGGCCGGCCCGGGCCCGTGTGGCGGCGGCTGTACGACGGCTTCGAGGCCTACCGGCGCGAGGTCGCAGACACACCGATCTTGTGAAGCGCGACCGCCGTCCCAATGAACGGGCGATGAAACCCTCCCCCCTAAAGTTCCCGTGTGACTACCCGATCAAGGTCATGGGGCGGCACACGCCCGAGTTTCGCGCGCGCATGCTCGAAGTCCTGGAGCGCCAGCCCGAGCCGACCCTGGCGGGCGTCGCCGAGCGCTTGAGCCGCGACGGCAACTATCTGTCGCTCACCTGCACCGTGCGGGTCGACAGCCGGGAGCGGCTCGATTCACTGTATCGCGAGCTGCACGCCACCGGGCTCGTGCTCATCGCGCTGTAGCGCGTCGATCAATTGGCTCGCGCCCTGCCCGGTTGCCGCTGCCGGCAGGCACGGGATCGGCGAACGCGGCGCCGTCTGTCAGCCCGAGCGTCCGCGCCAGGTGCGGCACGAGCCGCCGCGCGGCCGCCTCGGGCGTGAGCCGCACGCCGAGCGTCGCCAGATCGACGACTTCGAGGCCTGCGTAACCGCATGGGTTGATGCGGCCGAAGGGCTCCAGATCCATCGCGACATTGAGGGCGAGGCCATGGTAGCTGCAGCCGCGGCGGATCCGCAGGCCGACGCTCGCGAGCTTCGCGCCACGCACGTAGACGCCCGGGGCCTCACGCCGCGGCGCGGCCTCGATCCCGAACTCCGCCGCGAGCGCCACCAGCGCCGACTCGAGCGCCGTGACCAGGTCGCGTACGCCGAGTCGCAGCCGTTTGAGATCGAGCAGCGGATAGACGACCAGCTGGCCGGGTCCATGATAGGTGACCTGCCCGCCCCGATCGATCGGTACGACGGGGATACCACCGGCGGCGAGTACGTGCGAGGGGTCGGCGTTCATGCCGAGCGTGTATACGGCCGGATGCTCGAGGCACCAGAGCTCGTCGGCGGCTGCGGCGTCGCGCGCATCGGTGTAGCGCTGCATGGCGCGCCAGGTGGGTTCGTACTCGACGCGCCCGAGCCAGCGGGCAACCGCGTTCACGGCAGTCCAGCGTTGTTGCGCTCGAGCGCGCGCTCGGCGCGATAGCTCGAACGAACCAGCGGCCCCGCAACGCACTCGAGAAAGCCGAAGTTGAGCGCGCGCTCGCGCAGCGCCTGGAACTCCTCGGGCGGCACGAAGCGTTCGACCGGCAGGTGATTGGCAGTCGGTCGCAGATACTGGCCGAGCGTTACAAGGTCGACACCGGCAGCGCGCAAATCGAGCAGACAGGTCTCGATTTCAGCGCGCGTCTCGCCGAGCCCGAGCATCAGGCTCGATTTCGTCAGCACGGCGCGGCGGACCGTCTTGGCGTGGGCGAGCACGGCGAGCGTCTGCTGGTAGCCGGCACGCGGATCGCGCACCGGGTGCGTGAGCCGCCGTACGGTCTCGATGTTCTGCGCGTACACCTCGGGGCCGCTCGCGACCACGGTCTCGACGGCAGTCCGCGATCCCTGGAAATCCGGCGTCAGCGCCTCGACCGCCGTGCCCGGGCAGCGCGCCTTGATCGCCCGAATGCAGGCGGCGTAATGCGATGCGCCCCCATCATCGAGGTCGTCGCGGTTGACCGAGGTCAGCACCACGTACTTGAGCCCCATCAACTCGACCGTGTGCGCGGCGTTGGCCGGCTCCTCGCCGTCCAGCCAGGCGCGCGGGTTGCCGGTGTCAACCGCGCAGAACCGGCAGGCGCGGGTGCAGACCGCGCCCATCAGCATGATCGTCGCCGTGCCGGCGTTCCAGCACTCGCCGATGTTGGGGCACTTGGCTTCCTCGCAGACCGTGGCGAGCCGGTGATCGCGGACGACCTTGCGCACGGCCTCGAAACGGATCCCGGCCGGCAGCGGTGCCCGCAGCCAGCCCGGTTTGCGACCGACGGTGAAGGGCGTGGTTCCGGCGGCGGCCTTGATGCCGTCACGGATCGCCGTAAAGCCCTGCGGCGTCACGTATTTCTGGCCGCTCTTCGCGGTCACGACCGGGATACCCTTGAACTGCGCCACGCGCCCACCCTGTCCGCCGGGGAACCGTGATTCTACCGGAGCGTCGCGTTGAGCGCCGCGAGCCGCTCCGGCGTCCCGACATCCGTCCAGCGGCCTTCGAAGACCTCCGCCGACACCAGTCCGGCCGCCGCGGCGCGATCGATCAGCGGCTTCCACGCACGCCGGCCGCGATCGACTCCTGCAAACAGCCGCGGGTCATAGGTCGCGATGCCGGCGAAGGTGTAGCGCCGCGGAGCATCGAGGCGCAGCTCCCCGCACTCGACGCCGAAGTCGCCGCGCGAGTGCTCGGGCGGGTTCGGCACCAGCACCAGGTGCGCGAGTCGCCCGGCCGCGGGTGGCAGCGGCGGCAGCGGATAGGCCGTGAACACATCGCCGTTGACGACGACGAACGGCTCACCGCCAAAAAACGCGAGTGCGTTGATGATCCCGCCGGCCACCTCGAGCGGCTCCGGGCCCTCGTCGAACCAGCGCAGTCTGAGCCCGAAGCGCGCGCCATCGCCGCAGGCCGCGACAAGCCTCGACCCGAGCCAGGAGGTGTTGATCGCAACCTCGCGGATGCCGCTGCGGGCGAGGCTCAACAGGTGCCACTCGATCAGCGGTTTGCCCGCGACCTCGAGCAGCGGCTTCGGCACCGTGGCCGTCAGCGGCCGCATGCGCTCGCCGCGGCCGGCGGCGAGCACCATCGCCCGCCGGACCATGGTCACGCGAGCGCCCGCGCCTGGGCGGCGGCGAATCGCGGCACCACGGTCGCGTGGAGAAAGCGATTGAGCTCGGCGAGCTCCCGGTAGGCACCGGCCGTCTCGAGCAGGTAATCGAGCACTCTTGGCAGGTCGCCGAGGTAGCTCGCCTTGCCGTCGCGGTACCACAGCCGCGCGAATATTCCGAGTACCTTCAGGTGCCGTTGCGCGCCCAGCAGGTCGAACCAGCGGACGTAGTCGGCCTCGTCGGTGCCGACCGCCACGCCCGCGGCGAACGCACTGCGCCGGTAACGCCGCAGCCACCCGAGCACGCGTTCGCGGGGCCAGACGATGTAGCAATCCTTGAACAGCGACACGAGATCGTAGGTCGCGGCGCCGCGTACCGCATCCTGGAAGTCGAGCACGCCCGGGTTCAGGGTCGGCGTGACCATCAGGTTGCGCGAGTGGTAGTCGCGGTGCACGAACACCTGCGGCTGCTCGAGGGCCACGGCCGCGAGCGCAGCTGACACGTTGTCGATCAGCGAGCGGACATCGTCGCTCGGCTCGAGTCCGAGGTGGCGGGCAAGAAACCAGTCGGGGAACAGCTGCACCTCGCGGTCCAGAAGCTCAGCTGCGTACGGCCGCAGCGCTTCGGCGGCTGCGAGCCCGCGCGACTGGATCCGCAGCAGTGCCTCGGCGGCATCTTGGTACAGGGATTCCGGATCCGCGCCGGCGGTGAGCGCTTGGAGATAATGCGTGGATCCGAGATCGGTCAGCAGCAGAAACCCGCGCGCGCGGTCAGTCTCGAGCACCGACGGGACGTTGACGCCGAGCGCGCCGAGCGCGCCGGCGATGCTGATGAACGGCCCGAGGTCTTCGCGCCCGGGGGGTGCGTCCATCGCGATGAAGCTCGTGTCGCGCGTTTCGACGCGGAAGTAGCGTCGAAAGCTCGCGTCGGCGGAGGCGGGCGCGACCCGGTTCACCGCGATGCCGAGCTCGTGCCGCAGCCAGTGTTCGAGGAGCGCGCGACGGGAGTCGGCCGGTGCGTCGGTGACGGGCGCCATGTGCACCGGATTATAATGCCGCCGCCCGCCGTTGCCGCGGCGGCCTTCTGCCCGTCACCACTAGGCCGCGCTGTTGCAACCCCCAGTTTCTCGAAGCCTCGACCGCGCGCCCCTGGGCTTTCTCTTCTTCGTGCTGCTGCTGAGTGTGGCCGCGGCGCGCGCCGATCCGAAGTGCCCGGCCCCGCCCTCGCCGCTGCCGGCCGTCAGCAGCCTGCCGGCCGCCAGCACGGCGCCGATCGAGGTCACGACCGCCGGAGCGGAGGTCACCGACACCGGCGATGCGACCCTCAAGGGTCCGGTCGCTGTCCGGCAGGGCGACCGGACGCTGGCATCGCACGACGCTACCTACGACGCCGCGACCGAGACCTTCGACGCGGCCGGGAGTGTCGAGTATCGCGATCCCCGGCTGCACCTGTCGGGCGATGCGGCGACCTGGCACACGGGCGGCGGCGGCAGTTTCAACAACGCCGAATTCGAGCTGCCGGCACGGCAGGCCCGCGGGCATGCGGCGTCGATCGTGTTCGACTCCGACGGTCACCTCAAGCTCACCGGCGTCGACTACACCGCCTGCCCGGTCGGCCGTCGCGACTGGTTCCTGCGGGCCCAGAGCATCGACATCGACCAGAAAGCCGGCCAGGGCATCGGCCGCGACGTCGAGCTCAACTTCAAGGGAGTGCCGTTGTTCTATCTGCCGGTCGTGTCGTTCCCGACGAGCGATGCGCGTAAGTCCGGCTTCCTGTTTCCCACGATCGGCGATTCGAGCAACAACGGCCTGGAACTCGCCGTGCCCTACTACTGGAATCTGGCGCCGAACTACGACACGACCCTGACGCCGGGTTACATGTCGAAACGCGGCGTGACGTTCGGCACGGAGTTCCGCTACTTGACGAGCGACTCGCACGGCCAGTTTCAGAGCGACTGGGTACCCCACGACGCCTCCACCGACCGCGACCGCAGCTTCATCAGGTTCACGGAGCAGACCGACTTCACCTCGCGCCTTCGCTTCGATACCAACCTCGCCTATGCGAGCGACAGCGCGTATTTCGAGGATTTCGGTGTCGGTTCGGAGAGCACCAGCGTCATCTATCTGACGCGCGCCGCCCGGCTCACCTACCTCGACAGCCACTGGCAGGCGACCGGACTCGTCGAGCAATGGCAGACGATCGACCAGACCGTCGCCGACACCGACCGGCCCTACACCCGGGCGCCGCAGATCACGATTCGCGGCCGCTGGGGCGAGGGCGTCGGGCCGGAATTCGACGTGCGCGGCGAGGCAGTCAACTTCACGCGCGCCGCGGGAATCCAGGGCGCCCGTTACGATCTGGAGCCGACGGCGAGCTGGGCGTTTCGCTCACCGGGCGCATTCTTCGTCTCCTCACTCGGCTACCGGACAACCCGCTATGCGCTGCGCGACGACCCCGGTGTCGACGACTCGCCGGCGTTCTCCGCCCCGATCGTCGCCGTCGACAGCGGCCTGACCTTCGAACGCACCGACGGCTCGCGCCTCGAGACCTTTGAGCCGCGCGCCCTCTATACTTATATCCCGTACCGCGACCAGTCGGCGATACCGATCTTCGACACCGGGCTCCCGGACTTCACGCTGATCCAGCTGTTCCGCAGCGAGCGCTATGTGGGCGGCGACCGCCTGGGCGACGCCAACCAGCTCGCCGTCGGGGCGACCAGCCGGCTGGTCGACGCCGCCTCGGGAAGCCAGTTGCTGGCCGCGACGCTCGGCGAGATCTATTACTTCACGCCGCCACGGGTGACATTGCCGAATGAACCGGTGGTCGTCGGCGATACCTCCGACGTGGTCGCGCAGCTGGCCGTGGCGGCCTACAAGCACTGGAACATCGATGTCGGCGAGCAGTGGGATCCGCATGCCGCCCGCTCGGATGTCAGCGAGCTGCAGTTGCAATACCAGCCGGCCAACAACCGCGTCGTGAACCTCGGCTACCGGTTCCGGCGGGATCTGCTCGAGCAGCTCGACCTATCATCCGCCTGGCCGGTGTCGGACTCCTGGAACCTGTATGGACGGTACGTGTACTCGCTGCGCGACCGGACCGCCACGGATGCCTTCGCCGGCTTCGAGTATCGCTCCTGCTGCTGGGCACTGCGGCTGGTGGCCCGGCACTACGTCAGCACCTTCACCGGCACGCGCGATACGTCCCTGTCGCTGCAGCTGGAACTGAATGGGCTGTCGAGTGTCGGACAGAAGACCGGTGCTTTCCTCGAGCAGTCGATTCGGGGATACTCCGCGACCCCCCCGGCAACCGGGATACCGTAATCCGTCCATGGCTCGCTTACTGACAATCGCGCTCTTCGTCGCGGCAATCGCCGCCACCACCGCCCACGCCCAGACGCGCGAGCTCGGCGGCCGGGGTGACCTGCTCGACCGGATCGCGGTCGTGGTCAACGACGGGGTCGTGCTGCAGAGCCAGATCGACACCCAGGTGATCGTGATTACGCGCCGCCTGCGCGAGCAGGGCACGCCGCTGCCGGCACCATCGGTGCTGAGACAGCAGATCACCGAACGACTGATCCTGCAGGAGATCGAGCTGCAGCGGGCCCAGAAGCTAGGCCTCAGGGTCACCGACGAGGCGCTCAACAACTCGCTGCGCGAGATCGCCAAGCAGAACAAGATCGAGTTCAGCCAGCTGCCCGATGCGCTCGGCTCCGAGGGCATCGTGTATGCCGAGTACCGCGAACAGATGCGCCGCGAAATGACCCTGTCCCTGCTGCGGCAGCGCGACGTGTTCACACGGATCTACGTGAGCCCGCGCGAGCTCGACCAGTTCCTGGCGAAGCAAGCCGCCAATAAGTCGGGCACCGTCGAGTACGAGGTATCGCACATCCTGTTGTCGCTGCCCGAGGCCGCCTCGCCCGGGCAGCTCGAGCAGGTCGAGAAACATGCCGAGGAGCTCTACCAGCGGGCCAGCGCCGGCGAGGACTTCGGCCAGCTCGCGGTGGCGAACTCGCAGGCCCAGTCGGCCCTCGAGCGCGGCGAAATCGGCTGGCGCAAGGGCAGCGAGTTGCCAGGCTTCATGGCCGAGGTCGTCGTCAATCTCAAGCCCGGCGAAGTCTCGCGCCCGGTCCGCACGCCGTCCGGTTTTCACATCATCCGGCTCAACGACATGCGCAGCGACGCCAAGCCGCTGCTCGTCGAGCAGGTGCACGCGCGCCACATCCTGGTCAAGACCAACGAGCTGCAGGATGACGAGACCGTGCGCGGCCGGCTGCAAGTCATCCGCGACCGCATCGCGAGCGGGTCGGATGACTTCGGCGCGATCGCCAAGGCGGTGTCCGAGGACCCGGGATCGGCCAGCGAAGGCGGCGATCTCGGCTGGACGGGCGCGGGCACGTTCGTGCCGGAATTCGAGCAGGCGCTCGCGGCGCTCAACGAGAACGAGATCAGCCAGCCGTTCCATACGCAGTACGGCTGGCACGTGGCGCAACTGCTCGGCCGGCGCACCCAGGACATGAGCACCGACGACCGCAAGCGCAAGGCATTCGAGCAGATCCGCGCCAGCAAGGCCGATGAAGAGACCGAGTTGTGGCTGCGGCGACTGCGCGACGAGGCCTTCGTCGATTACCGCACCTGACGGTCGCATGCCGACCGACTCAAAAGACGACCTGAAGACCGTCGTCGTCACGTCGGGCGAGCCGGCGGGCATCGGCCCCGACCTGTGCCTCGCCCTCGCCGGCCGGGAGTTTCCCTGCCGGCTGGCCATCGCGGCGGATCCCGCACTGCTTGCCGCCCGCGCCACCGAGCTTGGCCTCAAGCTCGAGTTCAGCAGCGTCGTCGCCGGACAGGTCGCTCCCCACCGGCGCGGCCTCGTGCAGGTGCTGCCGCACCGCGCCGCGGCCCCGGTCATTGCGGGACGTCTCGATGCCGGGAATTCAGCGTACGTGCTCGAGATGCTGCGCACCGCCACTACCGGCTGCCTGAAGGGCGATTTCGCTGCACTGGTGACCGCCCCGGTCCAGAAGAGCGTGATCAACGAGTCCGGCGTACCGTTCAGCGGTCACACCGAGTTCCTCGCGGCGCTGACCGGGGCGCCGCGCCCGGTGATGCTGCTGGTCGCGGGCAAGCTTCGCGTCGCGCTCGCGACCACGCACCTGCCGCTCAGGGCGGTCGCCGACGCGCTCAACGAGGCCGACCTATACGACACGCTCGCGGTGCTGGCGGCGGGGCTCAAGCAGCGGTTCGGGCTGGTTCGGCCGCGGATCCTGGTGTGCGGTCTCAATCCCCATGCCGGGGAGTCCGGCCATCTCGGCCGCGAAGACCTCGATGTCATCGCTCCGGCGATAGCCCGGGCGGCCGCCGCGGGTATCGTGGCGCGCGGACCGCTGCCGGCCGACACCGCGTTCACACCGCGGCAGCTGACCGACGCCGACGCCGTGCTCGCGATGTACCACGACCAGGGCCTGCCGGTCCTCAAGTACGCGGGATTCGGCCATGCGGTCAACGTGACGCTCGGCCTGCCGATCATCCGCACCTCGGTCGATCACGGCACGGCGCTCGACCTCGCCGGCACCGGGCGCGCCGATCCCGGAAGCCTGGTCGCGGCGCTCGAGCTCGCGCTCGCCTGCACCCGCGCGTGATGGCATGGGCCCGCCGCGCAAGGCCAGGGTCCGTGCCCGCAAGCGCTTTGGCCAGCACTTTCTGCACGATCCTGCGGTCATTGCCCGCATCGTTGCGGCGATCGACCCGCAACCAGGGGAGCGGCTGATCGAGATCGGCCCTGGGCTCGGGGCGTTGACGCTGCCGCTGCTGGATCGGGCCGGCCGCCTCGAGGTCGTGGAGCTCGACCGCGACGTCATTCCGGTCCTCGCCGAGCGCGCCCGCGGCCACGGCGAGATCATCGTCCACCAGGCCGACGTGCTGAGCTTCGACTTCAGCGCGCTCGCCGGGTCCGCAGGTCCGCTGCGGCTGTGCGGCAACCTGCCGTACAACATCTCGACGCCGCTGTTGTTTCACGTGCTGGCCGCCGCCCCGAACCTGATCGACATGCATTTCATGCTGCAGAAGGAAGTCGTCGCCCGCATGGCGGCGGCGCCCGACAGCGGCGAGTACGGTCGGCTGACCGTGATGCTGGCCGTGCACTGCCGGGTCGAGCACCTGTTCGACGTCGGCCCGGGCGCGTTTCGGCCACCGCCCCGGGTCGATTCCGCCGTGGTGCGACTCGTGCCCCATCAGACGCCGCCGTTCGCACGGCCGGACCCGGCGCGCTTCGCCTTGGTGGTCGCTCGCGCCTTCGGCCAGCGGCGCAAGACGCTGCGCAACGCGCTCAAGGGGATCGTCGACCCCGCAGGGTTCGCGGCGGCGCGGATCGATGCCGGCCGGCGGGCGGAGACCCTGTACCCGGAGGAGTTTGCGCGCCTGGCCGCGACGCCGGCGCCGGCGCGGCTATAATCGCCCACAACCGTGGGACGAGAACGACGGCCGTGTCCACTCCGGAGCCTCACCTCTACCGACGCATCCTGCTGGTCGTCGATCTGACTGAAGACAGCCGGACGATCGGCGCCCGGGCGCGGGCGATCGCCGCGGCCTGCGGTGCCGAGATCGCGCTGCTGCACGTCGTCGAGTACGTGCCGGTCGAGCCGCTGGGCGAAACGCTGCTGCCGGCGGTCGAGATCGAGGAGGAGCTGATCAAGCGCGCTGGCGAGCGGCTCCGCGAACTCGCAGCACAGCTGGGAATCCCTGAAGCCAGCTGCCGCATCGAGGGGGGCAACACCAAGGCCGAGATCGTGCGCGTCGCGACCGAGACCCACGCTGATCTCGTCGTCATCGGCAGCCGCGAGCGGCATGGTCTGTCGATCCTCGTCAACCTGACCGAGGACACCATCCTGCACGCCGCACCCTGCGACGTGCTGGCAGTCCGTCTCCGGTAAGCCTATGGAAGCAGCGAACCACAGAATTGTCGTCGACGTCGCGACCGCCTACGTCGAGGAGCAGTCCGATCCGCGCGAGAAGCGCTTCGTCTTCGCCTACACGATCACCATCAAGAACGAGGGCGAAGTGCCGGCCCGGCTGCTGACGCGCCACTGGATCATCACCGACGCGAACGGCAAGGTGCAGGAGGTGCGCGGCGAAGGGGTCGTCGGCGAGCAGCCGCACCTGAAGCCCGGCCAGGGGTTCCGCTATTCGAGTGGCGCCGTGCTCGAAACTCCCGTGGGCGCGATGCAGGGCAGCTACCAGATGCTGGCCGACGACGGCGCGCGCTTCGATGCGCCGGTCGCGCCGTTCTCGCTCGCCATGCCGGGTGTGGTGCACTGACACCCGATGGCTGTCTACGCAGTCGGCGACCTGCAGGGCTGCTACGACGAACTCCGGACACTGCTCGATACGCTGGGTTTCGATCCCCACCTCGACCGCCTGTGGCTCACCGGGGACCTGGTCAACCGCGGTCCCGGCTCGCTCGCGGCATTGCGCTACGTCAAATCGCTCGGCACGGCGGCAACCGTCGTGCTCGGCAACCATGATCTGCATCTGCTGGCCGCTGCCAGCAATCCCGGGCACGGGCTCAAGCGCGGCGACACCCTGGGGGAGGTGCTGGCGGCGCCCGATCGGGATGAGCTTCTTGGCTGGCTCGCGCGCCGACCGCTCGCGCACTGCGATCCGGCACTCGGCTGGTCGATGGTGCATGCGGGGCTGCCACCGCAGTGGGATATCCAGACCACGCTCGCCTGTGCACGCGAGGTCGAGCAGGCCCTCGCCGCCGGCGCGGGCGGGTTCTTCAGCGCGATGTACGGCGACCAGCCGGACCTCTGGTCGCCGGCGCTCGCCGGCCTCGACCGGCTCAGGTTCACGGTCAACTGCCTGACGCGACTCAGGGTCTGCACGGCCGAGGGCCGGCTGCTGCTCGCCTACAAAGGCCCGGCCGTCGGCGCCCCGCCCGGGGCCATCCCGTGGTTCAGGGTTCCGGGGCGCCGCAGCGCCACTGAGCGCATCCTGTTCGGCCACTGGTCCGCACTCGGGTACTACGACGCCGATGGCGTCGTCTCGCTCGACACGGGCTGCGTGTGGGGCGGGACTCTGACGGCGCTGCGGCTCGACGCGGCCGCGGCACCCGTGCAGGTCGCCTGCCGGGGGGCGCTCAAGGTCGGCGCGCCCGCGGATTACCGCGGCGACTACTGACCGGGCGCGGCCGGCTTCGCTACGCCCGCGGGAGCGCCGTGAGCACGCTGAACCGAAGATCGATGTTGCCCAGCGTCTCCTGGTACGGGACGCACTTCATCCGGTTGTCGACGTCCCGGGTGGTAAACATCGGCAACATCTCGCGGGCAAACTGGTCCACCAACTCGCAGTCGCCGAAGGTCAGTTGCGGCGGCGATCCGGTGTGCCACTCGATTGTCTTCCACGTTCCGGCCCTTCGGTCGGGCACGGCACTTTGCTGCGAGCCCGCCGCCGGCGTCAGCGTCAGCGTGTAGAAGGTCGTGCGTGCGGTCACGATCCGGGACGCGCTGCCCAGGCGGTTCGTGCAGCTGGCCCGGACTTTCGCGTCGGGACGCGCCCCGGCGAGCTTGAGGAGCTGTGTGAGCTTGTACTCAAGGCCATCACACGAGTAGTGGGACGTGGCCCCCGCATAGCCCAGCATGTACTCGTGCTTCTGCCAGGTGCCGTCGACCGGCGCGTCGGCCGCCGCCGCCGCCGCGGCTGCGAGCGCGAGGACGAGTCCGCTCGTGAGCTGCTGAATGAGACGCGTCATGGTGTAGCCTCCCTGAGGTGAAGCCCTACGATCGGTGGACCTCGAGCCGGAGCCGGAGTTCCGGCGGCCGGGCAGCCGGGCAGCCGGGGCGGCCACTATAATGCGGGACCCGCTCATGAACCTGCCCCCGACTCCGCCATTCAGCCTGCAACGCTTCATTGACGAGCACCGCGCCGAGCTGCGGCCACCGGTCGCCAACCGGCAGGTCTTCCCGGCAGGTGATTTTGTGATCATGGTCGTCGGAGGTCCTAACGCGCGCCGCGACTACCACGTTGACCCGGGCGCCGAATTTTTCTACCAGATCGAGGGCACGCTGACCCTCAGGACGATGGTCGCCGGCCGACCGCTGGATTACGCGGTGCGCGCGGGCGAGGTGTTCTTGTTGCCGCCGCTGGTACCGCACTCGCCGCAGCGACCGGCGGGCTCGGTCGGCCTGGTGGTCGAGCGCCGGCGTGCGGCCGACGAGCGCGACGGGTTCCAGTGGTACTGTGAGGCGTGCCACGCGCTCCTCTACGAGGAGTTTTTCGTGCTGACGGACATCGAGACGCAATTCCCGGCGATCTTTGAGCGCTTCTACGCGGACCGCGGTCGGCGCACCTGCCGCCGCTGCGGCGCCGTGCTCGGGCGGCCCGGCGCGAACGACCCGTCGTGAGCGAGGTGCTGCTGTCGCGAGGCGGCCGTCGCTACGTGGCGGATCTGTCCGACCCGCTGTCGATCGCGGTGCCACTCGACTTCGACGGCGTCCAGCCCAACCACTACGGCGCGCCGCGTGCCACGGCGCGGCCCCTGGAAACCGGGTCGTTCGTCGGCGACGTGCGCGCCGGCGGCACGGTCAACTGCGAGACGCTGTCGCTCGTGCCGCACTGCAACGGCACGCACACCGAGTGCATCGGTCACGTGACCAGCGACCGGATCGCCGTGCACGAGGTGCTGCGGGGCGGCCTGCACATCGCGCGCCTGGTGTCGGTGCGCGCGGAGCCCGTGGCCACGAGCGGCGAGACAGCCGACCCGCTCGCCGCGGGCGAGGAGCCGGTCGTGACCGCACGCGCACTCGAGGCTTCCCTGGACGCGCTGCCGGGAGCCCCGGAGGCGCTGATCATCCGAACGATCCCGAACGACGCCGGCAAGCTTGCGCGGCGCTACTCGGGTGCGGCGCCCGCGCCTTACCTGACGCCCGAGGCCGCTCGCTTGCTGGTCGCGCGCGAGGTGCAGCACCTGGTCGTCGATCTGCCATCCATCGACCGCGCGATCGACGGCGGCCGGCTGGTCGCGCATCGCACGTTCTGGGGACTCGCGCCCGGCGCGCGCCGGGCCCATGACGCAAGCCGGCGCGACGCCACGATCACCGAACTCGCGTGGATCGCCCCGACCGTGCGCGACGGCTGGTACATGCTGGACCTGCAGCTGCCCGCCTTCATGAGCGATGCGGCCCCGAGCCGGCCGATCCTGTACCCGGTGCGCCCCCATGACTGAGCCGATCCAGGCTGCGCGCGAGGCGCTCGCGCTCGATGCCGCCGACCCGCTGGCGGAATTCCGGTCGCGCTTTCGGCTGCCCTCCGGCCCCGATGGCCGCCCGGCGATCTACCTGTGCGGCAACTCGCTCGGGCCGCTGCCGATCGATGCCGAGGCGTGCATCCGGGAGCTGCTGGATCACTGGGCGACGCTCGCGGTCCGCGGCCATCACGCCGGCCCCGAGCCGTGGATGACGTATCACGAACAGTTTGCCGGCCCGCTGGCGCGGCTCGTCGGCGCAGCGCCCGATGAGGTCGTGGCGATGAACACGCTGACCGTGAACCTGCACCTGATGCTGGTCAGCTTCTACCGCCCCACCTCCGACCGGCACCGGATCGTGATCGAGCGGTCCGCGTTCCCGTCCGACCGCTACGCGATCGTCTCGCAGCTCGCCTTCCACGGGCACACCGCCCCGGGCTCGCTGATCGAGATCGCGCCGCGGGTCGGCGAGGAGCTGCTGCGCACCGAGGACATCGTCGCGGTCATCGAGCGCGAGGGGTCCTCGCTCGCGCTGGTGCTGCTGCCAGCCGTCCAGTATCTGACCGGGCAGGTGCACGACGTCGCGGCGATCACGCGCGCGGCGCTCCGCCACGACGTGCGGGTCGGCTGGGATCTCGCACACGCGATCGGCAACGTACCGCTCGCGCTGCATGACAGCGGCGCCGACTTCGCGGTCTGGTGCAACTACAAGTACCTGTGCGGCGGCCCCGGCGCGGTCGGCGGCGTGTTCGTCCACCAGCGCCACGCCGATGCGCGGCAGCTGCCGCGCTTCGCCGGCTGGTGGGGTCACGATGCCGCCACGCGCTTTGCGATGGGGCCGGATTTCCTGCCGATGCACGGAGCCGACGGCTGGCAGCTGTCGAATCCGCCGGTGCTGGCGCTCGCGCCGCTCGCGGCGGCGCTGCGGCTGTTCGACGCGGCGGGCCTGGCCCGGCTGCGGACCAAGTCGCTGGCGCTGACCGGACGCGCCCGCGAGCTGCTCGAGCGTCGCTGCGCCGGCCAGGTGACGGTCGTGACACCGCGTGCCGACGCCGAACACGGCGCGCAGCTCTCGCTGCGGCTCAAGGATGGCGCCGCGCGTGGCCGCCGAATATTCGCGGCGCTGACTGCGGCTGGCGTCATCGGCGACTGGCGCGAGCCCGACGTAATCCGTCTCGCCCCCGCACCGCTTTATAACTCCTTCGCCGAGGTCGACCTCGCGATCGGCCGGCTCGCTCAGGAGCTGGGCACCGCATGACCGAGGTCGTGACGATTCTCGGCGCCGGCTGCACCGGCCCGCTGCTCGCCGCACTGCTGGCGCGGCGGGGCCTGCCAGTGCGGATCTACGAGCGGCGCGCGGATGCCCGCCGCGTGCCGCTGGCCGCCGGCCGCTCGATCAACCTCGCGCTCGCCGCGCGCGGCCTCGCGGGCCTGGAGCGCGCCGGACTCATGGCTGCAGTGCGCCCGCTGCTCGTGCCGATGCGGGGCCGGATCGTCCACGATCTCGGCGGTGGCGCGCGGTTCCTGCCCTACGGCCAGCGGCCGCACGAACTGCTGTGGTCGGTGCCGCGCGCCGGGCTCAATCAGGTGCTGACCGACGCGGCCGCCGCGCACGGCGTCGAGTTTCATTTCGAGCACCTCGCGCGCGGTGCGGACTTCGACGCCGGCATGATCGAGATCGAGAACCTGCGGTCCGGCCGGCGTCTGCATGTCCCGATGACGCCGGTGTTCGGCGCGGACGGGGCCGCATCGGCGTTGCGCGAAGCGATGGTCAGCTCCGGCCGTGCCACGGCCCGTGAGGAGCTGCTCGAACACCGCTACAAGGAGCTGACCGTTCCGGCCGGCCCGAACGGGTCGCACCTGCTCGAGCTCGGCGCACTGCACATCTGGCCGCGCGGCGGTTTCATGCTGATTGCGCTGCCGAACGCTGACGGCACGTTCACGGCGACGCTGTTCCTCGCGGCTGACGGCGGGCCGGTGAGCTTCGCGACGCTGACGACGGCCGCGGCCGTGCGCGAGCTGTTCGCGCGCGATTTCCCCGATGTGCTGCCGCTGGTGCCTGATCTCGAAGCGCAGTTCGGGGCGAACCCGGTCGGTCGGATGTCAACGATCTACGCCGCGCCCTGGCAGGTCGGCGGACGGGCGCTGCTGATCGGCGATGCCGCGCACGCGATCGTGCCGTTCCACGGCCAGGGCATGAACTGCGCCTTCGAGGACTGCCGCGCGCTCGATGACCTGCTTGCTTCGGGTCTCGGCTGGGCGGACTGCTTCGCGCGCTTCGATGCCCTGAGGCGCGAGGACGCGGCAGCGATCGCCCGGATGGCGATCGAGAACTACGTCGAGATGCGCGACACCGTCCGTGACCCGCGCTTCGCGCTGCAAAAGCAGCTGTCGCTGGAGCTCGAGCGCCGCCAGCCGACCCGGTTCATCCCGCGCTATTCGATGGTGATGTTCCATGAGGAGATCGCCTACGCCGAGGCCGAGCGCCGCGGCGCAGTGCAAAGCGTGCTGCTCGATGAGGCGACGCGCGGCAGAACGGAGCTGCGCGACATCGATTTGCCGGCGCTCGAGGCGAGGGTGATCGAGCGACTGCCGCCGGTCACGACCCCCGTCTCGCGAGCGTAACGAAGGCGTACGGGAAAGCGTGCCGCTCGTCGGCAGGACGCGCGTCCCGCGAGCATTCCCGCCAATCCTCGCGACGCCACTGCGGAAACCGCACGTCGCCCTCGACGTCGGCGTCGACCTCGGTGAGGTGCATCACCCGGGCGAGGGGCAGGCACAGCTCGAACACATCCGCGCCGCCGATCACCATCAGCGCCTCGGCGGCGCCGGCCGCGGCCGCGGCATCTGCGAGCGAGCGGACCACCGTCGCCCCGGCCGGCCGGAATCCCCGATCGCGGCTCAGCACCAGGCTCTGCCGCTCGGGCAGCGGCCGTCCGATGCTGTCCCAGGTGTGTCGCCCCATCAGGATCGGCCGGCCGAGCGTGAGGCGCTTGAAGTGCCTGAGGTCCTCCGGCAGGTGCCACGGGAGCTGGTTGCCGCGGCCGATCACGCCGTTGCGGGCGGCGGCCACGACCAGTTCGATCCGGGGACTCGCGGCGCGTGTCTCGACGGGCATACGGCCTACCGGCAGTTGACGGCTCACCGCGGAGCTTGCGGCGCGCCTCTTTATATCGTGTCCGTGCCGGCCCCGTCAGGCGCCCGCCCGGGACCATAGCGGTCCGGCGGGCTTTCGGATCCGCCGGGCACTGAATGCCGCTTGCCGGCCCGAGGGCCGGCGGCTGCCGCAGCGCGGCGAAATTCGCCTAGACTCACGGGCCATGATCCTGCTGCTCGACGTCGGCAATACGCGCGTGAAGTGGGCGTGGCTCGAGTATCTCGAGATTGCACCGGCGGGCGCCATCGCGCACGACGCCACCCGCCGCAGCTGGCAGCGCGAGATCGAGGCCGACGGCCATCGGCCGAGCCGGATCGTCGTCGCGAGCGTGGCCGGACCCGCCTTTGCCGCGGCGCTCACGCTCTGGTCGCGCGATCACTATCGGGTCGAACCGGAATTCGCGACCGCCTGTGCCGAACTGTGCGGCGTGCGCAACGCCTACGTTCGCCCCGCGACGCTCGGCGTCGACCGCTGGCTCGCGCTGATCGCCGCCTGGCGCAGCGAGCGCCGGGCAACCGTGATCGTCAACAGCGGCACCGCCCTGGCCGTCGACACTCTCGATCGCGACGGGCGACACCGCGGCGGCCTGATCGTCCCGGGCGCCCAGATGATGCGCGAGGCACGCGCTCGCTTCAACGGCGACGCCGAGCTGCTGCCGGCCGCGGCTCTTCCCCCCGCGCCCAACGGCGATGCGCTTCCGGACTGCGTGCTCTTGATGCTCGCCGCGCTCACCGACCGGTCGGTGGAAGAATTCCGGGCGCGCGTCGGCGTCGAGCCACGCGTGCTGCTGACCGGCGGCGATGCCGGCCTGATCGAGCCGCACCTGCACCACAGCGCCGAGGTCATTCCCGATCTCGTGCTGACCGGCCTCGCAATCGTCGCCACCCGAGGAGCCGCCGATGGCTGAAACACTCGCCGCCCTGATGGACCGGATCGACGCGCGCGCCGACGAGCTCGTCGCGCTCACCCAGGACCTCGTGCGGATCCCGACCGTCAATCCGCCGGGCGATGGCTACCGCGCCTGCGCCGAGTTCCTCGGCGAGCGCCTCGGTCAGCGGGGATTCCAGGTCGAGTACGTTCGCGGCACCGGCTCGCCGGGCGACAGCGATCGCTATCCGCGGACCAATGTGATCGCGCGGCGCGAGAGTGGCCGACCCGGCCGCTGCGTGCATTTCAACGGGCATATCGACGTCGTCGAGCCCGGTCGCGGCTGGAGCGCGGACCCGTTCGGCGCGGCGGTACGCGATGGCCGCATCTATGGCCGCGGCACCTGCGACATGAAGGGGGGCCTCGCGGCGGCGATCGTCGCCGTGGAAACGTTGATCGAGTCCGGCCTGCCGCTGCCAGGCGCACTCGAAATCTCCGGCACCGTCGACGAGGAGTCGGGTGGCTACGGCGGCGTCGCCTATCTCGCCGAACGGGGCTGGTTCCGCCCGGGCCGGGTCGATCACGTCATCATCCCCGAGCCGCTCAATGTCGACCGGGTGTGCATCGGGCATCGCGGCGTGTGGTGGGCGGAGCTCGAGACCAAGGGACGGATTGCGCACGGCTCGATGCCGTTCCTCGGCGATTCCGCGGTGCGGCACATGGGTGCGGTACTCGAGCGCTTCGAGCACGATCTGCTGCCGGCCCTCGCCGCGCGCCGCACCGAGATGCCGGTCGTTCCGGCCGGCGCCCGTGCGTCAAGCCTCAACATCAACTCGATTCACGGCGGCCAGCCGGAAGAACATGCCGGGCTCCCCACCCCGTGCGTTGCGGACTCCTGCCGCGTCGTGATCGACCGCCGCTTCCTGATCGAGGAGCCGCTGCAGGGCGTCAAGGACGAGGTCCGCGCCATTCTCGAGGGCCTCGCGCACGGCCGCAGCGGGTTCCGGTACGAGCTGCATGACCTGTTCGAGGTGCTACCGGCGATGGCGGATCCCAAAGGGCCCGTGGTCCAGGCGACGCTGGCCGCGGTGCGCGAGGTCCTCGGCCGGGAGCCGCAGGTCGTATGCTCGCCCGGTACGTATGACCAGAAACACATCGAGCGGATCGGCAAACTCAAGGACTGCATCGCGTACGGGCCCGGAATCCTCGACCTTGCTCACCAGCCTGACGAGTTCGTGGCGATCGCCGATCTCGTGGCCTCGGCCAAGGTCATGGCGCGCGCCACCCATGCGCTGCTGAACCGGGGCGCATGACCGGGCGGCCGGTCGGTCGCGGCTGGCGCCCCGCCGCGGCGCTGCTTGCCGCTGCACTCCTCGCCTCCGCCGCGGCCAGCGCGGTGCCATCCGCGGCAGGCCGCGACGATGCCGAAATCACGCTCGGCATGGCGCTCGAGCCGCCGAACCTCGACCCCACCAAGAGCGCGGCCGAGGCCACCGAGGATGTCGTCTACTGCAACCTGTTCGAGGGTTTGACACGGATCGCCGAGGACGGCAGCGTCGTGCCGGCGCTGGCACGCGCGTGGAGCATCAGTGCGGACGGCCTCAGCTACCACTTCCAGCTCCATGCGGGCGTGCGCTTTCACGACGGCACGCCACTCACCGCGCTCGATGCCAAGTATTCGCTCGACCGCGCGCGGGCGACAGGGTCCACCAACCCCCTCCACGACCTGCTCGCGGCCGTCAAGTCCGTGGACGTCGACGGCGAGCTCGGCCTGCGCATCGAGCTCGCCCGCCCGGTCGCAGACCTGCTGACCTACCTCGGCTGGGGCAACCTCGTCATCATGAGCCCGTTGACCAGTGCACGCGCCGCCACGGCGCCCGTCGGCACCGGGCCGTTCCGCTTCAAGGAGTGGCGCAAGGGCGATGCGATCGTGCTCGATCGCAACGACGACTACTGGGGGGCGCGGGCGCGGCTGAAGCGCGTGACCTTCCGCATCGTGCCGGACTCGAGCACCAGCCTCGCGGCGCTCCGTGCCGGCGATGTCGACGGCTTCGAGAACTTCCCGTCCCCGGAGAATGTCGCCGCACTGGCCAAGGACCCGCGCTTCGCGGTGGTCGTCGGCTCGACCGAGGGTGAGACGCTGCTCGCGATCAACAACGCGCGACCGCCGTTCAATGACCTGCGCGTCAGGCGCGCGCTGTCGCACGCCGTCGACCGGACCGCGATCATCAAGGGCGCGATGTACGGCTACGGCCAGCCGATCGGCAGCCATTTCGCGCCGCACAATCCCGCCTACGTTGATCTGACGGGGCGCTACCGCTACGACCCGGCCGCCGCGCGCGCGCTGCTGACCGCGGCCGGCTACCCGCACGGTTTCGCGGTGACGCTGAAGCTGCCTCCGCCCTACTACGCGCGCCGCAGCGGCGAGATCATCGCCTCCGAGCTCGCGGCGGTCGGGATCCGCGTCACGCTTCAGAACGTCGAGTGGGCGCAGTGGCTCGACCAGGTATTCAAGAACCGCGACTTCGATCTGACGATCGTGTCGCACACCGAACCGCTGGATTACGACATCTACGCGCGGCCAAATTACTACTTCGGCTACTCGAACCCAGCCTACACGGCGCTGCTCGACCGCTTGTCCCGCGAGCGCGACCCCGAGCAGCGCCGCCAGATGCTCGGCGAGGTCCAGCGCACGCTGGCCGAGGACGCCGTCAACGTGTTCCTGTTCGAACTGCCCAAGCTCGGCGTATGGCGCGCGGACCTGCACGGCCTGTGGCGCGAGGCGCCCGTGCAGGGTATGGACGTGACCCGCGCCTGGCTCGATGCGCCCGCGTCCGGCGCAGCGCACGGCCGCGCGGGATCGCTGCCGGTCGTGCTGCTCGCGGCGGCCGGGCTCGCGGCGGCGGCGCTCGGGGGTCTCGCCCTCAGCCGCCACGTCAGCCCGCGCTACCTGGTTGGCCGGCTCGGGAGCCTCGCGCTGACGCTGCTGCTGGCATCGGCCGTGATCTTCGTGCTGGTCGAGATCCTGCCCGGCGACCCGGCAGCCTACATGATGGGGCTGAACGCGAGCCCGGATGCGGTCGCGCACCTGCGCGCCGACTACGGCCTCGACGCCTCGCCGCTGCAGCAGTACTGGTCGTGGCTCTCGGGCGTCGCTCGCGGCGATCTCGGCCTCAGCTACACCTACCGCGTGCCGGTCGCGGGGCTGGTCGCCGAGCGCCTCGCCGTGTCCGTTCCGCTTGCGCTCTACGCACTGGTGCTGGCGGTGCTGCTCGCCTTCCCGCTCGGCCTCGCCGCCGCCGCGCGCGCCGGGACCCGCACCGATGCGACGCTGATGGGCCTCGCCCAGGTCGGCCTCGCCGTCCCGAATTTCTGGCTCGGAATCCTGCTGATCCTGCTGTTCGCCGTGCAGCTGCACTGGTTCGCGGCCGGCGGCTTTCCCGGCTGGGACGCCGG
>Ga0209415_10003375_pt1 | contig 29700 bp, 27 predicted proteins | sample PeaSoiSIISIP2007_FD_187696 | JGI IMG/M metagenome (GOLD analysis project Ga0209415, IMG submission 187696) | Peat soil microbial communities from Weissenstadt, Germany - SII-SIP-2007 (SPAdes) (version 2) | ecosystem: Environmental > Terrestrial > Soil > Wetlands > Peat | place: Germany...
CTTGGGGCGTGCTCGGGTCAGCATCCGATGGGCTACCGTTTCTCCTTACTCACCCTGTTGTTTTCAGGAGTATGTACCTGGATTAAACCCCAGAACTCCGAGAAGTTCCGTCTAATTTTGTAAAGCTTTGTAATTTTTGCCTGTTGCGACCCTCTCTTGTACCCTTTACTCCGGCAGTGATGGCGTTTTGGCCGCCATCAACTCGGTGAAACGTTTGTCTTTTCGCAATTCCGCGAACTCGGCGTCTTTGTACACGTTCTTGAAGTCCTTGTATCCCTCTTCCATCGCCTTCTTGAGGTATTCGAGCGAACGGTCTGAGAGCCCCATCTTGGCGTACAGCCTGGCCACGGTGTAGTTGTAACGCGCCCGGTCCTCGGGGCTGGGCAACTGCGCCTGCAGACCCGACCGCGAGCTCCGCTCAAAGACCCCCGGATCAAGTTCCATGGCACGCTGGTACGCCAGCCCCGCTTTGTCATACTCTTTTCTGGCAAAGTAGGCCGCTCCCAGGTTGCTGTAAAACGACGCGGAAAGGTCGTCGAGCGCGATCGCTCTCTCGTATTGCTTGATCGAGGCACGGAACTTCAATTGCCCGTAGAACGCCACTCCCAGGTTGTTGTAGGGATCGGCGAAATTGCGGTCTGCCTTGATCGAATGCTCGCACGACTTCTGCGCGTCGTGCCAGCGGGTGATCATCAACTGCGTCCGGCACACCTTGTTCCACAAATGCGCGTCATTCGGCGCCTTCGCCAGCGCGGCCCGATAATAGTCAATCGCGTCCAGAAACAGCTTCTGCTCATGCAGTTCGTCCGCTCTCGATTCCAGTGCAGCCGCGGTCGCATCCGGGGATGGCGGCTCGACAATCCGCATCAGCGGCGGCTGGACCTGAACCTGTTCGGAAACCTGTGCCCGGGAAACTGCCGGCAGAGTAAGCAGACAAACGATGACAAGCACGACGGAAAGCAGCAGGACCTTTGGGTAAAACACCATAGGCCACCCCCAGCTACCCACATTCTGGCACAGTTCCCGCCGCGCGGCGAAGATTTTGCTGCGAGGTTCGTAGCTGCAAAGCCCAAGACCAAAAACCCAAGACCCCTAATGAGGCGGGGGCTGCCCGGCCTCCGGAGGCTTAGACACCGGAGCTGAGGCCTTGTCATCTTTGAACAATCCAGCCACTTTGCCGAAAAACCCCTTCTTTTTCTTGGGATCCTGCTGGTTGGCCGCATCCGCCGGATTGGCCGGGCTCGTGGGACTAGCCGCCTGGTTGACAGGCGCGGGTTGGCCCTTGTCGCCACCGCCGAACATCCGAGAAATGAACCCGCGAATGCCTCCCTGCTCGTCGCAGGTGTCATGCGGCTCGGTTCCGGCCACGAACGCAGAAACATAGTCGTCTGTACAGTTTGGCGTCGCCAGCCGGTTCGTGGCCTTGTCCAATTCCACGTCCACCACGCCGGACGGCTGGCTAAAGTCCCGCATGTCCGCATACTGCGGAAGCGTAGCCGCCTTCTTCATGAACTCCGCCCAGATGGGCCCCGCCGTCATCGCCCCGGTCAGGCGCAGATCACTGTAATCGTCGTAGCCGACCCAGACGATACATAACAGGTTCGAGGTGTATCCCGCGAACCACCCGTCGTGGGAACTCCCCGTCTTCCCCGCTGCCGGAGGAGTGAATCCCCGGCCGCGCACCGCTGAAAATCCCAGCCCGTTGTTGATGACCCCCTCCATCATGTTGGTCATCACATAGGCAATGCGCGGATCGAGCACTCCCCGCTGATCGGTGCTGTAGTTCGTCAGCACATCGCCCTTGGCATTGCGCACCGAATGCACCATGATGGGCGAGATCCGAGTGCCGTTATTGGCGAACGCCGTGTACGCCCCGGCCATATCCAGCGGTGAGGCATCGTAGGATCCGAGTGCCATGGCGGGCGTAGCTTTCACCGATGCAATCCCCGCCGACCGCGCCAGGTCGGCCACTTTGTCGTAGCCCACTTCTTCCGCCACCTTCACCGTCGCATTGTTCAGCGACATGGCCAGCGCGTAGCGCAGCGTCACTTCGCCGTGGTATTCCTCTTTGTAGTTGCGGGGTTCGTAAATCTGGTCGCCATAGGCAAAGCTGGAGGGCGCATCGGCGACGGTCGAAGCCGGAGTCAGCACGGCCTGCGACCCGTCCAGCGCCGTATTCATAGCCGCGGCGTAAACGAATGGCTTAAAAATAGACCCCGTCGGCCGCTTCGCCACCGCATGATTCAGCTGGCTCCATCCGTAGTCTCGCCCGCCTACCAGCGCCAGCACCGCCCCGGTATGAGGATCCAGCGCCACCAGCGCCACCTGCGCCTGCGGCCCGGTCGCTACCTGCGTCTCAATTTTCTTGCCCACCTTGACGCGCTTGGTGCGCATCTTCTTGACCTGGTCATCCACCAGCTTGATGCCCATCTCCACGGCCTGCGCCGCCGCCTTCTGCAAGTCCGGATCGAGCGTCGTGTAAATGCGATAAGACTCTTCGTTCAACTCCTGCTCGTTGAACTTGCTGATCAGCGTGTCGCGCACCATGTCCACAAAATACGGCGCATCGCTGGCCTCCACATTCGGCGGAGCCAGCTTCAGCGGCACGGCTTTCGCCTTGTCCGCCTCCTCGCGCGTGATGGCGTGCGTTTCGACCATGGACTCCAGCACCACGTTCCGCCGGTCCAGCGCCCGCTCCGGATGCCGGTAGGGAGACAAAAAGCTGGGCCGCTGAATCAAGCCCGCCAGCAGCGCCGCTTCCGGCAGGGTGATGTCCTTCAGATCTTTATTGAAATAGGATTTCGAAGCCTCCGCGAACCCGCTGATGGCAAACGATCCCCGCTGCCCCAAATCCACCCAGTTCGCATAGAACTCAAAAATCTGCTGCTTGGTGAACTTCTGCTCCAACTCTTCCGCGATCAGCATTTCGATCAGCTTGCGCTTGATCGTCTTCTCCGGAGACAGAAAGAATCCGCGCGAAAGCTGCATGGTGATCGTGGACCCACCTTGCTCGTGCCGTCCCCGCACCACGTCAATCCACGCCGCCTCGGCCATGCGCAGGAAATTCACCCCGCTGTGCTCGAAAAACCGCCGGTCCTCGATGGCCAGCACCGCCTGCGTCATCATCGGAGGGATCTCGTTGTACTTCACCAGTTGCCGCTTCGACCGCTGCTCCGCGTCAAACAGCGCGGTCACCAGCTGCGGCTCCAGTTCGTAAGCGGAGAGCTCGCTCCCCTTGCTTGCGATTCGCGCCACCTGCCCATCCTGAATCGTGATTCGCGCCGGCTCTGGACTGTGGTACGACTCCGGCCCCGGGGTGATCTCAATCCCGTCGTTCTCCAGCCGGAAACTGCCCAGTTGCGACGGCCCTGCCTTGTCGGGATGCCCGTCATCGGCATAACCGGCGCGCCGCAGCTCAGCCGCAATCTCCTTGGCGTCAATCTGCTCGCCGTTGCGCACCGTCCGCGGCAGGGCGAAAATCTTTGCCGAATTGCCGAACACCGGCGTCTGGAACCGCCGCTCGATGATCCGGTCGTACTTGACGTAGTAATAAGAAAACAGCCCGGTAAAAGACACTGCCAGCACTAGAAAAATAACCAGACCCGCCCGCAGCACCGGGTCGCGCGGCAGCCCTCGCACCCCCTTGCCCTCGGTCTGGCCGTTTGCCTTCGGAATTTTGATCTTGATGGTCACAGCTCTTGAATTTCTTCTGCCGTGCTTCTGCCCGCGCTTTCCCTAACAGACGTTACGGCGCGCAAGAAGGTTTGACGACGGATACGCTTATTGTACCCTTCGCCCGCGCCGTCCCCAGAAACGCCCCCATAAACGCCCGCATAAACAAAAGAGACCCGCGGTGGATGCGGGTCTCCCAAGTCATTCACCCAATCGCTCAGGGCTGGTCCGTGACCACCCAGAATCCGGGCGTGGGCAAGGTTAGTGTGCTGGCAGGCTGCGTCAGGGCACCGCCGCTGGCCACGTCGAGCGGCGCCAGTTGTGTGGTCAGTGCACCGGTGCTCGGATTTATAAAGCTCGAGTACGCCATCATGACCTGGCCCGTCTGGTCAAACTGCCCCCAGGTTCCAGACCCGATTCCGTTGCTGAACGGCGATCCCGTCACCGCGGACAACGTTCCCGGAGACAGTATCTTGTACCCCTCGATGGCATTCAAGGCCGTTGCCGTGTCATTAAAGCTGAACGAATACACCAGATTCTGATTGGTGTTCTGCTGCACCGCGATGCTGAACGGTGAGTATGTCGTAGACATCTTCGATACCTGGGTGATCGCCCCGGCATTTGCGCCCGACTGCGTGATGCTGAAGACATACAGGTTGAAGTCGTCGGGCACGCCGTTGAAGGCCGAGCTTCCCGTGGTGCCGATCAGGTATTGTCCGCTCGGCTCCCCCACCACCTGCCACATCGGGTAAGCGAACGGGCTGCCTACAACCGTCGTGAGCACGCCGCCGCTTGCAATGGCGAAGGCTGCAACTTCCGTGCCCTGGTGCGTGCTGTTTGTGCCGTTCACGACGTAGAGATATTTCCCAAACCCGTCGGTGGTCAGGTTCATGGCTACGAACCCGGCGGGCAGACTAAAAGGCGACCCAGCGGCTGCGGTCAAAGCTCCGCCGGCGCCGATCTGGTACACGTAAATCTCCCCCTGCACGGCATCGGAGATAAACATCAGCGTGCCCGCAGGATTGGTAATGATGTTGTCCTGGCCCACTCCGCCCACAAACAAGCTGAGGGCCGGCACCGAATACGGGCTGCCGCTGACCGCAGTCAGGCTTCCATCCGAACCGATCTGCCATCCATAAAGCTGGTCGGTCGATCCAAATCCGGCATAAAGAAATTGCTTCTGCGCGACCACCATGCCCACGCCGCCGGAATTAGAGGGAACCGTCGGAGCGCTGAATCCGGAAATTGCCGAAAAGGCCGACTGATTCAGAGCATATCCGTCAACCGTCCCGCTCTGATCCACCGCATAGGCGAATGTAGCTCCCGATCCCCCTCCGCCGCCGCCCCCTCCGCCACCACCACCGCCTCCGCTGAAGCCCGTCCCGCCCGAATTTGAGCAACTCCCGCCAAATAACGCCTGCGGGCAGCCCGGCGCGCCGGTGCAATTCACCAGCAACAGCGTAGCCAGCATCGCCAGCAGACTCAGTAGTATGCGCAACACGATCTTCATGCACTGCCTCCAGCACAACCACGACTCGGGAAGGGCACGCCCACCGACACTCTCATCCCTTCGTGATAGTAGGAGCCCGGTAACGTGCTGACAACGTTACGAATGTCATTGGCCGGTACGCCGGGTTCCCGCAGGATTGTCAGCCAGTGCCCACCTTTCTTGGGATGGGCATGCCTTTGGGTGGCGCAGCGCTTCAGCGCTGCGAAAAGCGGCTGTTCGTCAGGGCTTCAGCCCCCGAGGTACGTCCGATCAGGGCGCCTCTCCGGTTCGCCGTACCCAAGGTAACTTCGACAGTAGATTCTCCGAAGACACGCTCATTCCGGGCATTTCCCCAGTATTCATGCGGCCCCGCACCGTAATGCCTTTCGCTGACTGTACTTCCGGTGACCATCGGACCTGAACATTCGTTCCTTGCCTCGAAAATTAGGAACTGACAACATGCCAGATGAGTTTCTTGCGGAGGATTTTGCCTGTGAAACGCACACTAGTTCTGGCCACACTGCTTGTTGCAACGCTGATTCTTTCCACCAGCTGCGGCACGTCCGACAGCATCAAATCGCTGTTGCTGACGTCCACCGGAACAAACAACAGCGGCACCTACAACCTGCCTGGCGTGGATGCGACCCTCCAGTTGAAGGTTTTCGCCGTCTACCACAGCGGAAAGCAAATTGACGTGACCAATGATTCCACCTGGTCGGTCATGCCGATGTGCTGCGACCAGAGCGGCAATGACCTTCCGCCTTATGGACCCCTTACCGTGCCAATTAACAAGACAGGCCTGATGACGGACATCGTGCTCCTCTGCACTTGGACAGATGCACCGGACAGCACCAAGACCCCACCCTTCGCCAATCCCCCCATTTGGGAATACACCGGCTACTATCAGACTACCGCCTCGTATAGAGGCTTCACATCACAGCCGGTGGGTATTGGCGTGGGTTCGGTTGCCAGCAACGTGTCGCCCATCGGCGGTTGCGGCCCGTCGTAGTCCCGCAGCAATAAGTATTTGAGAGTTCGGAATTCCGGACTCAAAGTGCAGCCCCTTCCGCAGGGCTGCACTTTTTGCTTTTGCGGCCCAACCCCGGCTTTACGCAGCACCGGAGAATGTTCCGAAGATGTGGGCTGAGGTTTGCGCAGTTCCTTGATGCTGGCCTTAGGGGCAGGCTGCGGAAAAACTCCGCCATCGAAGATGATCGGTAAGGGCACGAGTTTTACTCGTGCCGTAAGCCTCGCAAAATCAGTTCGGCTTTAGCCGCTGAGGGCGGCTATTGGCGAACTAAAGGACTTTTTCCGCAGCCTGTTAGAGCTCAAATCTGACCGCCGCTGTGAGCTAATGCAGGCAGGCACGCCACGCCAGTACCGGGTGGCATCTACTAAGGCGAAGGCGAAACACGCCCCGCCGGCGGGCACGAGACGCACCGCGCTCGAGACCCTGGCTAGAACCCCTTGTTGCCGCTCGATGGAGTGAAATGCAGAATGAAGGAATATCCCGGCAGGGTCACCGGAACGGAGTAGTCAACGGCCACATAGACTGCGAGTGCGCCCGGCGTTCCGATCCGCTGCACCTTGACCTGATCGGGAGTGATTTGGAGATCGTGTTCCTGGGCTTTTTTCATCACCGCGTTGATCAGTTCCTGGTCGGTGGTATGCGGATTGGCCCCACCCATCATGGCAACGGTCCGCAAATCGTCGGTAAACGAGTAGTTGGTCAACTCGGGTGGAATAACCTGAAACGCGCAGTACACCACCCCGACGATGGCCAGAAACCCGACAAGCGCTTTAACTGTTCCCATGTCCCGCAATCCGCTCAGCCAGGACCCGGGTGCCCCATTTCTCGCGTAGCTTGCAAGAACTGGGTTGTCAGACCGGGCGGCGAAGCTCTCCCCGAAAATATTCGACGATCGCGGCAATCGTAACATCGCGCACTTCCCGAGTCGAACGTAAAACCACTTCCACAGTGCCTTCGGTAACCTTCTTCCCCACCGTGATTCTAAAGGGGATACCGACCAGATCCGCATCCTTGAACTTCACTCCCGGCCGCTCGTCGCGGTCGTCGAGAATTACGTCGAAGCCGTTCATCTCCAGTTGCCTCGCGATATCGAGCGCCGCCGATTTCACCGCTTCGTCTTTCACATTCACCGGCGCCACCACCACCTCAAACGGAGCAATCGCCGACGGCAGCCAGAAGCCGTTCTCGTCGTTCCCCTGCTCGACCGCGGCGGTCAGAATGCGCTCGATCCCGATCCCGTAACAGCCCATGATCGGCATCACTTCCTTGCCGTTCTTGTCGAGCACGCGCAAGCCCATGGATTCCGAATAGCGATAGCCCAGCTTGAAGATGTGCCCAATCTCCACCGCAGTATCAATCCGCAGCGGCTTGCCGCAATTCGGACACCCCTCGCCCGCCGTCACCAACCGCAAATCGGCAAACGCCGAGAGCTGGAAATCCTTCTCCGGAGTCAGGTTCTTGAGGTGATAGTTCTCCTTGTTCGCTCCCGCAATTAGGTTCCTGCGCCCCTCGAGCGCCTTATCCACGAGAAGGGCGGGAAGGCTAGTGTCGCTGAGGTCCTTGGCCCACACAATCCCCATCGGCCCCAGATATCCTGCCAGAGAATTAAACAGCGCCCGGATTTCCGCTTCCTCCATCGGCCGCGGCGTCGTTCCGACGGTCGCATTCAACTTCGCCTCGTTCAGTTGATGATCGCCGCGCATCAGCACCACAATCGCCCGCGATTTCTTCCTTCCAGCCTTGTCGGTCGAGTCCGCCATGTAGGCCAGCGTCTTGATCTTGTTCTTCGGCGACACCCCCAGAAACTTCGCCACATCCTCGATCGTCTTCTGCCCCGGAGTGTGCACCAGCAGCGGCTTCCCGTCGCCCTCGGCCTTCAAATCCTCTACCGCCTCAAGCTTCGAAGTCGCCTTCTCCATGTTCGCCGCGTAGTTGCAGCCATCGCAGCTGACAATCTGATCTTCCCCGGCCGGAGTCCGCACCATGAATTCATGCGACTCCTTGCCGCCCATCGCCCCCGAGTCGGCCTCCACCACCATGTACTTCAACCCGCAGCGGTCAAAAATGCGGCAATAGGTCTCGTAATGCTTCTTGTAGGAAACATCGAGCCCCGCCGCATCAATATCGAATGAGTACGCATCCTTCATCATGAACTGCCGCACCCGCAACAGCCCCGACCGCGGCCGCGGCTCGTCGCGAAACTTCGGCGCAATCTGATACCAGATCTGCGGCAGCTGCTTGTAACTGCGCAGTTCTTTCAAGGCAATGGAGGTCATGACTTCTTCTTCCGTCATGCCCAGGCACATATCCGTGCCCTTGCGGTCCTTGAGCCGAAACAGGTTGTCGCCCATCAGCGCATAGCGTCCGCTCGCCTCCCAGAGTTCCCGCGGATGCAGCGCCGGCAAGTAAAACTCCTGCCCGATCCGGTCCATCTCCTCGCGCACAATGGCCACGATCTTGTTGAACGACCGGTTGCCCAGAAAAAGATAGGAGTAAATCCCCGCCGCGAGCTGCCGGATGTATCCCGCCCGCACCAGAAACTTATGCGAAGCCACCTCGGCATCCGCCGGCGCCTCGCGCAATGTGGGAATAAAAAGTTCTGACCAACGATGCATAAGCTTTGAGTTCCGTGCCCGAGTCGCGATTCCGAACAACGGGCGCGCCTGCCTCAACGTGGAATTGGTTATTGTAGCAGCGGTGAGTGACGAGATTAATCCATCTCTGCCTTCGGTCGTACTGCACTTTGACCCTCTTCCAGGCGGCGTCATCCCGAGCGGAGCTGTTCTTCAGGCGCAGCGGGGGATCTCCCCCGGAACCACTGCTCGGGGAGATCCCTCCCGCGGCTGAACTACGCCGCGGTTCGGGATGACGCAGACAAGAGATTCAAACTGCACCACCCCTGCCTTCCAGCCGACCAGCCGCGGAAGAATGCACCGTGCTTGATTCATCGCACCTTCCGGGCTAACATTTCCCCCACCTTGGAGACCGGGCGCCCATGGGTAGCCACAACGCTCTTCCTTACTTGTTCTTCGCGGGAACCCTTGCCCTGATCGCCGTCATCGTTACGGCCAGCATCCTCTACGCGAAAAAACGAACCCGGGAACTCAACCAGGTCGCGGAGCAGATCGGTTTCCGATTCCTGGCAAATCACTGGAGCGGCCCGTCCCTCTCCTCCCAGCACAAGACTTCCCTGCTCCAGCGCACCCGCGGAAAATTCAGCAACGTCATGACCGGCCAGTCTGGCGGACTCCAAATCAGCCTTTTTGACTACACCTACCCAATGGGAAAGAGCTCCGTCACCCAAACCGTGGCTACTTTCTCGCAGGACCTGCAACTGCCGGCATTTGCTCTACGCCCTGAAAACGTCATCGACCGGATCGGAGACGCCGTTTTTCACAACGATATAGACTTCGATTCAAACCCTGAGTTTTCCAGGCGATACCTCCTGCGCAGCCCCGACGAGGCCAATACCAGGAGGCTTTTCACGCCAAGCTTGTTGACCTACCTGGAACAGTTCCAAACGAAGTGGCACATCGAGGGAGCCGGTGCGACTCTCATCGTCTACCGCGGAGGCAGGCCGGTGAGCCCTTTCGACATGCCTGCCTTTCTCGAAGAGACATCCGGGATCGCCCGTACGCTCTTCGCTTCCGACGGCTTGAGGAAGCCGCCGGCATAAGCCTTCAGTCGAGCAGGCCTCGACCACGAGCGTCGCGACCTACCCCGCCAACTGCTTCAGTATGTCTTTCCCCAGCTTCTGCGCCTCGCCGAAAAACTTCTGGTACTCCACAAACTGCCGGTTCAGCTCCAAAGCCTTATCGGCCGATGGATGCTTGCGCAGAATCATGTCCCGCACATGCACCGGGTTCGGCAGGGTCGCATCCTCGGTCAATTCTTCCAGCGCTGTATTGGGATCGTAGTGATACATGGGATTCAATCATTAAGAGATTGAGTCATTGAGCCAATGAAACCCAGACTCCAGCTCTTAAGCTCCTTTGTGATGTTTCGCCGTACCAGCGACCTAGACCAGTTCGGTAGTCCACAAATCGTGGAGGTGAACGATTCCTTCCAACTTCCCGCGTTCATCCACCACCATGAGCGAGGTTATCTTCTTCTCTTCCATCAGCGCCAGGGCCGTCGCCGCGAATTCCCCCGCTCCAATCGTCTTGGGATCGCGCGTCATCGCCTCGCCCGCACTCAGATCCATTACGTCTTTCCCGCGCTTTTCGAGCAGCCGCCGCAAGTCTCCGTCGCTGATGATTCCCACCAGTTTCTCGCCTTCCACTACCGCGGTCACGCCCAGCTTCTTCCGCGACATCTCATAAATTACATCCGGCATCTTCGTTTGCGGCGCGACCCGTGGCAGCGCATCGCCGGTGTGCATCAGCGACTCCACCCGGGCCAGTCTCTTTCCCAGCTTCCCCCCGGGATGCAGATTGGCAAAATCCTCTTCCTTGAACCCGCGCCGCTCGCTCAAAGTCACCGCGAGAGCATCACCTAATGCCAGCATGGTCGTCGTCGAAGCCGTCGGCGCCAGCCCCAGAGAACACGCCTCTTGCGCGATCGAACAATCCAAAGCCACATCCGCCGCCGCCGCCAGCGTTGAAAATGTGGAGCGGACACTCTTGTCCGCTGCTTTTGACTTGGACTTTGCCTTTGACTCTAAAAGGCTTCTCCCCTCGTTCGATCCCTTGCCGCTGCCGGCATTCGCGGGCGAGGGCGCGCGCGCCGCATTACACAGCTCATCCCCTGTCATGGTAATCAGCGGCACCTGCAGCCGCTTGATCGTCGCCAGCAATTCCAGCATCTCTTCCGTCTCACCGCTCGCCGAAAGCGCCAGCACCACATCTCCCCGCACCACCATTCCGAGATCGCCGTGCAGCGCCTCCACCGGATGCAGGTACAGCGCCGGCGTCCCCGTCGAACTCAGCGTCGCCGCAATCTTGCGCGCGATCAACCCGCTCTTGCCCATGCCGGTCACAACTACGCGCCCCGCGCACGAATACATCAAATCCACCGCCCGCTGAAACGCCAGCGCCATCGGACCCGCAATCCGATCCGCCAGCGCCCGCAGCGCCTCCGCCTCAATGCGCACCACGTTTTCGCCGGTATGTTTCATTTTCTGAGAGTGCAGAAGGAGGATGTTAGCACGCACGCCGCGTCACAACGTTCGGAAGAGAGCAGAGCTCAACCCGGTGTTCAGCCGTTCAAAAATGATCCGCTTCCCCCGGCTGACCCGTCGTGCGTACTTTCTGCCCCAACACCGCCAGACTCTTTGCCTGGATCATCCGGTCCCACGGTCCCGCCTGCCAGTTGTCCCGGGTTTTCTGCGGAGGTCTCCACGGCGGCAGCGTCAGCATCAGATTCCGTGCCGTCGAATGTACATACGGCTCATACATCGAGCGCAGCTTGGTTAATTTCTCCAGCCCCGCCGCATCACTGCGCAGGCGCAGCCCGGCCGCCCCCAGCGCCTCGCGCAGGGCAGCGAGATCTTCCTCCGGCAGGCGTTCCGCCGCCGCCGGATCGTACCGCGCATTCACCACCTGCGCCAGATCTACCGCCGCATGCCGTGCCATGGCAAACGTCAGCTTGGCTTGTCCTGGGTGCACGCCCTCGATCCCGGTCAGGACGAGCGAAGTCACATCGAGCACCGTGGTCAGCACCGCCAGCCACGACTGGTTGCTGTGCTGCGAGCGGAAAAAACTCAGCACCGGATACGAAATCTGGCTCTCCAGCAGTTCCGCCGCCCAGTGCTCCCAGGTGCGCAGCACCTCATCCAGAATTTTTTGGTCCATCCCCGGATCTTCCGACCTTCCCGCCAGCCGTATGAGCAACTCGGCCGCAGACGGAGGCGACCCAGCCCGCGCATCCATGATCGAGATCTGAATCTCCCGCCGCGAAAACGACGAATACACCACCGGGATATACCCGATCACCACGCCCAGAAAGGCGAACCCCATGCCCGCTTCCATCACGGAGAGCGCCCGCGCCCCGCCCGAGGTCGGCACAATGTCGCCATAGCCCAGCGTGAAGAAAGTCTCCCCGCTGTGATAAATAATTTTGCCGAACGTCAGCGGCTCTCCACTGAGCTGCTCGTGCCCGCCAATCCCGTATTGCAGCAGGGCAAAACCGAAGATCAGTCCCGTCGCCCAAAAACCCAGCAGCAGAATCAGCGACAGCGGCCCGAAATATCCCAGAAAATTCTGCTGCCGCGAAGCCGTCTGGATATGCTCCGCAACCCTGCGCCACGGAATCCACGTCCTCCGGTAAAACCAGGCGGTGAGCTTGAAGTGCCGCGTCACCCGCCGCGGCAGAACCACCGTCTCAAACGCATCCAGCAGCACGACCCAGAGGATCGCCAGCCCCAGAACCACCGCGACGATGTGGCCGTGGAAAGTCATGTTGAATGCAGACCTCAGACCTCGAACCTTAGCCCAAACCTGACCGGAGCCTGGCGAGTTGCAATGTTGATGCGGTGGGAAGGGTAACAGATTCGGGAGGGCACAGGGCAGACCTCAGACCCGGTTGCGGCACCCGGCTAGTGCGGCGAGGACGGCACCGGTTGCTGCGCGGGCGGCGCCGGCGTCTGCCCCGTGGCAGGTTTGGTGGCAGCCGGCGTCGTGGTCTTCGGCTTCGTGCCAGGCTTTTTGGCCGCCGGCTTCTTCGGCGGCTCATTATCATCCACAATGATCTTCTTCGGAGGCGTCACCGGAGCCGACGCCTGCGCCGTCTTCAACTCGGTGCGCAGCCGAACAATCTCCGCTTCCTTGGCCGACGACAATCCTTCCATGCGCGACGCCAGTTGCTTGCGTGAGCCCTCAAAGGCATTCAGATCGGTCGAGAGCGCCTGAAAATCGTCTTTCGAGCCGAACGCCCCCGCCGACTCCACCACACTCCCCATTACGTCGTACAGCGCATCCAGGTTGCGATAAACCCTGAACGTCGCTCCCAAATCCTCGGGCGAGGAGCGCAACTGCGTCATGATCTCGGGCAGCGCCCCCTGCAGATTGCGCTGGATCGAATCCACATTGGTTAATGCCTGTTTCTTGTACGCGCCATCCGTCTTCCAGCGCTCGATGCGCAGCCTGACCAGATCGGCCTGCGTGTTTTTCGCGGTCGCTTCCAGTTGAGCCAGGATTCCGTTCAGCTCCGTCACCGAAGCATAAGAAACAGGGGCGTTCGAGGAGGTTTGTCCCGGCACTGAAACCGGACCAGTCTCAGCCGCTGGCGTGGGTGCGGGGAGGGTTTGCCCCAGCGCGACTGCACCCAGAAGCACAGTCAGCCCGGCGGTGATGAGTTTGCTTTTCATGCTCTGGCTAGTGGCCTGCGCGGCAACAGGATACTACAACCGCGCGCAATGCGGCATAGCACCTCGCCTCACCGGTCGTACACCGCTCGGTCGTACACACCGCTCGGTCGTACAATGGGATTCATGAAGCAGAGCAGCTCCACTGCCGCGGGTCTGTCGGCCTTGCTCGTCCTGCTGGCGCTGCTGCCGCTATCCTCGTCCTCCGCCCAGGACCTGGCCCGCCGCCTCATTCTCAAAGACGGCTCCTATCAGTCGGTCACCCGGTACGAAATCAAAGAAGAACGCGTCCGCTATTTCAGCGCCGAACGCGAAGACTGGGAAGAGCTTCCCTCCGCCCTGGTGGACTGGCCCGCTACAGAACAATACGAGAAAGACCGCGCCGCCAGCGCCTCTGCTCCCGAGGCCGTCCAATTGGATAAGGAACTAGCAAAAGACGAGGCCGACGCCGCCCGTCCCCAGGTCGCTCCTGGACTGCATCTGCCCGAAGACTCGGGCGTCTTTCTTCTCGACAGTTTCCAGGGCGAGCCGCAACTGGTCGAAATTCAGCAGACCGCCGGCGACATCAACCGCAACACCAAGGGCAACATCTTCCGCGGAGCCATCAACCCGATCGCCGGCCTCAAGCAGACCATCGAACTCGACGGCCCTCACGCCACCGTGCAGGCTCACGCCGATGTCCCTTCGCTTTACATCAATGTCGAGGAAGGCCCCGACCAGCCCGGAGAGTCGCACATCAGCCTGGACTCCCCCCGTCCCGAGCAGTCCAAGTCGCAGCAGCCGCAGCAACCGCAACAGCCCCAGCAGCCCATCGTCCCCTTCGACCGCTTCCGCATCGTCCACACCGAGGTGAAAGGCAACAAGCGCATTGTGGGCGACGTCAAGCGCGCCGTCACCGGCAAAATCAGCCAGGAGCAGCACTGGGTGAAGACCACCATCACTAGCGTCCACGGAGGCTGGCTCAAGCTCACCCCCACCGAGAACCTCGCGCCCGGAGAATATGCTCTGGTGGAAACGACGCCCAAGGAAGGAATGAATCTCTACGTCTGGGATTTCGGCGTCAACCCCAAAGCCCCCGCCAATGCGAATCCCTGGAAGCCGGAAGCCAAGGCCACCCAAAAATGATTGATCGATTGAGAGATTGCGCGATTGGACCCAATGACTCAATCGCTCAATGACTCAACGACTCACAGCACTCCCCGCTGCGCCACTCCAATGTTGTCGCGGGTCGAGTTCTTCACCATGTACATCATTCCATCGGCCTGGCGGATTACATCGTGCGCCGTGCGCGCATCGTGCGGATAAGTCGCCAGCCCAATCGAGGCCCGGACGTTCAGATTCAACCCTTCTTCGCGGCAGAAGCAGCCGGTCCGGAGCGCATCGCGCAAGCGTTTGGCCACGACCAGCGCAGAATCCTTGGCGGTCTGCGGCAGCAGCACCACAAACTCATCGCCGCCGTAGCGGAAGGCAAAATCAATCAGCCTGAGCTGCGCTTTCACCAGATAACCAAACTCCGCCAGCAGCTTGCTGCCCACCAGGTGCCCGTAGGTGTCGTTGACTGCCTTGAAATGATCCAGATCAATGAACAGCACGCTGAATTCATAGCCGAAGCGCGCCGAGCGATACACCTCGGTCTCCAGCGTCTTGTAGAGATGCCGCGCGTTGTACAACCCCGTGCAGTCGTCGGTGATGGTCAGTTCCTGAATCTTCTCCACCGAGCGCGAGTTCTCGATGGCGATCGCGGCATAGTCCGACAACGACTGCAGGAAGAACAGGTCTGCCTCGCTGAACAAGGACATGTCCAGATTGATCAACTGGATCACGCCCAGCACCCGCAGCTTCGAGCGCAGCGGCATGCACACCACCGAGCGCGTCTCCCACTGGGTGGATTCGTCAATCCGCTTGGCGAACCTCGGATCCGCCTCGACATCGGGAACGACCAACTGCTCGCCATGTTTCGCCGCCCAGCCGGCGATGCCTTCGCCCATCTTCAGGCGCACGTTTTTCAGCGCCTCGGCGGCTTCGCCCACCGCAATGGCGAAGTAAAGCTCATCATGCTCTTCGTCCACCATCAGCAGTGACCAGGTATCCGGACGGAAATATTCCGCCATTTTCTCCATGATGGTCTGCAGGATCGAGTCGAGGTCCAGCGACGACGTGAGCGCCTTCGCCACATCGTGAAAAATCTTCAACTCCTGGCTCTGGCGCGTCAATTGAGTGCCGGCCTCAGGCATGCAGAACTTCCCCTTTAAGCTCTCGGACGGGTGGCAGTTAGCGAAAATTATATTCACCGGCTTCGGGCAGGGGCAATGAACCTTGGTAACGGGAACCCGTAACGCCAACGGGATCAATTATTTCCGGAACACCAGAACAGGCTGCCTCCCCCCTCGTACCCTTGGCCAAGAGTCGGGAACCACGTCTTCACAAGATCGAAGGGCAGAACGCCCCAGGTTGGGATTTTGTCGTACTCTTGTAGCCATGTATGAAACATCGCTCAGAAATTGGGCGCCGGCACTGACGATCGTCGTACTGACGGTCCTCGCCCTCGCGGTGACTCTGTCCACCGCGGTCTTCTCTCAAACCGCTGCCCCGACTCCCGATCCCAAAGCTGTTCCCTCGATTGATGGCAGCATCGGTCCCTGCACCGCCGATTTCACGGTCACAGATCCTGCCGGCGCTCCCGTCTACGCCGCCAAGATCAAGGTCCACATCGCGTATGGCTTGATGAACGTCCGCAAGCTCGATCTCGAACTCGGCACCAACGCCGATGGCAAAGCCCGTTTTACCGGCCTCCCGGACCGCCTCAAGCACGGACTCTACTTCCACGCCTCCGAAGGCGAGCGCGCCGGCGAAGCCTTCGACGACCCCGCCAACACTTGCAAAGCCCAGTTCACCATTACGCTCCACAGCAGCCCGCAATAATCGCGCTGCTCTATCCAGCCGTTTGCGACGTTCGAGGTGAGGATGCCGGCGCTGACGGCTTCCTGATTTTCCTTCGCCCGATAATTCCAGCTCACACTCTGGTGGCGCGCTCCCTCGCCTTGCCCTATGATGTTCCCGTCATAATGGGCGAATGTTTTTCGCCCGGGCAGGTCCTGGTGGGCGAGTTCGGCGACAAATTCCGCAAGGCGCGCGAAGCGAAAAATCTCTCGCTGGACAACGTCTCCAACGTCACCAAGATCGGCTCCCGCATGCTCCAGGCCATCGAAGAGGAGCACTTCCACCAGCTTCCCGGCGGGGTTTTCAACAAGGGGTTCATTCGCGCCTACGCCAAGCACCTGGGCATCAACGAGGACGAGGCCATCACTTCCTATCTCGCCTGCCTGCGCCAGGCCCAGATTGACGCCCAGGCCGGCTGGGATCCTCAGGCTCGTCCGGCAGCCCCCGACAAGCGCACTAACGTCGTGCCCCAAAAGCAAGCCTCGCCGCCAAAGCCAGTGTCGCCCGCCGAGGAACTGCCCCACCTTCAACTGCCCCGCGCCGAACACTTCCGTCCGCCCCGCCGCGATTTCTCCGACCGGCGCGGCCCGCAGATTCCCTGGGGAATCGTCGTGGCCGTCGCCGTCGTGATCGTGCTTGGGTTTCTCTGGTGGCGGAATCATTCCCGCTCGAGCCAGGCCGCCGCGCCGGCAGCCACTCCGCCGCCTGCCGTGTCAGCGCCCTCACCCTCGGCCACGACACAGACAGTCCCGTCCGCAGTCGCGCCGACACCGGCTCAAACTCGGCCTGGCGGCACTTCATCCCTCGGCACTCCATCCACGGGCGGTCCATCTGCCGGCACTCCGTCCACCGGCACTTCACCCGCCGGCGCCGCAACTTCAGCACCGCCAGTGGCGGCCACAACAGCACCGAAGCCTCTCATTCCCGCCCCCACTCCGTCACAGCCCGACGCCGCGGTCGAAAACAAGCCTTCTTCAGCACTCGCCGCGCCCGCCAACCAGCCGCCGGCGCAGCTCCTGACTCTCATCGTGCGCGCCTCGGAAACTTCTTGGGTCTCCCTCACGGCCGACGGCCAGCCCGTCGCCGAAGAAACCCTCATCGCTCCCGCTCACACTTCCATCCGCGCCCATCGCGAGATCATGGTCCGCGTCGGCAATGCCGCCGGCGTCACGTTCGTCTGGAACGGCGAGCAAATCCCTGCCCAGGGCGCCGAGGCCGAAGTCAAAACCTTCGTCTTCGACTCCACCGGCATGCACACCCTCCCCAACCAACCTCCAGTTCCAAACCAGTAATTTCGTTCAACTCGCTCTGTCCGAGCAGCGGACATGGAGCCCCGGACGCCCCAGTCCGGGGAGCCGTGAACGAATCCAAGAAAACACAAAAGCGGGCGGACGAGGGCGTCCGCCACTCCCAAAAACCAAGCAAAGTGGCGCGCCGAAGCGCGCCACTGTTGAAGTTGCGATTTTGCCTGATCCAGACCTTCGCCGCTAATGGTTCGCGAAGAATCCGCTCAAAAGTTGACCGCTGTCGTTTTCGATGATCACTCCCTGCGTGGCATCGATCAGATAAGCGGTGAATAGACTCGATCCGCTTCCCGTAACTGTCACCACTCCGTTCGTCGCAGTACTGGCGTAGGTTCCACCGATTGCTTTGTCAGGACTCGGAGCTCCTCCCGCCAGGGACTGGTTCTGGTCAAGGTATCCCGAGAGTGTCAGGCTCGTGCCGCTAGCGACACCGTCGCCATTAAACTCGAACTCGTTGCCCCCAGAGGCAACAAACTCCGCCACGCCCAGCGCATAATTCCCGCTGAACGAGGACGCGCTAAGCCCCGCCGACTGTTGCCAGCTATAGCCGGCCAGCACATCGGGATTGGCGGCCGTGGCGTCCATCGAGATCATCGGAGCATTGCCCGTATTGCCTCCGTTCAGGTAGAACTGCAGGTTGTAGTTGAATGGGGTCACACCCGTGACCGTCACCCGCCCTGTGGCGTCCACAGTGTAAGTTCCGCCGGTCACCGCCGTGCCACCCTGCGGACTTTGCGCAGCGATATCGTTAAAGGCCAGGTTGCCGCCCACGGTACCGCCCGCATTGAAGGTGATTACCCCGGAGGCCTGGAGCACGCCGTTTACGTCTGCGCCGCCGGAGCGAAGAACATAGCTGGAGCCGGAAATGGAGCTGCTGCTGAAACCTCCAACTCCGGTCTGAGCTACCATCGTCCCTCCTGTCGTCGCGAATAGGTTGTCGCTAGCGGTCTCGACCACCCGGATGAGACTGGGAGTAACCATGTAGCCGTCCATGATGATCGCGACCGGGTTGCCTCCAAAACACCAACTGCAGGCGGAGTTAAGCGAGAAGGTCACTAGGCCGGAGGAGTCAGGGGCACTCACTGCACTGGCCGTGAGTGTCTGGCCGGGGAAGACCCCACTCACGCAAGTGACACCGCCGCTGACGCTGGCGCAGCCGTCGTTGACGTCAAACACGCTGCCTGTTCCTGAGATGGCGCCACTGGCGCCGTCCACCCGAATGACGCCTCCCATGCCGATGGAACCACCGTTGATGTCCCAGCCATCGGCAAAGTACGCGTAGCCGCATGCCGTCGTGGCCGCGTTCGGGCACAGATCGGTATTGGGGGTCGGCAGATTTTGCAGGTTCAGCTCTCCGCTCCCGCTCGCCCAGGTGTCGTACTCTGCGATTTGCCCCCGATTGCTCGAGGCCATCGAGGTGTTGAGCACCAGGGTGCCGTTGCCGGCCCCGGTAGGAGCACCCAGGCCGAAGTTGGTATCCCCGGTAATGATCGTAATGATCAGGTTGGTGTCGCCCTGAGCCGCATCGGGGCTCGAGGCCACGCTGCCGCCTGTGATCGGATCAGCCCCCGCAAAATAGTTGAAGTCGGAGAAATCCATTTCCCCGGTTGTGATCGTCCCGGTGTTGCTGACGGTAAAGGCCCCGACAGCGATGTAGACACTGGGGCAGGGGAGCACCAGGCCGGAGCAGTTAGCCGACCCCGAATCGGTACCCTTCACTGAGAACACGTAGTTGCCCGCCGCCAGTGCGGTCGAATTGCCGGCGTTATTGGCCAGGCTGAAGCTCGCCGGCGTCGTCGCTCCCGAGGTTGTGGCCGTCACGCTGTACGATCCCGCCGTGGTGTTGGCGGTGAAGATCTGCGACGTCGCGACGCCGCTCGAGTTCGTCATCTCGATGTCGGTAGCCGCTACTGGATTGGTGGCAAACGTGCCGCTCGCTCCCGTTGCCGGAGCCGTGAACGTCACCGATACGCCGCTCGCCGGCGATCCGTTCGACAACACGGTCGCCGAGAGTGTGCCAAATGGGCTGCCGACGGTTTGCGGCGATGTGTATCCATTGGCGCTCGCCGTGATCGTGATCGTCGGGCCGGTTGTTTTTGAGCTGTAGGAACTGCTGCAGCCCATCAGGGCCGCCAACATGCCCATGCCAATTCCCAGCAAAATCCATTTTCGGAAGTTCATCGCGCACCTCCGTTCGATCCAAAGGCGCTCGTTTTCGCGGCCCCTCGATGCCCTGCACGCGGCGATGGAGTCTGCATCAGAAAACCGTTCATGCTGCGCACCGTCACCAGACGGCCTCCGAAGATCACCTGCCGCGCCAGCAGGTATTCCTTCCCATGGAGCGTTTCCATCGCCCCCACGATCTGCACCGGCATGCCCGCCTGCAGGGCTTCCCGCGTTTCCTTCGTCATGTACGGGCCCAGGTGCGCATCCACCTTGCCTTGCGGGCTGGCCACCAGGATGTGCAGGCCGACCGGACTACCGGTGGCGGGTTCAGTGATCACCGCTTCGACGGTTCCGTTGAGAGTGATTTCGTGAGCCTTGTCATATCCGAGTATCGTTACGTGCGAGGCATCGGTTGCGGGTTGGGCAATGACCGCAACTGGAAGAATCGCCAGCACGAGGCCGCTCATCGGCCCGGCGATCCTCCGCGTAAGTCTTGCGAACAGGCTGCACTTCATGGCATGGACTCCTTCAGGAATTCGTTTGCAGGGACAGTTCGCCATTCTAGGACAGCCCTCCTCCCCCAGCACAAGAAACTAGTTCGGCACCTTTCCCCCTCCCCCGTCCGAGAAAGACTTGTGCACCAGGGCCGATTTTCACGAAAGAACCCCGCCGCTCCCACTCAGCCCCTTTTTCACGCCATTCCCCTCCCCATTCCCGCTATTCAGTTCGCCCACAAGCCTTTAACCCCAAAACCGTTGCGCCTGACTGGCAGCTCTGATAGCCTCTTTCAAGGACTTTCTCTCGACCTGCCGCGCAATCGCGGCCGCGGGTTTTCCCGGCGTTCTGCCTGACCAGAGTCCAGCATTTTCCCGCAGGCGAGCGCGTGCGACGAACAAGGAGACACCCAACTTGCCAGCAAAGAACCGTTATTTATTTACCTCGGAATCGGTGACCGAAGGCCATCCCGACAAAATCGCCGACCAGATTTCTGACGCCATCCTCGACGCCTGCCTGACCGACGACTCGACCAGTCGCGTCGCCTGCGAAACCCTAACCGCCACCGGCCTGGTGGTCATTGCCGGCGAAATCACCACCAAGGCTTACGTTGATTTCCAGACCGTGGTTCGCGGCACCGTCGCCGCCATCGGCTACGACAACGCCCTCTACGGATTCGACGCCAACACCTGCGCCGTCATCTCGACGATCAACAAGCAGTCCGGCGACATCGCCATGGGCGTGGACACCGGCGGCGCCGGCGACCAGGGAATGATGTTTGGGTACGCGGTGAATGAGAATGCCGACCTGATGCCCACTCCCATCTCGCTGGCGCACAAGCTGACGCAGCAACTCTCGCTGGTTCGCAAGAACGGAACGCTTCCCTTCCTTCGCCCCGACGGCAAATCCCAGGTCACCGTCGAATACGACGCCAACGGCAAAGTCCTCCGCGTGGACGCGGTCGTCATCTCCACTCAGCACTCCGAGACCGTCGCCAACGATGAACTCCGCTCCAGCATTCTGAAGTACGTCATCCAGGCCGTGATCCCCGCTCACCTGCTCGACGAGTACACCAAGTACCACATCAACCCCACCGGCCGCTTTGTGATCGGCGGCCCCATGGGCGATACCGGGCTGACCGGGCGCAAGATCATCGTGGACACCTACGGCGGCATGGGCCGCCACGGCGGCGGCGCCTTCAGCGGCAAAGACCCGACCAAGGTGGACCGCTCGGCCGCTTACGTGGCCCGCTACATCGCCAAGAACGTCGTCGCGGGCGGCCTCGCCGACCGCTGCGAAGTGCAACTCGCCTACGCCATCGGCGTGGCTGATCCGGTCAGCGTGCGCGTGGATACTTTCGGCACCGAAAAAGTGGACCCCGCGATCATTCCCGACCTGATCCGGGCGCACTTCAAGCTGACGCCGCGGGGCATCATCGAGTCGCTCAACCTGCGGCGCCCGATTTACAAGAAGACCGCCGCCTACGGCCACTTCGGCCGCAGCGATCCGGATTTCACCTGGGAAACGACCGACAAAGCGGCCAAACTGGCCAGCGATGCCGGTCTGCGCGAGCCGGCAGGGGCCGCCCGCAAGTAGAGGCAGAAGCGGACAACCACTAAGGGCACTAAGAGACACGAAGGAACCGGGGTTTTCCCTTCGTGAAACTTCGTGACCTTCGTGGTTCTCGTTTCTAGAAGGAACCACAGGGCAAGAACGGCGTAGCCCGAAAGATGAGTCCCGAAAGGGGTCTCCGGTTCGGCCCAAAGCAGTTCCCCAACGTCGCGGATTCTGCGAAAATAATATCGGGCTTTGTTCCTCCGATCGTTCATCACATTTAATCTGGCCGCTTCATGCGCCAAGAGCTAGAAGACCAGCAATAAAGAGGAGATTCATGTCAACCGCCGCCGTCAATTGCGACATCAAGAACATCGAACTGGCCGATCTGGGCAAGAAACGAATTGAATGGGCCAACCAGTCCATGAAGGTCCTGCAGATCATTCGCAAGGAATTCATCAAGAACCAGCCGCTGCAGGGCGTGCGCATCTCGGCCTGCCTGCACATCACCGCCGAGACGGCCAACCTGGGCATCTGCCTGCGCGATGGCGGAGCCGAAGTCGTGCTCTGCGCTTCCAATCCTCTTTCCACGCAGGATGACGTTGCCGCCTCGCTGGTCCGCGATCACAACATTCCCGTCTTCGCCATCAAGGGCGAGGACAACGACACTTACTACAACCACATCGTCGCCGCCATTGACCACAAACCGCACATCACCATGGACGACGGCGCCGACCTGGTCACCATCCTCCACACCAAGCGCACCGACGCGCTCGAAGGCGTCATCGGAGGCACGGAAGAGACCACCACCGGAGTCATCCGCCTGCGAGCGATGTCTAAAGAGGGGATGCTGAAGTTTCCCATCGTCGCGGTCAACGACGCCAATACCAAACATCTTTTTGACAACCGCTACGGGACCGGACAATCCACCATTGACGGCATCATCCGAGCCACCAACTTCCTGCTGGCCGGATCGAAGTTCGTCATCGCCGGCTACGGCTGGTGCGGCCGCGGACTCGCCTCCCGCGCCCGCGGCAACGGCGCCGAAGTCATCATCACTGAAGTGGACCCTACCAAGGCACTCGAGGCGGTGATGGACGGCTTCCGCGTCATGAGCATGACCGAAGCCGCCAAACTCGGCGACGTCTTCTGCACCGTCACCGGCAACAAGAGCGTGCTCACCAAAGATCATTTCACCCTGATGAAAGACGGGGCCATCATTTCCAACTCCGGCCACTTCAACGTTGAAATAGACATCCCCGCGCTCGAGACCATGTCGTCCTCCAAGCGCACCACGCGCAACTTTGTCGAAGAGTATTCGCTCAAAGACGGGCGCAAGATCAACCTGCTGGGCGAAGGCCGCCTGATTAACCTTGCGTCGGCCGAAGGACATCCGGCGTCGGTGATGGACATGAGCTTCGCCGACCAGGCGCTCTCGGTTGAGTTCATGGTCAAGAATCACAAGAGCCTGGAAAAGCGCGTCTACAAAGTTCCCGACGAGCTCGACAAGCGCGTCGCCAAGCTGAAGCTCGAGTCCATGGGCATCAAGATTGACCGCCTCACGCCGGAGCAGGAAGAGTATCTGGCGGGGTGGAGCGAAGGGACGTAAGAACCGTCGTTGGTCGTTGGTCGTTGGTCGTTAGCAAAATCCATGGAGGGGCGGACGCCCTCGGCTGTCCAGCGGCCCGGAAGTTTCGGGCCGCTCGCTTTTTGGCTTGCGTAGCGTGAGCGCCCCGGCCCCGCGGCCCCCAGCGGCTAAAGCCGCGGGTCTTTCCTGGAGACTTAACGCGGCCCTGAAGGGCCGCCCTTCCACGCAAGTCCCCACTTCTCGCGCAAAGGGTGCGGGCGGACAGCCGAGGGCGGCTGTCCCCACATTCGGCATCCCCACGTCTCGCGCACAGAACGCGCGAGAAATGGGGCACCCAACCTGACCCTATTTCATGTCCGACTTCATGTCCGACTTCATGGCTGCCTTGGCCGGATGGCCTTTCAGTTCGACCAGGATCAGGTCAAAGGCACTGTCGGAGGTGTTCTCCGGCAGGTGGGCCACGGCGGGGATGTATTGTGCGTCGCCGGCCTTGCCGGTTAGTTCCTGCGTTTTGCCGTCGGGGAAGGTGAATTTTCCCTTGAGGTCGGTGAGGTACACGGCGACGAGGTTGGGATGGGTGTGCATGACCGACTTCTCGTGCGGTCCGTAGTGCACCTTCACGATGCGGACTTGATCGTTCTCGCTGAGGACGGTGTAGTGCTTGGGATCGGCTTTGACGGAATCCTGCTGGGCCGAGGCGGTCGCCGCGAGACAAAAGCACGCCATCAGGGCGCAGATGGTGAAACGAACTCGCATGTTGCTCTCCTTGAATTTATGGGATGGACAGAAACGGCGCGCCAACCCTACGCCGGGGCCCGGGCAAAGTCAAACTCCCGCCGTGGCCGCACCTAACGCGCCGCGAACGGCAGTCCGGGGCAGTCCGTGGGTCTCGGCTATAATGGTCTGTAACGCTGGCGGGGTTCGCGCGTCTATCCCCAAAGTCGCCGAAATAAGATTCGTCGAAGGAAGACTCGCCTAGGCAATATCCGCTGAAGCAAAGTCCCCCTCCGTTGCCGACTCTGTAATCGAAGGAGTTTTGATGCCCATCCAGAAGACTGCCAAGATCTGGCACAACGGCAAGCTCATCAACTGGGACGACGCCACCCTGCACGTGATGTCGCACGTGATCCACTACGGGTCTTCGGTGTTTGAAGGCATCCGCTGCTATGACCTGCCCACGGGGCCGGCGATTTTCCGCGCCGTCGAGCACATTGAGCGGCTGATTAACTCGGCCAAGGTCTATCGCATGGATGTGCCCTTCACCCGCGACGAGATCGTCAAGGGCATGCTCGAAACGGTCGGCCAGAACGGCGTGTGGCCGTGCTACGTGCGTCCCATCGTGCTGCGCGGGTACGGCGATGCCGGGGTGAATCCGCTGAACTGCCCGGTCGAGGTCTACGTGATCAATTATCCGTGGGGCAAGTATCTCAGCGGCGACAGCGATGGCGTGGACGTGTGCGTTTCGTCGTGGACGCGCCTGGCGCCCAACACTCTGCCGGCCATGGCCAAGGCCGGCGCCAATTACATGAACTCGCAGCTCATCAAGATGGAAGCCCTGGCCAACGGCTACGTCGAGGGCATCGCGCTCGATGTGAATGGATTCGTCAGCGAGGGATCGGGAGAGAATTTGTTTGTCGTGCATCGCGACACGCTGATCACGGCTCCGCTGGGCAACTCGGTGCTGCCCGGCATCACCCGGGATTCGATTCTGCAGATGGCGCGCGACATGAACATTCCGGTCGTAGAGCAGATGATTCCGCGCGAGATGCTCTACATCTCTGATGAGGCCTTCTTCACCGGCACCGCCGCCGAAGTTACGCCGATCCGGTCGGTGGACAAGATCAAGGTCGGCAAGGGGAGCGTGGGGCCGATTACCCAGGTGCTGCGAAAAGAGTTTTACGCCCTCGTACGCGGCGAGAAGGCCGACCGACATGGCTGGTTTACGCCGGTCCCTGTGGGCAGCAAGACCGGCAGCAAACAGCCCGTCGGGGTATAATCCTCCAGTCCAGAAACTCGAAAGGGGCGCCACGCGCCCCTTTTGATCCCTTCGGTTCGCAAGAAACGAAACACCCTCGCAAGGAGGAAACATGTCCCACGGCTTGACCCCCGAATTTGTCCTGGGCTATCGCGCCATGATGCTCGACGGCCTGAACCGCGAAGCAGAAATCACCGAGAAGGTGATCGCCGCTGTGCCTGACGCCAAGTCCGACTACAAACCCGATCCAAATGCCCGCACCGCGAAAGAGTTGGCATGGCATATCGCCAACAGCGACATTCAGTTTCTCGACGGCATTGCCGACCTGAAGTTCAACATGGAAACTCCGGAGCACAAGCCGCAGACGTCGGCTGAGGTCGTCTCCTGGTATCACCAGAACCTGCAGCGCGGCGCGGCGCGAGTCGCCTCGATGACTCCGGAGCAGTTGATGACTCCGGTTAACTTCTTCGGAGTGTTTAACTTGCCCGCGGTGTTCTATCTGGGATTCTTGAACAACCACTGCATCCACCATCGCGGCGAGCTGACCACATATCTTCGGCCCATGGGATCGAAGGTGCCTTCGATCTACGGCGGCAGCTATGATGAGCCGTTTGTGCCGCCGGCAGTTTCAGACGAAACCGCTGCTTAGAGTTGATCTTCGGCATTAGAGAGCCGCCCGAATCAGGGGCGGCTTTCCTATGTCTGAAATCCGGTGAACCGCGGTTACTTAGAGCGGGCGTCGAGGCTCCACGGACCGGCGCCAGACTGCGAGATGAGCAGCGCGCCGCCCAGCATGGCCAGGTTCTTCATGAACATGACCATTTGCATCTGCTGCATGATCGGGTCGGAGATTCCCCAGAATTTGTGCATCGGGGTCACTCCCACCAGAAACAGGACGATTAGCCAGGCGCCGAATTTGGCGCGGTAGCCGAGCAGGATGGAGAGACCGCCCAAAAAGGCGATCGCGCCGGAGAGCGGAACCAGAACCGACGCCAACGGCACGCCCTGTGACGCAGCGAAGGCGATGGTCTGGCTTGAGAAATTGGTGACACCGGCCATCAGGAAAATCAGAGCGAACAGAAACCGGCCGACCAGCACGACCGGGGCGGGGTTGAAAGTTGAAGACTGGGATGCGGTAAGCGGGCGAGCCAGAGTTGCCATATTTCGTCTCCTGGTTTACCTGAGATGGAGATCAGGAATTTCGAATCGTTCGACCGATTCATCTGCTTTGGATGGGCGGCTGGCGGTATTGGTTACAATAAATAACTATCATCCCTTTACAAAGCGGATACTTTGGAGTAACTTAGTATCTTGTAGGTACATATGAGGCGTGCTGCCCAATCTCCATCTCCTTGCGCGATCGGTGGAATGCTGGAACTGCTGACCCGGCCGTGGACGCTGCATATCCTGTGGTCCTTGAGCACCAACGGGCCCATGCGCTTTGGCGTGCTGAAGAAGAACGTGGAGGGCATCTCCTCCCGCGTGCTGACGGAACGGCTACGCACACTGGAAAACCAAGGATTCGTGTTCCGGCATTACGAGCCTACGATTCCCCCGGCCGTGACCTACGGCATCACCGACCGCATGAAGGACATTGAGAAGGTCCTGGCGCAACTGGAAGGGCTGGCGCGGAAATGGCAAGGCGAAGGAGCGAAGGTCACCGGCGGAGACGGAGCCCCATCCCATTCAGCCCGGACGGGCGTTCACGCGTAGAAGGACGCTGACGAAAGGACCCTCCTGCCGCAACGATTCTTTCCTTGCGCCGTGTACAATTTTCTTTCCATGAATTTGCACCGGAAATGGCGGCTCAGCCTAGCTGTTGTTCTCCTGCTGGCTGTAGCGCAGGCCGAACCGGTCTCCCAACTCAAAGCCACGGACTACGTCAGCGATTTTGCCCACGTTCTGGATCAGAACGCGATCACGCAGATGGACGAGATCTGCCGGCAAATTGACCAGAAGGCACATGCCCAAATTGCGGTGGTGACCGTCCGGTCGCTCGATGGCGCCGATATCGAAACTTACGCGGTTACCCTATTCCATCAGTGGGGCATCGGAAGCAAAGCCACCGACCGCGGCGTACTGATTCTGTATGCCATTGACGACCGCAAGGCCCGAATTGAGGTGGGATATGGGCTGGAACCCATCCTGCCCGATGGGAAGGTGGGCAGCTTTCAGCGGGAAGCCGCCCCCCTCATGCGGAGCGGAAACTACAGCCAGGCGCTGCTGCTGGTCACTGGGCGGGTTGCGCAGGTCATTGCTCAGGACGCAGGTGTACAACTCACCTCCCTACAACTGCCACCGGCCCGGGCGGAGCCAGCGGAACAGCCGGGAGGAGGAATATCGCTCGGCGGAATCATCCTGCTGATTGTCATCTTACTGATCGTTCTCTTTACCCCCCTTCGCAACGTACTCTTCTGGATGCTCTTTTCTGGAATGTTTGGCGGCGGTGGATCCAGAGGCGGGGGAGGCTGGGGCGGAGGTGGCGGATTTGGCGGCGGGGGAGGGTTTGGCGGATTCGGCGGCGGCAGTTCCGGTGGCGGTGGGGCCAGCAGCAGTTGGTAGTCAGCGAGGACGCACATGGTTCCTGAGAAAAAGATTAACGACTTTGTCATGCGCCTCAAAGCGGCAGCAGGGGCGAACCTGGAGAGCGTGATCCTGTTTGGATCGGCGGTCGCGGGAGATTTTCATCCTGAGTTCTCGAATGTAAATCTGTTCTGCGTCATCCGCGACAGCTCGTTTGGAGCATTGCAGGCGCTGGCGCCGGCGGTGAAGTGGTGGCAGGAGCAAAAGCAGGCGCCTCCCCTCTTCATGACTCGCGATGAGATCGTCCGCTCCACCGACGTGTTTACGATTGAACTGATGGACATGCAGCAGCACCACCGGGTTGTTTTCGGCGCGGACGTTTTAGAGGGCCTGACGATTCCGGCGAACCTGCACCGCGTCCAGGTGGAATACGAGTTGCGGGAAAAACTAGCGCTGCTGCGCCAGCACGTAGTGCTCGCCTCGGGCAGCGACTCGCGCCTGTGGGAGTTGTTGCTGCGGTCGGTGGCATCATTCGCCACACTGTTTCGCCATGCGCTGATCGTGCTGGGCCACGACGCCCCGACTGGAAAGCGAGACGCGGTACAGGCACTGGCAAAACAGCTTGGGTTTGACGCCTCGGGCATGCTGCAGGTTCTGGACGTGAGAGAGCGGAAATCCGACCGCAGCAAGTTCGACGTGGCGGACGTTTTTTCCCGATATCTGGCGGCACTGGAGCAGGTAACCGCCGCGGTTGATAGAATGCTGGATTCGGGGCGCCCAGGTTTGTAACGTTTGCTTTTTCAGGAGAGCCTAATGAGTAAGGCATTGATCGTGGTCGTGGTGATGGTGGCAATTGTTTTGCTGGGCAGCCTTTTCATTTTTGGCCAGTACGTGGGCGTTAGGAATACGCTGGTTACGAAGAATGAATCGGTAAAAGCAGCCTGGTCGCAGGTAGACATTGTGCTGCAACGCCGGGCCGACCTGATCCCGAACCTGGTGGAAACGGTGAAGGGCTATGCGCAGCAGGAAGTGACGGTGTTCGGCGACATCGCGAAGGCGCGCTCTGCCCTGCTTTCCGCGGGCACCCCCCAGGAAAAGATTGCCGCCAACGGCCAGTTGGATGGAGCGCTCGGACGCCTGTTGCTGGTGGTGGAGAACTATCCCCAGTTGAAGTCCAACGAGAACTTCCTGCGCCTGCAGGATGAACTCGCGGGGACGGAGAATCGCATTGCAGTCGAGCGCAAGCGCTACAACGATACTCTGCAGGACTACAACACCTACGTGCAGCAGTTCCCCAACAACATTTTCGCGGGATTCGCAGGATTCAAGCCGAACGAGGCCTACTTCGAAGCTTCGCCAGGATCGCGAGAAGTTCCGAAGGTAAACTTCTCGAGTCCGGGTACACAGGCGACTCCGCAGCCGGCGCCGGTGCACTAGGGGAGGCGCCGCACCGCGCAAAATCATAGGGCTTTCGCAGCCCGCGGAAACGTTTTTTCCTGACCGCACTGAGTCAGGGGCGGTCCAAACTTAAGGGTGGTGTCCCCAAGCCCGCCGGGGGCCATTACCAAGGTCATCTTGGGGAAGGTGACGATTCGGGTCATCATGCTGGGAGATTCCACGGGGAAACCTCGGCAATGAATATTGATGACCTGCTGCGGATC
>Ga0209415_10003377_pt1 | contig 29697 bp, 29 predicted proteins | sample PeaSoiSIISIP2007_FD_187696 | JGI IMG/M metagenome (GOLD analysis project Ga0209415, IMG submission 187696) | Peat soil microbial communities from Weissenstadt, Germany - SII-SIP-2007 (SPAdes) (version 2) | ecosystem: Environmental > Terrestrial > Soil > Wetlands > Peat | place: Germany...
ACGGGGCCGGAGCACGGCCAGCCCCGCCGTCCTGATTCGTGCCGCCTGAAAATCCCGTGCCAGGCCAGGCACGGCACGCGCATTCAGGTCGTTCGACCCACTGAGGTTCCTCCCGCGCTATGAGTGACACAGGGCAGTAGTATGCATTGCGGATCGTCGTCGCCACGATGCCCGGCGACGGCGCAGTCATGAATTGCTGCGTGAAGGCACCGCCGGCCCCTTACACCGCCGCGGCGAAGTTTCGGCACTCGGCGGCGAAGGCATGCGGCGCAATGTGCCGCACCTCGCCGATCGCCGTCGGCAATTGCGCGTCGTTGATGGCCGAGGGAAACGCCACGGCCAGGCGGCGGCGCATCTCCTTGAACACGGGCTAGCGTTCGACATCGGTGCGTGCCGGACGCTGCCAGGTGCCGCCGACCCCGCTCAACCGCTCGCGCACATACAGATGAAACGAATCCCGCCCCTGCTCGCCGTCATTGCCGATGTCGATTCCGGCGGCAAGCTGCTTGCGGACCACGTCGCGCACGCCGGCGGCGGCGAGCGCACCGAGCTCACGCGGGTCCACCGCCTCGCCGCGGTTGCGCCGCTGGTAGCATCACACGAGGTCCGGTGAGCGCGGCAGGCTGCCGGTGTGGGTCGTGAGGATACGCTGTTCGCTGCGCCGCGTGGCGGGACTCCGCTGCAAGGATCGGGCGAGATACCAAGTGCGACGGGTGGTCGGTCGTTCCGGCGCCTCCATAGCAGGACGCTGCCGGTGACGGCATCCCCGCACCGGCAGAGCCGAGCAATTTCCTTGCGGTCATGTGTCGGTTGCACTATCAGCGGGGAAACGGAACACGCGGCAATGGCCCGTGAGGCCATGCCCAGGGCGGGGCCAATCGATGCCGATCCAGACGATCCACGTAAACGGCGCCGAGCTGACGTATCACGAGGAGGGGGCGGGCGATCCCATCGTGTTCATTAATGGAACACTGGGTGACTACCGCACGTGGCGCCGGCAAATGGTGGCGTTCAGCGCGACATATCGAGCTATCGCGGTAAGCCAGCGCTATTACTGGCCCAATTCATGGCCTGACGACGGCACCGCATTTGGCATCTCCGCGCACGCCGCCGACCTTGCCGAACTGCTGCGGCAATTGAAGCTGCCACCGGTCCATCTCATTGGCCACTCCTATGGCGGTGCCATCGTGACACAGGTCGCGCTCGAGCATCCGGAACTCGTGCGTAGCCTGATTCTGGGTGAGCCCGCACTCGGCTCGCTCATCGCCGAACACCCTGATGGCCCGCCATTACTGGCAGAGTTTGCCCAGGCACGCCGCGTCGCTTACGACGACTGGCAGGCCGGTCATCATGCAAAAGCATTGGAGGAGAACCTTACGTTTGTATTTGGCCGCGAACATTTTGATCGGGTGAGGGCAGAACATTACGAAATCATGGCAGAAAATGGTGCAGTCCTCGGCGCAGCGTACCGGCCGCGTCCACCGGCGCCGTCGTTCACCGAGGCTCAAGTGAGGCAACTCCGTATGCCGACGCTGTTGATCGCAGGCTCCGCGACCAAACGTATGTTTGGGATTATCTGCGATACACTCGCGGGTTACGTTCCGTGGGTCGATCGCGTCACGCTCGCGGACGCTTCGCACACATTGGGGATGGAGGTCCCAGACGCGTTCAACAGGGCCATTCTGGATTTCCTTGTCGACAAGTAAGCAGTCGCGGAACCATCCGAGACGCATGGGAGGCAAGCATGCCGACGCTCCTCAGGCCACCGACCAGGGAATACCGAAGCTGGACATTCGACAGTCGGCGCTGGGTACAGTACCAGCCACTCGTTGGCGACATCATCATCACGACCTATCCGAAATGCGGCACAGCCTGGATGCTGCGCATCGTCACCATGCTCGCCGCCGGATCGGCCGCACCTGCCCCGACCGGGGGCCGTTGGCCCGAAGCTCGGTTTCGGCCACTCGACGCAACCATCACACGAATCCAGGCGCAGACGGGGCGGCGCGTGCTGAAGTCTCATCTGCCCATTGACGGGCTGCCGCTGTATGATGATATCAGCTACATTCATCTCGCGCGCGACGGGCGTGATGCATGCATGTCGTACCATAACCACTGCCTCTCATATACAACCGGCATGCTTGAACTGCTCGATCGCAGCGGCCGCGAGGATGAGACGATCGGTCGTCCGTATCCCCGTGCGCCAAGCGATCCGCGTGAATTCTTCCGCGACTGGATTGCAGGCGGAATGGAAAGCGGCTACGCGCGATGCCTTGCCGAGCTTGATTTCTTTGCGTTCCAGCATAGCTGGTGGCAGGAGCGGCAGCGGCCGAACGTGCTGATGGTGCATTATAACGATCTCAAGGCCGATCTGGCTGGTGAAGTCGGTCGCGTCGCGGATTTCCTGCGTGTCGATTGTCGTGGCACTCTGCTTGCACAAATCGCCGAGGCCGCAGGTTTCGAAGCGATGCGACGAGACGGTGCAATTCTGTTTCCAAACGCTGGCGACATTTGGGAAGGCGGCGCCGACAGCTATCTGTTCAGAGGCTCGAACAATCGCTGGCGCGATGTCCTGACCCAGGAAGACATAGCTTTGTACGAGGCCAAGGCAGGCAGCATGTTGCACCCCGCCTGCGCGCGCTGGGTCGCGTCGGGCCGCATCGATGCGGGAGATCCGGCCGAGCTCTGATCTCCGAGATGGGACGGCTCAACGGCTATGAGGTCAACTGGTTCCGCGCCGCCGCCGGCAGACTTGACGCCCAGGCCATTTGCCGGCGCACAATCGGCCGACCACCGGGAGGAGCGGCAGATGATCACACCCCTACCCATCGACCAGATGATCGATCTCCAGCATGGCACGATCAGCCGGGAGATCTTTGTCTCGCCCGAGTTCTATCGCGCCGAACTGGAGAAGCTGTTCACCCGCGCCTGGCTGTTCGCCGGGCATGAAAGCCTGATCCCCAAGCCGGGCGACTTTTTCACCTCGCGCATGGGCGAGGAGTCTGTGATCCTGTGCCGTGACGCGCAGGGCGCAGTGCATGTGTTCCTGAATTCCTGCCGGCATCGCGGGATGAAAGTGTGCCGCTATGAACAGGGGAATACGTCGCTGTTCGTCTGCCCGTATCACTCGTGGAGCTACACAACCGACGGCAAGCTGCAGGGCGTACCGCTGTACCGCGCGCTGTATGAAGGCACGCTGAACCGTGAGGAGTGGTCACTGATCGAGGTGCCACGTCTGGCGATCTACAAAGGTACCGTGTGGGCGTCCTGGGACCCAGCGGCGCCAGAGTTGCTGGAGTATCTCGGCGGTGCGGTCGATCATCTGGATCAGGTGCTGGATTGTCGCGACGGGCGGCCGGGCGGCTCTGAAGTGATCGGCATGCACAAATGGGTGTTTCCGTCCAACTGGAAGTTCGCGGCGGAGAATTTCCTTGGCGACACCTATCACAATCCGTCGCACCGCTCGGTGGACATGATCGGCATCGGGCCGAGCGGCCAGCGCGGCGTGAAAGGGCGGCGCGACAACGAATACAACAAGGGGCAGCACGTGTGGGTGGGGCATCCGGCCGGGCACGGCATGCACAGCGTGCTGATGCCGACCGAGGCGGAATATGAACCGTCGTACGCGCAATATCCGGTCGTCGATGAGTACTTCCGCCACTGCTTCTACGAACGCAAGCGCCGGCTGGGCGAGAAGGCGCGGCTGCTGCCGTTCACCGGCAACATCTTTCCGAACACCTCGTATCATGGCCGCCAACCGCGCGGGCTGTGCGTGTGGCATCCGCACAGCCCGACAGAGACCGAGGCCTGGCGGTTCTTCCTGGTGGATGCGGATGCGCCGGCGGAAGTGAAGGACGTGCTGCGGAGGTTCTACATGCGATATTCAGGGCCGGCCGGCATGACCGAGCAGGACGATATGGAGAACTGGCTGTATGCGACGGCGGCGAGCAAGGGGACCATTGCCCGGCGCTATCCGTTCAACTACCAGATGTCGATGGGCGCGTATCGCACCGACGATCCGCTGCGTGGCGATGTATCGTTGCAAATAACCGACCAGACGCCGCGGAATTACTATCGGGTATATGCGGCGTATCTGAACGGGGAGGACTGGGACTCGCTGATCGGCCGCGACCGCGTACCGGTGCGGGCAGCGGCGGAGTGATGGCGATGGCAGTGGCCACAGACATACGGCGGTTCATCGACCTGGAGCACGGAACGATCAGCCGGGAGATCTTCGTCTCGCCGGAATTCTATCGCGCGGAGCTCGAAAAGCTGTTCGCGCGTGCGTGGTTGTTCGTGGGGCATGAGAGCCAGATACCAAAGCCGGGCGACTTTTTCGCATCGCGCATGGGCGAGGAGTCCGTGATCCTGTGTCGTGACGCGCAGGGTGCGGTGCATGTGTTCCTGAATTCGTGCCGACATCGCGGGATGAAAGTCTGTCGCTACGAGCAGGGGAATACGTCGCTGTTTGTGTGCCCGTATCATTCTTGGAGCTATACCACCGATGGTAAGTTGCAGGGCGTGCCGCTGTATCGCGCTTTGTACGAGGGCACGTTGCAGCGCGAAGACTGGTCGCTGATCGAGGTACCGCGGCTGGCGGTGTACAAGGGCACCGTGTGGGCGTCGTGGGATCCACAGGCACCGGAGTTCGCGGCGTATCTTGGCAGCGCGGCCGATCATCTGGACCAGGTGCTGGATTGTCGCGACGGGAGGCCGGGCGGCGCTGAGGTGATCGGCGTGCACAAGTGGGTGTTTCCGTCGAACTGGAAGTTCGCGGCGGAGAACTTCCTTGGCGACAGCTATCACAATCCGTCGCACCGCTCGGTAGACATGATCGGCATCGGACCCAGCGGGCAGCGCGGCGCGTCGAGCAGGCGCGATAACGAATATACCGGCGGGCAACGTTTTTGGGTAGGCCATCCGGCGGGGCATGGCATGACGGGCGCGTTGATGCCGGAACAGACCGACTACGTCCCGACCTACCAACAGCATCCGGCGGTGGACGAGTATTTCCGGTATTGCTTTTATGAGCGGAAGCGCCGGCTGGGCGACAAGGCGCGGCTGCTGCCGCTGGTCGGCACGATGTTTCCCAATGCGTCGTATCACGGACGGCAGCCGCGCTCGATCTGCGTGTGGCATCCGCACAGCCCCGCCGAGACCGAGGGCTGGCGGTTCTTCCTGGTGGATGCCGATGCGCCGGCGGAAGTGAAGGACGTGCTACGCCGCTATTACATGCGCTACTCCGGGCCGGCCGGCATGACCGAGCAGGACGATATGGAAAATTGGCTGTATGCGACCGCGGCGAGCAAGGGGACGATCGCGCGGCGCTATCCGTTCAATTACCAGATGTCGATGGGGGCGTACCGGACCGACGATCCGATCGCCGGCGAGGTGTCGTTGCAGATTACCGATCAGACGCCGCGTAATTTCTATCGGGTGTACGCGGCGTATCTGGATGGCGGGGACTGGGACACGCTGATCGGGCGTGATCGAACGCCGGTGCGGGCGGCGGCAGAGTAGACCGCGCGCCGCGGCTACGTCACCGGCCGTGCGAGAACCTGTGCCATGATAGCCAGGACCAGCGGATTCCACGCGATCAGCACGTGCGGGCCGGTGATCTCGATATTCTCCGCGTCCGGGGATTTGTCGCAGCAATGCGTCCAGGCGACTACACCGTCGTCACGGCTGAACAGAAAGGTGCCTGGCACCGATAGTGGGCGCGCGACTTCCTCGGCCAGCCCCCGCAAATCGACCCCAGGCCACAGGCGAAGCAACCGGTCCACCGGCACGAACAGGCTACCGGCGGGATCGCTGAATGGGCTGCAAACCGTGATCACCCGCCGCACTTGTGTCGGCGTGCGTTGGGCAAGCCGGCGAGCAAACAAGCCACCCATGCTGAACCCAACGATGCTGACCGGACCGTGACGCTGCGACAGCACGGCAAGCTGGTCTGCCGCACCACGTAGCAGTCGCACCGTCGGGCCGCGATTGACCCCCTGCTCCCAGCCGTATGGGACATATCCAAGTGCCGACAGGAAACGCCGCACGCCCGCGGTATAGCGATCGCCGCGCAAGCTGGCGGGCAGCACGAGAACCGCATGGCCATCGCCACGCGGCGCCTCGGCGAGCAGCGCGTCGAGCGCAATTGTTTGAGACGGTCGCAGGAAGCTGGCGAATTCGCGACAGGCGGTCGCCAGGTTCGCGGTCCGCGTTGTCATTCCAGTCTCTCGGCCAATCGTTTCGGCGCGGTCAGGCGCCAGCTCCGGCGCACCAATGCGTCCAACTCAGCCCAGTCCACGCCGGCATCCAGCCGCACGCCGATCCAGCCCTTGTGACCGACATAGGGCGGGCGGAAGAACCGCTGCGCATCCGCACCGATCAGGATCGCCTGCGCTCCCGGCGGCGCCTTGCACCACACTGCTGGCGCACCGTCCCGCGTGGCGAACATTGCAAAGATCTTGCCGCGGACACGGAAAGTCGGCGTCTCCCAGGTTTCGCGTTCCTCGGCCTCGGGCAAAACGAGGCAGATCCCGCGCAGCCGTACCAGCGGTCCAGCACGCCTGCTCATCCGCCGCTTTTCGCCAGCGCGTCGAACGCCTGCAGCCGTCGGACCAGCACCGGCATTTCGTGCAGCGGAATCATATTCGGCCCGTCGCTCGGCGCGCGATCGGGATCGGGATGCGTCTCGATGAATAGCGCCGCCACGCCCACCGCCAGCGCCGCGCGCGCCAGTACCGGGGCGAATTCGCGCTCGCCGCCCGATGACGCCCCCTGCCCTCCCGGCTGCTGGACCGAGTGCGTCGCGTCGAACACCACCGGATAACCGGTGCGCGCCATGATCGGCAGCGCGCGCATGTCGCTGACCAGCGTGTTGTAGCCGAAGCTGACGCCGCGCTCGCATAGCAGGATGTTGTGGTTGCCGGTGCCGGCGATCTTCGCCGCGACATGCGCCATGTCCCACGGCGCGAGGAACTGGCCCTTCTTCACGTTGATCGCCCGCCCGGTGGCGCCGGCCGCCAGTAGCAGGTCGGTCTGGCGGCAGAGGAAGGCGGGGATCTGCAACACATCCACCGCCTCGGCCGCCGGGGCGCATTGCTCCGGCGCGTGCACGTCGGTCAGCGTCGGCAGGCCGGTGCGCTCCCGCACCTCAGCGAGGATTGCCAGGCCCTGCACCATGCCGACGCCACGCGCGGCCGCGGCGCTGGTGCGGTTCGCCTTGTCGAAGCTCGACTTGTAGATCACCCGCACGCCGGTCGCGTCGGACAGGTCGCGCAGCGCCGACGCCACCTCCAGCGCATGGTCGCGCGATTCGATCTGGCACGGACCGGCGATCAGCACGAACGGCAGGCGGTTGCCGATCGCGATCCCGCCGACGCGGACGATACGTTGTGCCTCATCCCGCATGCTGTGGTTCCCTGTGCAGCCGACGGCCGATTATAGCTCGGCCGATGCCTCCGCGGCGAACCGCGTGCTGGGTCACCCGGGCGGACGAGACGACGCCGGCGCAACCCGGCGCTGTCAATCGGAGCGCGCAGTGGGCCAGTGCACCCTGGTGTGGTGATCCTGACGGTTCGTGCCCTGGCCACCTCCGTCATTGCGAGTTGACCATCGGTCGGCGGCGGCCGACCCGCCTTGAATGAAAGAATGTTCCTCCCATCGGGATGAGCGGACCAGGTTTTCAAATTCTTTCTTGTTAGCGAAGCGAAGCAATCTCGCAGAGATATCGCGCCAACGCAGGAGCAAGATTTCGTCGTTGTGCTCGCAATAAATCGGCCTGGCAGTGACACCAATCACGCCATTACGCCAACGGAGTGTGGCAGCGGCGCTAATATCAGAACGGCTGGGACGGCTGCGGGTCCGTCTAGAGTCCAACACTCTGGAGATTGGCGTCAACCTATGAATCGGCGTCCGGCAGACGTCCGCATTTTTTCTGAATCAATCTTGCTCTTGCCTTGCTGTCGCCACCTCGGATGATCGCCGCTTCCTGTTCTGTGCAACGTTGCAATACAATGAGCTTTCTTGCTATCGGTCCCATGGCAGTCAGATTCATGTCAGAAAACATACCAGTTCCGCGCTGGATTTGTTTGGTGGATTGGTCGAAGGACATCTCCCCGTGTCCTTCCCATTCTTCGTTTGCCTGTGCCTTGAACCAGCCCTTCCAGTAATAGAAGACCTTGCTCGCGCTTATATCGGCGCAAGTCGCTTTCGTCTCCCAACGCGCAGTAGGGCGTCCGTCGATGGCAAATGTTTCCCCGCCCATTCGGACGATCCCAGTCGAGGGATCAGAATAAATCGTCACCAGGCTGAGCGCTGCCGGCTCGTCCGGGCTTAGCATCTGCAGCCAAGTCCCGGAAATCCGCCTACTAAAATCGCGCATCGACCGCGTGGTCGAGGATAAAAGCGCGTCGGGCGAGAAATATGCAAAGAAACCGACCATGGCGGTTATGATGAATACGAACAGCAGAAAGCCATAAAGTGCAACAAGTTGGGTTTCGCTTTGCCCCTTCAGGGCGATGGCGCCGACCACAACCTCTACCACGAGCAGCAGGAGTACGAAAAAGCCGAGATATGTTGTAACGGCGCCGATGATTGCGATCCGACCGGAAGCGGTGGCGCGGGCCGCATTGACCGTCATCAGGGCTCCTCCTGCTTTGTTCCAGCGCCATTCTTCCATGCGGAAGGCAGACAATCAACATCCAACCGTACCTTCGAAAAACCGACTTCCCCGCCATCCCAGTGCGGCGAAGATACAGTCGCAATGCACAGGATTGCCTGACTGGACCCCCGCTTGCGCCGACGTGACGTCGTGGCTCGCGCGCACGACCACGGGTCAGTGTCACGGGGGTCTGTCATCACACCGTAGACCACGCTGATGCCGGCAGGCAGATCCCACCAAGCGACCGCCGCTGCCTCGCCCCGGCAGGCAGGGCGAGGCAGCAGTCATGGCCCGCAACCAGCGGCGACTCGGGCCACTCAGCGAGCAGTACCACCCGGACCCCACCCCATCATCCCCGGGCCACCACCCCACGCCATCATGCCGGGGCCGGCATGCAATAGCCCAGGCAACAGCGCGCGCGTCTTCTGCGTGTCGTCCAGCGCCGCCAGCAGCGTGGTTGCCGCGGCCTGCACCGCCTTGAACGCCTGCGCGCGCTTGTCGAACATATTGGCCATGAACGCCTGGTGTTCCTGCCAGTTCATCGCGCGCATGGTGTCGAAATCGATGCTGCCGCGCAGCGCCTGCATCTGCGCCGCGCTGTCCTGCACCGCCTTCACATAGGCATCCCATGCCGCGGTTTGCTCTGGGCGGATGGCGAGCTCGGTCTTCAGCACATTCAACCGCGCGGCAGGATCGGCGAAACCGAGGCCGCCCGGTCCGCCCATCATGCCGGGGCCGCCTCGGCCATGCATGAAGACCATCGGTCCATAACCCATCGGCCCGTCGCCGGACTGCCCATAGCCCGGCGGCCCGTACCCGGGCCCGGCGGGCTGCGCCACGGCGGCCAGGCCGATTCCCCCGATCGCAGCCAGGGAAGCGGCGATCGCGAGGCCCTTTGTGATCCTGTTCATCGGAATGCTCCTGTCAGGCGGCGATTGATGTTCCGCCGTCGCACGACATCTGGCCCGCATCTGTCACCAGGCTTTGTCGCCGTCGCCCGAGTTTGTGCCGGGCTGTGCCACCCGGGCGGGCTGACAAACCTTGTGACACTTTTGCCCTCCGGCGTACGTCGCGGAGCGCCTATGGTCCGGCCGTGGACGCCTCGCCGCACATCCTGATCGTTGACGACCATCGCGAGATCCGCGAGTTGGTGGGCCGCGCCCTGACCCGGGAAGGCTTCCGCGTCACTGCGGTCGGCGATGGCAAGGCGATGCAGCGCGCCCTCGCCGACGCACACATCGACCTCATCCTGCTCGATCTGATGCTGCCGGGCGAGGACGGACTGTCGCTGTGCCGACGCGTCCGGGCTGACAGCGACATCCCGATCATCATGCTCACCGCCAAGGGCGAGGAGGTGGATCGCGTCATCGGCCTGGAGATGGGTGCCGACGACTACCTGGCGAAACCGTTCGGCAGCCGCGAACTGATCGCGCGCATTCGTGCTGTGCTACGCCGCAGCCATCGGCCGCCGGCACCATCCGATCTGCCGCCGGAGACACCGCGTTACCGCTTTGATCGCTGGGTGCTGAACACCGACAGCCGCGAACTGCTGGGCGACGACGGCGTGACGGTGCCGCTCAGCACCGGCGAGTACGAGCTGTTGATGGCATTGGTGGAACGGCCGCAGCGCGTGCTGAACCGCGACCAGTTGCTCGACCTGTCGCGTGGCCGTGCCGCGGCGGCATTCGACCGTAGTATCGACACCCAGGTGAGCCGGCTGCGCAAAAAGCTGGAGCAGGATCCGGCAGAGCCGCGGATCATCAAGACGATCTGGGGCGGTGGCTACCTGTTCGCCGCGACAGTAAGCCGGACATGACGCGCTGGCTGCCGCGCACCCTGTTCGGCCAAATGGTGCTGATCCTGCTGGCTGGTCTGCTTGTATCGCATCTTGTCGGCACGCTGATCTTTGCCTCCGACCGGGCGCAGGCGGTGCGCGCGATCGGCGGCTATGCGGCGACGCAACGCATCGCCAACCTGGCCCGGCTGGTCGACGAAGCACCGGCCGCCTGGCGCAGTCGCATCGTTGCCGCGGCGAGCGACCCCACGCTGCGGGTTACCCTGTCGTCACAGCCTCCGGCGTTTGCCGAGGCTACCGCCGACGCCGAGTTCCAGCCAATCCAGCGCTATCTCGCCGAGCAATTGCCCGCGCCGCTGGCAGAGCACCTGCATGTCGCGGTCTCCGCCACTGTACTGCCGTTCACCGGCTTCTCCCGCCACATGTCGATGGGTGGCCCACCATGGATGATGGCCGAACACGGCGGCTGGCGGGGGCTGGAGGCCGCCATTCAACTTTCCGACGGCCAGTGGCTGTCTTTCGCCACGGCGTTGCCGAACACCGGACCGGCTGCCTCCTGGCCGTTCATCGCCGCCATGGCCGTCATGGCGGTCGTCGTTGTGCTGGCCTCGATCTGGGCGGTCGGACGAGTTACCGCGCCACTGGGGGTAATCGCGCGCGCGGCCGAACAGTTGGGGCGCGACGTCAACGCGCCACCGATCGCCGAGGCTGGTACACGCGAGATGCGCCAGGCGGCACAGTCGTTCAATCAGATGCAGCAGCGGATCCAGCGGCTGCTGGACAATCGCACGCGCATGCTGGCTGCGCTGTCGCACGATCTGCGCACGCCGCTCACGCTGCTGCGGCTGCGCACCGAAAGTCTGCCGGAGGTGGGCGAGCGCGACCGCATGCTGGCGACGATCGGCGAGTTGGACGCCATGATCGACGCATCGCTGAGCTTCGCGCGCGACCAGGCCACGACGGAGACTTGGCGACGCACCGACGTGAGCGCCTTGGTCGCGTCGATCGTTGACGACATGGCGGACGCCGGCCTGCCGGTGACTATGGCGCCGGCCGAACCCGTCGTGCTGGAGTGCCAGCCTGGCACGCTGCGGCGCGCCCTCACCAACCTGATCGACAATGCGGTGAAATACGGCAAGATGGCCCACGTCACAATCGCGGCTTTAGCGTCTACTGTCAGGATCGACATCGACGACGAAGGCTCCGGCATCCCGGATGCGGAACTGCAGCGCGTGTTCGAGCCGTTCCACCGGCTGGAGCAATCGCGCAGCCGGGAGACCGGAGGAACCGGGCTCGGCCTGTCGATCGCGTTGTCGATTGTGCAAGCGCATGGCGGCGAAGTCGCGCTGTCCAACCGTCCCGGAGGCGGACTGCGCGCCATTGTGTCGCTGCCACGCTAATGCGACGCCGCGAATTCATCACTCCAACTGCTGCGCAGGTGACCACCCCGATCGTCACTTGATTCGGTCAATCCTCGACAAGCCCATTGCGCGTCGGTGCGGTGGGGGCGATGTAGCGACGATCGAGCCTCGGCACCGCGCATCTCACCCGTGCCGGTCCTTCGAGCTTGACCCTGCGCGTAGCAGGCGGCAGGAGGACAGGATGCTGTCCAGCAAGGCGAAATATGCGGTCCGCGCGGCGCTTCGCCTCGCCGAACGTCCGACGAGCGAGGAATGGGTGCAGACCGCCGATGTCGCCGCGCAGGAACGCATTCCGCGCAAGTTCCTGGAGGCGATCCTGGTGCAGTTGCGCGACCATGGCATTGTGGAGAGCCGTCGGGGGGCCCATGGCGGGCACCGGCTGGCGCGCGACCCGGCAGCGATTTCGGTCGCCGATATCATTCGCGTCGTGGATGGGCCCTTGGCGCTGACGCCCTGCGCCAGCGTGACTCGATTCCGCCCCTGCACCGATTGCGTCGACATAAGGTTGTGCCGCCTGCAGCCGCTAATGCGCCAGACGCGGGACGCGGTTGCCGCCGTGCTGGAGAATTGCTCCCTGGCAAGCTTGGTGACCGGACAGCAGAAGACGAAACGCGCGGCGGCTGTGCCTGGGCGCAAGCGTGCGGCGGCTGGGCCTGGGCGCGAGCGTGCGGCGAAACAGATGGCGTAGGGGCGCTCCCGCTGCCGCGCTGATGCCGCCGTAGTCCCGTGCCAGACGAACCGTCGGTGATTGCCGATCACGCTGGCGCCGGCGCCACGCCTCATCCCCACCGTCTGCTCCCCTTCGACGGGAGACCGAACAGTGTATCCCGGCATTGCCGCCGCTCGCGAGGGGGCAGAGCAGGGTTGGTCGGCCTCTACTGCAGCGCGGCATCAGCGCGGCTCTCCCGCAGAAGTCGGCGTGAATAGAAAAATAATCTTTTTTCGGTCGCATATTGCATATCGAGGGAAACATATTCTCTTATGCTGGCGGGCCACCGATTGCGGTGCCCGCCCGGTACCGCCGGCGAGGATCACCATGGCTGACTCCGCGACCACGTTGCTCGTCGCTACCCGCGCCGCCGAACCACCCGCGACACGGCGACACGGGCGGCCGGCGCGCCCGATGCCGCCCGGTTTGCTCTGTACACCCACTGCCCTGCCGTGGTGTCGCAGTGACGCCGGCTTCGCCGCAACACCACAGAGTTGCCAGGCTTCCGCCTGATCCAATTCCCGGAGCATCGTCCATGCTGCAATCCCATCCGATTGATATCGACGGCGTGTTCGTCGGCGCCGCCGTCCGGCTCGATCGAGGCTATCGCTTCATCGCCATCAATATGCGCCTCGAGGAACTCGATCAGACGATCTGGCCGACGCTTGCCGATGTGCAACGCCTGGCGCGCCGCATCTATCTCAACGGCAGCCCGGTCGCAGATAATGCAGAGGCGCGGTCCGACCTGCGCAGCATCGCCTAGCTTTCCTCGGGCGTTGCAGGCCCCACGCGGCATGATCCAGCCGCACCTGGAACAGGTGGTACGCCCGGTCGCCTGACGGTGCTCAGGGTGGGTGCGGCATGGGGACGCCGTGCGTCACGATCTTGTGGGGCCGGTGGCGATTTTTTGGTTGACCCGGCCGCGGATATTGTCGATTATACCTATCTGTTTGATATGGATTAAGCCTGACAGCGCCAAACCACGTCACGGGAGGCAATCGGATGAGCGCACGGCACACCGGGTTTGATCGCATCCCTTGCACCGTGCTCGATCTGTTCCAGGCGAGCCACGCGTTCGAGGGCAATGGAACCCACCCGACGCGGGCAGCCCAACGGGTTTCGCTGGCGACCGCACTGGTGAACGATCCACATCTGCTCTTGCTGGATGATCCGTTCGCGCGGCTCGATCCGATAATGCGTGCCGCGATTCAAAGTGAACTGGTCCCGCTATGGCGGCGCGCAGGCTTCACCGAGCTGTTGGCCACGAGCGACATGAACGAGGCGGCATCAGTCGCGAGCCGTGCCATCGTGCGGAGTGCGCAGTCCGCTCGCATCATGCTGGACTTGACGCTTGAGCGTGAGTTTCCGCGGCACCCTGCCGATCCGTGCCGGGTAAGGGCGCGGCGCGAATTGCTCCAGTCGCTTGATGGCGTCGGCACAAGCCAAAGCACCGGCCCGCTTGGACCGCGCCACACAGAACCATCCGAACGACCCGGCAATCTCGCGATGACGACCTGGCCTGGAGACGAACCGGCATCGCGACATACCGGAGCGCTCGCTTGATCGCACGACACAGTGTCACCAGGCATCCGCCTGATCCCCTCTCCGGAGTATGGGCCATGCTGCAATCCCACCCGATCGACATCGACGGTGTGTTCGTCGGCGCCGCTGTCCGGCTCGATCAAGGCTATCGCTTCATCGCCATCAACATGCGTCTCGAGGAGCTTGACCAGACGATCTGGCCGACCCTCGCCGACGTGCAGCGTCTGGCACGCCGCCTGTACCTGGCTCGCAGCTTCGTTGAGCGCGATGCGCCGCCAGTGCCGCCGGCTTAACACGCCATCGCCTGCACGATCGTCCGGGCGGCTTGAGATGATTTTGTGGTTGACTCCTTGGTTCCGGATTATCTATTATCCCTATAGGCTGAGTAGGGATATGGGCGACTTCGACGGCGGGCCTGCCGATGGCGACCATCGGCGTGGGTGCAAATGCCGCCGCGTCATGGCGAAGGAGATTGCGACATGCTGATCCTCAAGGTCCTCGCGGTGTGGTCGATCATCGCGATCTTCACAACGCTGCTTGTCGGCGAGACGCTTCGGCGCATGGGCTCCGCCACGCCGGACCGGCCTTTGGCAGTGATCGCGCGTCCAGCCCCGGCTCACCGGATGCGACGGACCAATAACACCGCGCAAGGCGTTCGATGATCACGCAACGCAATCCGCGCCAGCGCATCCAGGCGATCGCCGCTGGTTTCACGGCCTTGGCCTGATCCCGGCGCACGTCACCAACGCCGCCGCCACGTGGCGACCCACCGCATGAACTTCGACAATACGGGAGCCAACCGGATGATCACACGACGGACATTGCTTGCCGCACTGCCGGCAGTCGGCATCGGCACCGCGGCCACGCGCGCCATCGGCGCGCCGGGCAACACGCTGCGTGTCGGCTTCCAGAAGGGCGAGTCGATCCTGCTGGCGGCAAGGCAGAAGCGCAGCCTGGAAACGCTGCTGACTCCGCTCGGCATCGAGGTGCAATGGATCGAGTTCCAGTTCGGGCCGCCGATGCTGGAGGCGATGCGCGTCAACGCCATCGATGTCGGCGGCGTCGGCGACACGCCGCCGGTCTTCGCCCAGGCCGCGCATGGCGACCTGCTGTATATCGCAGCACAACGTGGCGGCGGCCAGGCAATCCTGCTGCCGCCAGGCTCGACGCTACACACGCTGCACGACCTGAAAGGCAAGAAGGTCGCATTTGGCCGCGGTTCCAGTGCACACAACCTGACGCTCGCGGCACTGGAGAAGGCCGGGCTGAAATACGACGACATCCAGCCGATCTATCTCGGTCCCGCCGATGCCGGGCCGGCGTTCGAACGCGGCGCTATCGACGCCTGGACGATCTGGGACCCGTACTACGCGCTGTTCGAGACAAAGCCGGGCGTGCGCGTGCTGGCGAAATGGACAGACATTACGGAGCAGAACTCGTTCTTCATGGCCCGGCGCGGCTATGTCGAGGCCAACCAACAGGTCACCGCGAAACTCGTCGGCGAGTTCACCAGGATTGCCGAATGGGCACGTTTGCACCGGCCAGACATCGCCGCATTGCTCGCGGCAGCGACCGGCATGCCGCTCGATGTCGTTCAGCGCGGCGTCGATCGCGCGCCGTTCGTCGTACGGCCGATGGACGACGAACTCACGCGCAGCCAGCAAAAGGTCGCGGAGCGGTTTCGTGCGCTGGGCCTGATTCCAACCGATATCAATGTCAGCGACGAAGTCTGGCGCGCCGGCGCATGAACCACCGACACGGAGTGAAATCGATGACCTCCCCCAATGCACCGCTCGAGCTTTTCTGGTTCCTGCCGACCGGCGGCGACGGACCCTATCTCGGCTCCGACGCCGGCCATCGCCCCGCCGAGTTCGGCTATTTGCGCGAGATCGCCGTTGCCGCCGACCGGTTGGGCTTCGGCGGCGCGCTGTTGCCGACCGGCAACAACTGCTTCGACGGCTGGACACTGGGCTCGGCGCTTGCGCCTCTCACCGAACGGCTGAAGTTCCTGCTGGCGTTGCGTCCGGGCATCCTGACGCCGGCCCTCGCGGCGCGGCAATCCGCCGCGCTGGACCGCATCAGCGACGGAAGGCTGCTGCTGAACATCGTCACCGGCGGTCTGCCGAAGGAACTCGCGGGCGACGGCGTACTGCTCGATCACGATGCCCGTTATGAACAGACCGACGAATTCCTGACCATCTGGCGTGGGTTGTTTGATGGCGGCATCGATTTTGCCGGTCGTCACCTCACTGCGCGGCACGCCAGGCTCGGGCAGTTCGACAGCGTGCAGAAGCCGCATCCGCCGCTGTGGTTCGGCGGTTCTTCGCCCGCCGGCATCGAGGTCGCGGCGCAGCACGTCGACACCTACCTGACCTGGGCGGAACCCCCGGCACAGGTGGCGGAGAAACTCGCCGCGGTGCGCGCTCGCTCCGCTGCGTTCGGACGCCGGCTGGAGTACGGGCTGCGGGTGCACCTGATCGTGCGCGAAACGGATGCCGAGGCGTGGGCAGCCGCGGACAGACTGATCAGCCGGTTGTCCGACGCAACGATCGCCGCGGCACAACGACGGCTGCACGAAGAATCGGATTCGATCGGGCAGCGCCGGCAGTTCGAGCTGCACGGCGGGCGGCGCGACAAGCTTGAAGTCAGCCCGAACCTGTGGGCCGGCGTCGGCCTGGTGCGGCATGGCGTCGGCACCGCGCTGGTCGGCAGTCCGCAGACGGTGGCGGCGCGGCTGCACGAGTACCAGGCGCTCGGCATTGGTACGGTGATCGCCTCGGGCTATCCGCATCTGGAGGAAGCGTATCGCGTCGCCGAACTGTTGTTCCCGGTGCTCGGCATCGGCCGGCAGCGCCACGAACCGGGGCGGGATTTCCGCGAAGCGACACCAAGGATCGCCGCGGAATGAAAAAGCCTCGCCCACGAACTGGGAGAGGTCGAGGCGCATCAGCGCCGAGGGTGAGGGTGCCGCAGTACGCACCGCACCTGTTCCATGTCCCGCAGCAGGTTTGCCATGTGCGTGCCCAACACCCTCACCCGCCGCGCAGCGGCGACCTCTCGCGCCGCGAAGCGGCGGGAGAGGTTTCAGGACGCCTGACATGAACCGTATCCTCCCCTGGCTCGTCCCCATCGTCGTCCTGTTGGCCTGGCAAGCGGGCTCCCAGTTCGGCGTGATCCAGGCCAACGTGCTGCCGGCACCCAGCGCCGTCGCACAGGCCGGCTGGCACCTCGCCCGCACCGGCGAACTCTGGACCAACATCGAGGTCAGCGCCGCGCGCGCCTTGCTCGGCTTTGCCGTTGGCGGCGGCATCGGCTTCACACTCGGCATGATGAACGGCCTGTCGTCCCTCAGTGAGACGCTGACCGACAGCACACTGCAAATGCTACGCAACATCCCGCATCTCGCGCTGATCCCGCTGGTCATCCTGTGGTTCGGCATCGACGAACAGGCGAAGATCTTCCTCGTCGCGCTCGGCGTGTTCTTCCCGATCTATGTCAACACCCAGCACGGCGTGCGCTCGGTCGATCCGCATTTGCTGGAGATGGGGCGCGCCTACGGCATGTCGGAAGCCGGGCTGTTCCTGCGCGTGGTGCTGCCCGGCGCGCTGCCGTCGATCTTCGTCGGCCTGCGCTACGGTCTTGGCATCATGTGGCTGACGCTGATCGTGGCGGAGACGATCTCTGCCTCGTCCGGCATCGGCTACATGGCGATGAACGCGCGTGAGTTCATGCAGGTGGACGTCGTGGTGTTCTCGATCCTGGTCTATGCGGCGCTCGGCAAGCTCGCCGACAGCATCGGGCGGCTGCTGGAGCGCACCACGCTTTCCTGGAACCCTGTTTATGCAAAGGCCTGAGCCATGACCGTCACCGTTCTCGATCATGCGGCCGACATGTCACTGCGCGCCAGTTCGCCCGGCGCCGCTATCGCGTTGCGCGGCGTGACCAAGGCGTTTGGCGCACACCGCGTGCTGCATGGCATCGATCTCGACATCGAGGCCGGCGCTTTCGTCGCCATCGTCGGCCGCAGTGGCTGCGGCAAATCGACGCTGCTGCGCCTGCTGGCCGGACTGGACCGGCCGAGCGACGGCAGCATCGCGATCGATCGACAGGCGCAAGGTTGGCAGGATGTGGTGCGGCTGATGTTCCAGGAGCCGCGGCTGCTGCCCTGGCAACGCGTGGTGCATAATGTCGAGGTCGGACTGACGCATGCCCGCAACAAGCGCGACCGGCGGCAACAGGCGGAGGATGCCTTGGTGCAGGTCGGCCTCGACGGGCGCGGGCGGCACTGGCCGGCTGTGCTGTCGGGCGGCCAGAAGCAGCGCGTGGCGCTGGCGCGCGCCCTGGTCAGCCATCCAAGACTGCTGTTGCTGGACGAACCGCTCGGCGCGCTGGACGCGCTCACCCGCATCGAAATGCAGGACCTGGTCGCCAATGTCTGGCAATCAAAGGGCTTCACCGCCGTCGTGGTGACCCACGACGTGTCGGAGGCCGTCGCGCTCGCCGACCGCGTCCTGCTGCTGGAGGATGGTACGGTCGCGATGGATGTGCCGGTCCATCTGCCGCGCCCACGACGCCGCGGTGACCGGAAAGCATCCGAGATCGAAGGCGCGCTCCTGCGCCGCCTGCTGCAACGCTGATCGGACACTGACATGGGCACCTCTCAACTGACCAGGCGTAACGCTTTGGGCGTCGCTTTCGCCACTCTCGCCGCCGGCCGCGCGACAGCCGCAGAGACGACATTGTTGAATGTCTCCTACGACCCGACGCGCGAACTGTACCGCGACATTAACCGCGCCTTCATCGCTGCGTGGCAGAAACAGACCGGTGAGCACATTGCCATCAACCAGTCGCACGGCGGATCCGGTGCACAGGCGCGCGCGGTGCTCGACGGATTGCAGGCAGACGTGGTGACGTTGGCGCTCGCCGCGGATATCGATGCGCTGGCAAAGCACGGCCTCGTCGCGGCGGATTGGCAGACGCGATTGCCCGATAATGCCTCACCAACCACGAGCACGATCGTGTTTCTGGTGCGCAAGGGAAACCCGAAGAACATCCATGACTGGCCGGACCTGATCAAGCCGGACGTCGCGGTGATCACGCCGAACCCGAAGACCTCCGGCGGTGCGCGCTGGAACTTCCTCGCTGCGCTGGCCTGGGCGAAAGCACAGCCGAATGCGACCGCGGCCTCCGCCGAGGCGTTCATGCGCACGCTCTTTCAGCACGTGCCGGTGCTCGACACCGGCGCGCGCGGTGCGACCAACAGCTTCGCGCAACGCGGCCTGGGCGACGTCTTGCTCGCCTGGGAGAACGAGGCTTGGCTGGCGCGCAATGAGTTGGGGGCGGATGAGTTCGCCATCGTCTACCCGTCGATCAGCGTGCTCGCCGAGCCTCCGGTCGCGGTGGTGGACCGCGTGGTGGACAAGCGAGGCACGCGAGCAATCGCGCAGGCGTATCTGCAGTTCCTCTACACCAAGGAGGCTCAGGAGATCGTCGCGAAGAACTACTACCGTCCCCGCGATGCGGCCGTGGCCGCGCAATATGCCGAACGCTATCCGGCACTGAAGCTCGCCACCATCCAGGATTTCGGCGGTTGGAACACGGCACAGGCCGCATACTTCGCGGATGGCGGCATGTTCGACCGCATCTTCACACCGGGAAGATGATGCTGATGCCGAGCGCCCAAAGTGACTTTCCGGCCGCCCTTCCGGTGTCATGGCCGGCGAAGGCCGACCGCCCACGCCTTGTCTTAGGCGACGCCCAACAATGAACGAACCGATAGATGGCACGCGGACCCGTTCCCCTCGTCATGCCGACCAAGGTTGGCATCCATGACTTTCATGCCCGCATCGAGGAAAGTCGTTGATGGCGGGCCGGAGCCTGCCCTCGGGCACTTGACCCGGGGGCCTGCCATGACAGGGTGGTTCGTGCAACGGTCGGCACTGCCGGGTTTCGTTCCGACTTTCGGAATCACGCTGCTTTGGCTGTCGCTGATCGTGCTGGTGCCGCTGTCAGCCTTGGTGTTGCGGCCATGGGAGCTCGGCTTGGCCGGTGTGTGGCACTCGGTTACCGAGCCACGCGTCCTTGCCGCCCTCCGCCTGAGCTTCAGTACGGCTGCGCTCGCGGCGGCGGTCAATGTACCGTTCGGACTGCTGATCGCCTGGGTGATGGTTCGCTACCGTTTTCCGGGCCGCAATCTGGCGGATTCGCTGATCGACATGCCGCTCGCACTGCCGACGGCCGTGGCCGGCATATCGCTGACCGCGTTGTTCGCGCCGAAAGGCTGGATCGGCGCGATTCTGGCACCGCTAGGGATCAAGGTCGCCTACACACCGCTTGGCATCCTGGTCGCGCTGATCTTTGTCGGGCTGCCCTTCATGGTGCGCACACTGGAACCCGTCATCATGGAACTTCCACTGGAAGCGGAGGAGGCCGCGGCGACCCTCGGAGCGACGCGCTCCCAGATTATCCGGCGTGTCGTGCTGCCGGCACTTCTGCCAGCGCTGCTGGCCGGCTTCGGCGCGGCCCTTGCCCGCGGTGTCGGCGAATATGGCTCGGTCATCTTCATCGCCGGCAACATGCCGATGATCAGCGAGATCGCGCCTTTGCTCATCGTGATTCGCCTGGAACAACTCGACTATGCCGGCGCTGCGGCGCTGGGCCTGATAATGCTGCTGGTATCGTTCGGTATTCTCCTGCTGCTGAACCTGCTCGAGCGTCGCATGAGCGTACAGCGCGCATGAGCGAAGCAGCAACACAGGAGACGCAAGCGACACGCGCGGCACTGACCATCCTGACCATCCTGCTTCTGGTCCTGCTGCTGCTGTTGCCTCTGGTCGTGGTGTTCACTGAAGCCTTCAAGCGCGGCCTTGGCGGCATCGTCGAGGCGCTCGCCGAGCCCGACGCGATCGCGGCCATTGAACTGACGCTGATCGTCGCCGCCGTCAGCGTGCCGCTGAACACGGTCTGCGGTGTCGCCGCCGCATGGTGCATCGCGCGCTTCCGTTTCCCGGGCCGCGGTCTGCTGATCACGCTGATCGAGCTGCCGCTTTCGGTATCGCCGGTCATCTCGGGTCTCGTATGGGTGCTGTTGTTCGGCGCCAATGGCTGGCTTGGGCCGGCGCTCGACCGGCTCGGCGTTCGCATCATCTTTGCCGTGCCTGGATTGATCCTCGCCACCGCCTTCGTCACCTTTCCGTTCGTCGCGCGCACGTTGATCCCGTTGATGGAGCAGCAGGGGGCGGCCGAAGAAGAGGCGGCGTTGACCTTGGGTGCCAGCGGCTGGCAGACCTTCCGGCGCGTGACGCTGCCGAACATTCGCTGGGGCTTGCTGTATGGCGTGCTGCTCTGCAACGCCCGCGCCATGGGGGAATTCGGCGCCGTCGCCGTGGTGTCAGGACATGTGCTGGGACAGACCATGACCATGCCGCTGCAGGTTGAGGCGCTATTCAACGACTATGATTGGGTTGGCGCCTTCACCATCGCCGGTCTGCTGGCGCTGCTGGCGCTGCTGACGCTGGCGGTGAAGGCCGCGCTGGAATGGCGCATCGGTGAGCGGAGCGGAGCGCTGTTGTGACAGTCGAGCTGCGCAACCTGCACAAATCGTTTGGCAACGTGGCTGCATTGGACGGCGTCAGCCTGACGATCGAGCGCGGCGAATTCATCGCATTGCTGGGTCCATCGGGTTCCGGCAAGACCACGCTGCTGCGCGTGATGGCCGGGCTGGAATTCGTCGATTCCGGCGACATCGTCATCGACGAATGCTCTATGCACAACGTGCCGGCACGGGAACGCGGCGTGGGGTTCGTGTTCCAGCATTACGCGCTGTTCCGGCACATGACAGTTGCGAGGAATATCGCATTCGGCCTGGAAGTGCGGCCGCGCAGCCGACGGCCGCCGGCGCGCGGCATCGAGGCCCGCGTGCAGTCGCTACTAAATCTGATGGAGATCGGCCATCTCGGCGGGCGCTATCCCGAGCAAATCTCCGGCGGCCAGCGGCAACGCGTGGCACTGGCCCGTGCCCTGGCCATCGAGCCTAAACTACTATTGCTCGATGAACCGTTCGGTGCGCTGGATGCAAAGGTGCGCAAGAGCCTGCGCGTCTGGCTGCGCGAATTACATGAGCGGATGGGCCTGACCAGCATCTTCGTCACCCATGATCAGGCTGAGGCGATGGAGATGGCCGATCGCGTCGCGGTGCTGCGCACCGGGCGAATCGAACAGGTGGATGCGCCGGCCAGGCTATACGCCGAACCAGCCAATGCGTTCGTCCATGAGTTCATGGGCGAATCGGTGCAATTCCGCTGCCTGGTTGCCAATGGCCGCGCCTGGGTTGATGGCCTGCCCGATATCGTTCTGCCCTGCCGATGTCCGTCAGGACCGGCGGTTGCGTTGATCCGGCCGCACGAGATCGGCCTGCTGCCAGGGCCGGGGCCGGCACGGGTGGAGGCCCAGCACCACGTCGGGCCGCTGCACCGGGCTCGTATCGCGCTGGATGGCCGGGTATTCGACGTGCCGATTCCAGAAGGCCGATGGTGGCCTGCCGCCGGCCAGACATGCAGGCTCGACCTGTCGTCGGCCAGGGTTTATCCATGGCCCTCTGATGCGGCCGGCTTGCCACGTGGCGGCGATCGAGAGCTTGATCCTCCAACACCTGCCGCGATGCTGATAGAGGAGAGCAGCGCGTGACCGTCGAATTCATCGGCATGATCCACCACCGGCATGGCTCGGAGATCCATCCGCCCGCCAATGTCGTGCTGGATCGCGGCTATATCCGCGACTTCGCCCAGGCGGCGGAGGCGGGCGGCTTCAACAAGCTGCTGGTCGGGTATTTTTCTGACGCGCCGGATGGCTTCCTGGTCGCCGCGAATGCCTCCGCGCATACCGAGCGGGTCGGTTTCCTGGTGGCGCATCGCCCGGGGTTCGTCGCGCCCACTCTCGCGGCACGCAAGTTCGCGACGCTCGACCAGATCACCGGCGGACGCGCGGCGATCCACGTGATCAGCGGCGGCGATGACGTCGACCAGTTTCGCGATGGCGACGAGCTGGACAAGGACGCGCGCTACGCCCGCACCGACGAATACGTGCACATCCTGAAGCGCGTCTGGACGGAGCAGGGAGCGATCGATCACACGGGCCAGTATTATCGGTTCGCAGGGGCATCGACCGCGGTGCGCTGCGTGCAGCAACCGCGCATCCCGATCTATTTCGGCGGTGCCTCCGATGCGGCGGTCGCAGTCGCCGGCAAGCATGCCGACGTTTACGCGTTGTGGGGCGAGACGCATGCGCAAGTGCGCGAGATCACCGCGCGGGTGCGGGCCGCGGCGGCGCAGCACGGGCGCTCGGTGCGGTTCAGCCTGTCCCTGCGGCCTATCCTCGCGGCAACCGAGGAAGCGGCGTGGGCGCGCGCGGAACATATCAAGCAGCGCATTGGCGAGCTGCGCGCGAAGGCCGGGCTTGGGCCACGCGATCCGGTCAACGAAGGCTCCCGCCGCTTGCTCGAGGCCGCCGCGCAGGGCGAGCGGCTGGATACACGGCTGTGGACCGGCGCGGCACTGCTGACCGGCGCGCGCGGCAACACCACTAGCCTGGTCGGCACACCGCAACAGGTCGCCGAGGCACTGGTGGACTATTACGACCTGGGGGTGACCACGTTCCTGATTCGCGGCTTCGATCCGCTGGACGATGCGATCGAGTACGGGCGCTCGCTGCTGCCGCTGACCCGGCAACTTATCGCGCAACGGGAGGCGGCGCAGGCCGCGGCGTAGTATCCTCTCCCCGTCGCCCTATGGGAGGGGGAGGATGCCGCCGCCGGGACGTGTCATCCTGCCTGACAGTCCACAACAAGCGGGGGAAGGGAGGCCGCGATGTTCGAAGGGTTCATCCGTACTGAAATCGAAACCAGCGGCGCGCGCATTCATTTGCGCCATGGCGGCGACGGCCCGCCATTGCTGCTGCTGCACGGCAACCCGTTGACGCACGCCTCCTGGCACGGCGTTGCCGACCGCCTTGCCGAGCATTTCCACGTCGTCTGTCCCGATCTGCGCGGCTACGGCGACAGCGTCGGTCCCGAGGATGGCGGCGAGAACCACATCAACTACTCGTTCCGAGCGATGGCATTGGATCAGGTCGAACTGATGGAGCGGCTCGGCTATCGCGAGTTCATGGTGGCCGGCCACGATCGCGGTGCCCGCACTACCGCGCGCCTGTGTCTCGATCATCCCGGACGGATCAAGCGTGCCGCGGTCGTCGACATTCTGCCAAATTACCACATCTGGACGCATACGTCGAAGCAATGGGCCACGAAATCATGGCATTGGCTGTTCATGATCCAACCCTACGACATGCCGGAGCGGATGATGGCCGGCGTGCCGGCCGCCTACTACATGGAAAAGAAACTATCGAAGCCCGGCATCGGGCTAGGCTTCTTTCATCCGGAGGCGTTTGCCGAATACGTCCGCTGCTTCACCTGGAAGACGATCCGTGGTTCGTGCGAGGACTATCGCGCCTGCGCGAGTTGCGACTTCGAGATGGACACCGCCGACCACCACGCGGGACGCAAGATCGAGTGCCCACTGCTTGTCACCTGGGGTGCCAAGAGCCATACCGGCTCGGTGCATGGTGACGTGTTGTCGGTGTGGCGGGACTACGCAACGAATGCGATGGGCGGACCGATCGATTGCGGTCATTACGTTCCAGAAGAAGCGCCGGATGCGGTGTTCAGCATGTTCATGCGGCACTTCGCCTAAGAGTCCGACTCGAATCGGGGTCAGAACGCCGATAAGTCGTTGATTTCCTTGAGTAGTGGATCGCCGTTCCCGAGCGCAGCGCCGGACCAAGCCATTGACAGGACTCTGGATTTTTCCATTCCGTCAGAGTTCCGATACGGCCTCTAAGGGATCCTCTCCCGCACCGCGGGACAGGATCCTTGCCTCCCTATGCAGAGGCCAGGAACGATCGTCAGCCACCAGTCGCCGACCATCGGCATAATCCGGCTGCCCGCTCGCTTGCCGCCGCCGCACCGGCTTGTGCAGACTTGCCGCCCGCGACAGAGGAGCCACCCATGAAGGGCCTGTTCATGGACGCCGTCGACGACCTGGCCGAGGTGTTCGCCCGCGTCGTCCGCGCCGACGACCCGCCGGTGACGGTCAACGAGCAGGAACGGGTGAGTGCCGAGGAATTGCCGGGTCTGCTGGCGGGGTATGATTTCGTGCTCGACGATCACTCGCAGATGCCCACCGAGGTGATGCGCCGCTGCACCGGCCTGAAGGACATCATCTTCCTCGGCACCGGCGCGCGCAGCTACATGCACCCGGAGGAACTCGCCGAACTCGGCATCACCGTGCACATCATCAAGGGCTACGGCGACACCGCGGTGGCGGAGCATGCGATCGCCCTGATGTGGGCAGCCGCGCGCGGCATCGCGCGCATGGACCGGGCAATCCGCGACGGCAACTGGCTACGCACCGAAGGCCCGCAGCTAACCGGCAAGACCCTCGGATTGCTCGGGTTCGGCGGCATTGCCGCGGAGGTGGCGCGCATCGCGCACGGCTCCGGCATGCGGGTGCTGGCGTGGAACCGCTCGGCGAAGCGTGCGGCGGACGTGACGTTCGTCGATCTCGACACGCTGCTGGCGGAAAGCCACGTGCTGTCGGTACACCTGCTGCTGAACGACGAGACGCGCGGGCTGCTGAGTGCGGCACGGATCGGGCGCATGCGGCCGGGGGCGATCCTGGTGAACACCGCCCGCGGTGCCATCGTCGACGAGGCGGCGATGATCGCCGCGCTGCAGGACGGCCGCTTGCGTCACGCGGCGCTGGACGTGTTCGCCACCGAGCCGCTGCCGGCCGGACACCCCCTGACGCGCCTGGAGAACGTGACGCTATCGGCGCATTCGGCGTTCCGCACGCCGGAGGCGAGCGAGAACCTGATCCGCCGCGCGTTGGACATCGCGCGCGACCTGGCGGCGGGGCGGCGCTGAGGGCGCCGATCGCCGACGCTCGCCGCCCCACGCGCCCCGGTGGGATCGCCGCACACCAGGCGATACCGCCGGACCCATCGCCTGCTATAATCCATGTGTACGCCCGCCTGGCGAAATGGTAGACGCTGCGGACTTAAAATCCGAAGCCGAAAGGCGTGGGGGTTCGAATCCCCCGGCGGGCACCAAGCACATCACGCAAGGCCTTCCAACCAACAACCAGCAACATCCCCCAGCCGCCAATAGCCACCCAACGCGTGTTCATCCGACCGCCCATGACCAGACAGCACAAGCCCCCCTCCGACGCGCTTGCCGCCTGCGCTTCGCTCGGTGCAGGTCCATACCGGGACTATGTCGGTCGGCTAATACCTCAAGGAGCTCCACAGCTCCCACGCGTTCTGACAGATCTTGAGCCATGAGGCGGTCGGCGGCGAAGCCGAAAGCTCTCCTGTGCGGGACATCTTGAAGCGGTCGATGTAACCAACCAGCAATCCGGGGCCGGCCAGTTCCACAGTACCGTTCGGATGCCCGGCGTCTTCGTACCGCACATAGAGCAATGTGTTGTCGCCGTAGGACCGCATCGCGGCGTGCAGCCGCGCGAGCTCGGCCTCGGTCAGGTTCCGGTCGGTCAACCGAAAGACAAAGATCTTGTTGCCCTGTTCAAGGTCCTCGATCAGCTTGCGCGCCAGGAACTGCAGCCGCCGGCGGGCCGACGCGTACATGCGGTCGAACGCCACCTCATCCTCGTAGATGAACGCCCGCATGAACATGAAGCCGCGGCGGTCTCGCGTGCAGTACTCGCCCCGTCCACCACTGATCGCTGAGACAAACAGTTCGGTGTTCGCTGTGCTGCCGACGCCCTCGAACCGAGACTCCAGCACGGCAACGATGCCCTCATACGGCATGTCCGCCCAACGCAGCAGACCCAACGGCTCAGCGCCGCAGTCGCGCTGGAAGATGCCGAACTCGCAGCCGAGGCCGCGCCCGCCCAGGTTCTCGAATTGCAGCACCAGATCGCGCACCTGCCGATCCACCGCCCCCGCCTCGGGCTTCGGCGCCGGCGCGACCTGAGCCGCCATCGCCGCCGCCGCGGCCGGGTCGCCCACCGGATCGACGTTGGCGTCGGCCGCCGCCTGCCCGATGCTGCCGGGTGGCTGCGCGGTTCCCGCCTGAGCCAGCGTCTCTGTCGCGGCTTCTGGTTCCGCCGCCCGCAGCAGTTCAGCCGCATCGGGAAGCCGCGCCCGCCCCTCGGCAAGCAGGGCCTCAGCCTCGTCGTGCCGCCCCAGTTCGGCGAGCGCCTGGGCCGCCAGCACATAGGCTTCGGCATGGTCCGGGAAGCGCGCGCGCACGGCCGCCCAGCGCTCCACCGCAGCGGGCCAGTCGCGGCTGATCTGCGCCAGCCAGGCATGCTCGGTCAGCGGCGAACGCCGATCGGGGAAGCGCGCGATCGCCTCCCGCAGCAGCCGCTCCGCCTCATCCGCCCGCCCCTGCTCCCGCATCGCCCGGGCGCCGCCGGTGTATGCGACCTCCTCCTCCGGCAGCCACGCGCGCACCGCGTCCCAGCAGCGCGCCGCCTCCGCCCAGTCCCGCCGCGCCTGGGCGAGCCACGCCTGCTCCACCACCACCTGCGGCTCGTCGGGAAAGCGCTCGGCCGCATCGCACAGCAGCGCTTCCGCCTCCGCCATCCGCCCCTGCTCCCGCAGCGCCACCGCGCCGGCGGTATAGCCCACGAGCACCTCCGGAGCGTGCGCGCGCACCGTTTCCCAGCGGCTCGCCGCCTCCGGCCAGTCGCGCCGGATATGCGCCACCCAGCCATGCTCGAACGTCAGCCAGGCCACGTCCGGAAAGCGCTCCAGCGCCTCCCGCAGCAGCGCGTCGGCCCGGTCGAACTCGCCGGCATTGCGATGGGCGATTGCGGCGCCGGAGTAACCCTGCGGCTGCGCGGGGAAGCGCTCGCGCACCGCGGTCCAGCGGCGCAGCGCCTCCGGCCAGTCCTGCCGCGCCTGGGCGAGCCAGGCGTAATCGATCGCCGGCCCGGGATCGGCGGCGAAGCGGGGGATCGCTGCGGCCAGCAGCGCCTCGGCCTCCGCGTCACGCCCGGCTTCCCGCAATGCGGCGGCGCCGTCCGTGACGCCGGCAGCGGAGCCGGGAAAACGGTCCCGCACCGCCTGCCAGCGCCGCAGCGCATCCTCGGTGGCGCCCTGTTGCTGCGCGGTGCGGGCGGCTTCGACGGCGAACGGAGCGTGGTTGGGGAAGCGGAACTGGGCGGCGTCGAGCAGGACCGCGGCTTCGGCGAGGCGGCCGGCGGCGCGCAGGGCCTGGATCGGCGCCAGCAGCGGCGCCGGATCGTCGGGCGAGCATGCGGCGAGTGCCGCCCACTCTGCCAGGGCGCGGCCGGAGGCGCCGGTCGCTTCGGCCGGGGTGCTGTCGGGGGAAGCCAGGTCGGCCATCGGGTCCGGTCTGCATGGGGGGAAGCGGCGGGCAATAGCTACCGCAATTCCCTGCCCAACCGCCACGTCTGCACAGCGGCCGATGGCGGTCTGGGATGGCACGGATGCATGCCAGGCGGAAGGCGGAGATTGCCACCTGGGGGGGACGTCGCCACGGGGCCGGCCAGGACAGCCGGTCCAGGCGTTAGAGCATGCTCACCCGGACCCGGATCGCCTGGGTTCCGCCGCGGCGCGGTCGACGACCGGCGGCGTGTCATCTGTGTCTCGTAGTCTCGTACGCGTCTCGCTGTCCAGTACCAGTCTCATAGTCTCGTATTGCAGGATGAGATGCATCGGGCAGGACTGATGCGGGCAAAATCGGCTCAGGTCCGGTTCTCGACGTGCCTGACCGCGACGCGGGTTTTGCGCGAGCCAGCCGGGCGATCCCGGCGATGCCGGCGCGGATGAACGACGGCGGTTTCTCACCTTCGTCTCAGGCTCCCGTATCCGTCTCGCCATCTCATAGATCAGGCGGCATCCCATGAGACAAGACTCGGCATCGGCAGAACGACCTGTGGCTGTCGTCGGCTTTGGGGTCGCATCGCTGCGTTTGGGGCGAGGGTCCATTATGATGATGTGGTGTTAGAATATCACACTAACAAGGTGGCTTGCCGCCCTGTTCGGTGGCCTTATGGGGCTGTCCCACGCGCTCCTTGCCATCCCCGCGCAAGCAGGGCCCCCGACCACATGGGTCCCCGCTTTGCACGGAGTGACGGGGATGGAGTGTCTCGCCGGCGGCTCGTCTCGCTGTGTGGGAGACTGCGGCGCATGGGGTGAGGGTGGCAGGATCCCCACTCCCCCGTCATGGCCGGCCTTGTGCCGGCCACCCACGAGTTTGCCGCGTGGCACGAAGAAATGTCCTGGGTGGCCGGTTGCAGCCTGTCCTCCGGCCGGCCTTCGGCCCGTCCAGTACGCCGTCCCTGACACAAGGGGGCCGGCATGCGCCCCGGCTTCTGCGACGCTCCGCGCCCCTCGGCTTCGTGCTGAAACCCTTGCGCTGGCGCATCCCGCGATGGCCGTTGGAATGCGGAACAGGCTCACTCCGCGGCAGCCACCCAGGGTTCGTACGTGTCCGCCCAGCGCAGCGTCGAGGTGTTGCCGTTGATGATGG
>Ga0209415_10003378_pt1 | contig 29689 bp, 20 predicted proteins | sample PeaSoiSIISIP2007_FD_187696 | JGI IMG/M metagenome (GOLD analysis project Ga0209415, IMG submission 187696) | Peat soil microbial communities from Weissenstadt, Germany - SII-SIP-2007 (SPAdes) (version 2) | ecosystem: Environmental > Terrestrial > Soil > Wetlands > Peat | place: Germany...
TCGGCACGTGTTCCTCGGCGATCCGCCGAGTTTGCGCGAAGCGCGTGTCACCCATACCGGAGGGCCTGACGGTTTTGGCCGACGCCTATCTGATTGCAGCCGCAATCTTCGCCGCGCCCGCGGTAGGGCTGAAGGAATGTCTCACCAAGTACCGGCATCATGGCGCGAATCTGACGGCTTCGGCTTCCGGGGACGCTCGACGGCAGGCGCGGGCTCTCCAGTGCAGCCGATTGGCCCGGGCGGAGGTCCAGAAGTGGCTCGAGGGACAGGGATTCCGCCGCGGGCAACCGGCCGTAGAGGCCCTTCTCGAACGCATGCGGCTGGTGGATGAACGCCTGGAGTTCAGCCTTGCAGGACCGAGCCGCCCTGAATTCTTCGCGCATCTGCGGGCGCATTACCGGCTGTATTCGCCGCTCTGGAAACGGCGATACAGGATTTTCCAGTCACTGACGTGCCTTGGGGGTCTTCTCCTGGGATACAGAGGCTATCACTCTCTGCAGGAACGGTACCGGAACGCCCGTTCTGTTGTCCGCTTCCGTAAGACGGCATTCCCGGTCGCCCGGGCGCTGCAGCACTGATCGTGAAACGAAACAGGGAATTGGATTCCGGTACGAGACTGCGCTGAACCGAAAATGAGCCGGCTTCTTCTCTCCGCGGTCTTGAACACTTACAACTACGGCTGCTTTATCGAAGAAGCCGTCGAAAGTGTTCTCGCCCAGGATTGTCCTGCGTCCGAAATGGAGATTCTGGTGGTGGACGACGGCTCTACGGACGACACGGCGGACCGAGTTCGTAAGTTTGGCAGCCGGGTGCGCTACCTGTACAAGCCCAATGGCGGGCAATCCTCGGCGGTGAACCTGGGATTCGAGCACGCGCAGGGTGGGATCGTCGCGTTGTTGGACGCAGACGACGTATGGCTGCCGGGAAAGGCCCGGGCGGTCCTGGAGGCCTTTGCGGCGAACCCGTCGGCCGTGATGGTTACGCACAAGCGGATTGTCTGGGATGCGGCCACGGGCGCTGCCGATGAGGACGAAGACTTGCCGGTTCTGTCGGGTGCGTTTCCTCCGACGGCGACCGATTTGCTGCGCCACGCGGCTAGTTCCACCTCCGCGCTCTCTTTTCGTGCCAATCTTGTTCAGCCTCTGTTGCCGATTCCCAAGTCGCTGGTGCTGCACGCAGACAGTTATTTGATCGCGCTCAGCGTGCTGCTTGCTCCGGTCGTGGCGCTCAATCAGCCGCTGGTGCGGTACCGGATCCACGAGCGAAACCTGTTCCAATTCGCGAAGGCGGAGCAGGAACGGGCGCAGAACCGTTTGCGATGGCTCCGAGAATTCACCCGCGAGATCAAGGCCTGGATGAGCTCTCACGATTTTGATCTGCGCGATCCCGCCCTGGCGGCGTATGCCGGGCGCTTCGACCTGATCGAACAGACCTACCGATTCTCGGCGCAGGGCGCGTCCCGCGGGGAGTTCTACCGGCATCTCCGCCAGCATGCCCGCGTGTATGAGCCGCTCTGGACTCGGCGGTATCGCGCATACCGGATGCTGCTGAGCCTGGCCGGCTTCATCCTGGGCTACGAGAGGTTCACGGGTTTGCGCAAACGCTATCGCGATTCCGGAGCGGCGCTGCGCGTGCGGAAAGAGCTGCTTCCAGCGCGCAGCACTGAGGTGGCGCTGCCGTGAGTGCGACCGTGAACGACCGCGGATTCTACGAGCGCTTCTGGGGCGAATTCCGCGGCCCGCTCGAGATGCAGCTCGCCATTCACCGAGAGTCGCGGCGGCCGCTGCTGAAACTGCTCGCGGGGTTGCTCCCCGGCTCCGGCACGGTGCGGACGCTCGAAGTAGGCTGCGGCACGGCCGTGGATAGCTGCCTGCTGGCCGCGGCGCACGGTCGCGTGGAATCGTACGCTTGCGATTTGTCGGAAAAAGCGGTGAATGTGGCGCGGAGGAATGCGCTGGCCATGGGAGTCGAGCTGCGCACGTTCGTGGGGGATTTGACGACGCTGCCGTTTGCCGACGCCTCGTTCGATCTGGTGTTCAGCCAGGGAGTGCTCGAACACTTCACCGATCCAGCGCCGGCGGTGCGCGAGCAGGTGCGCGTGCTCCGGCCGGGCGGGGCGCTGGTGGTGGACGTGCCGCAGAAATTCAACGTCTACACGCTGCGGAAGCATCAGGCCATGCGCGAAAATCGCTGGCCGTGGGGCTGGGAAACGGAGTACAGCGCCGGGGAGCTGAGGGCCTGGGCGCCGCGCTACGGCCTGCAAGTGGCCGGCACGGTAGGCTACCAGCACGGGAAATTTGTGGACCGGCTGCTCGTCCATCCGCACCGGTCGCTGCGGCGGCTGCTGGCACGCAGGAATGGGCATTCCTCGCCGAATGGATACCACCCGGGACCGCTGGCGCAGCGATGGGAAGCGATGTGGGACGGCGTGGACGCGCGCCTGGGACCGTACCTGGCCATAAACGTCGCTGTCGCGTTCCGGAAAACCACTTGAGAATTTGTCCAGAGCAATGAGCCACACGGCTGCCATGGAATCTCCGGTTCTGGCGAATGAAGGGATGACCCCGCGTGCCGGAGAAAAGGCTGCCCGGCCGATGCGGATTCTCTTCGTTGCAGCTTTTGGAGGTGATCGCCGGACGGGCGCGGGAAATGCAGTGTCGTCGCTGGCCGAGGCGCTGCGCGGCCGCGGGCACACGGTGGACCTGATGCTGGCGGGGGACGTTCCGGCCGCGGCGCGGGCCGGACGGCTTGCCCGGCTGCTTTTTCCCATTGTCGCGGCGCGGCGCATCGCGCAGAGCGAGCGGCGGGGGACGCATTACGACGCAGTGGTGATCCACGAACCCTCGGCGATGGCCTATGCCATCGCGCGCAAATGGAATCCCCGGCTTCCGCCTTGTGTGGTGATGTCGCACGGCGTGGAACAGCGCTGCTGGGAACTGAGCGCGGAAAGAACCCGGCGTTCGCTGAAGGCGCGCATCGTCTATCCACTCACGGAGCTTTTCCAGGCGAACTACTCCCTGCGGCACGCGGACGCTGTGGCGTGCCTATCGAGCGACGATGCGGAATATATCGAACGCCGCCTGGGCGTGCCGGCGGGGCGGATTCATCGCATGAGCAATGGCGTGGACGCGGAGCTGTTGCGCGTGGAATTTCAGCCGCGCGCGCAGCCGGGCCTGCTCTTCATGGGTTCGTGGATTCCGCGGAAGGGGACGCGGGAGTTCGTTGAAGCTTTTACTCCGTTGCGCGCGGCTTCGCCGGGCCTCCGCTGCACTGTCATCGGTTCGGGGACTTCCGCCGAGGCGGTGCGCGGGGATTTTGCGCCTGCGGACCGCGAGGCCGTGGACGTCATTCCCACGGTCACCCGGGAGGAATTGCCGGGGCTCTTGGCGCGCGACCAGATTTACGTCCTGCCGTCGCATTTCGAGGGTATGCCGCTGACGTTGCTGGAAGCGATGGCGGCGGGGCTGCCTTGCGTGACTACGAACATCTGCGGCATGCAGGATCTGATCGTTGACGGTAAGAACGGTTATCTGATTCCTCCGGGAGACGTGGCCAGGTTGGTTTCCGCCGTTCGCACGCTGCTCGCTGCCGATGTCCTGCGCCTGCGCATCGGAAACGCCGCGCGGGAAACCGCGCGCGGGCGAACGTGGGACTGTGTCGCGCAGGAGTGGGAAGCGGTTTTGGGGGAAGCAGCGGGGAGGAAACCGCGGCGATTCGTTGTGCATGACGGCCGCTGGAGCGACGAGCTTAACAGCGATGGGCAGCAGCGCCTTGCGGATCTGGTGATTGCGCTTGCGGACGACCTCCGGGAAACTCCCGATCCTTGCGCCGAAATGGCCCGCTGGGCGGAACTCGGCATTCGTGGACGCATTCTGGATCTGGGTTGCGGCACGACCTGGAAAACCTATTGCCTGAACCGGAACCCGGCGAACCGCGCCGTCGGCTGCGACATCGAGTTTCGTCTGCTGGACTATGGGCGCAAGACGTTTAGCCCCGGACCGCTGGTGCAGGGCTCGGCCGATGCACTGCCGTTTCCATCGAGCTACTTCGACTGGGTGATTTCCGTGGAAGTGATCGAGCACGTGCCGGATGCGCAGGCGATGTTGCGCGAAGTTCAGCGCGTTCTCTGCCCTGGCGGCAAAGTACTGCTGACCACACCGAACCGGCTGCAGTACCTGCGGCCGTGGCGGCCGAATTGGTTTTATCAGGCCTTGCGGCATCGGATCGTGCTGGACGCGTCCCACGTGCGTGAGTTCAACGACGCCGAACTGACTGGGTTGCTGCCGCCCGGACTTCTTCTCTCACGGCTCGATTTTCGAGGGGCGTTGTGCGGCTGGCCGCTCCAGGTGTCCATCGAGGCGGTGCCCCAGCCCTTCAAGCGCTGGTGGGCGCAGGGGCTCGAGGTGGTGGCTCAAAAGGGAGCTACGAATGGCTCCTGACGGGAAAATCAGAAGCGGTGCGCTGGCCTGGGCCCGGAGAAACGCCCGGGAGCTGAACTGGGAGATCGCGCGGGATATGGGCGCCGTTGCACCAGCGGCGGGGGCGGCGGTGGCCGACATCGGGTGCGGAGCCAAACCTTATCAACAGTACTTCCCTGGCGCTGCACGGTATCTTGGGATTGATCTGCCCGCGGAACGCTCCGCAAACAAACTGGAGAAGCGCGCGGACGTGTACGCGGATCTGCGACGGCTTCCGATTGCGGACGAGAGCTTCGATGTGGTGCTCTGCACGCAGGTGCTCGAACACGTGCCGGAGCCTGCCCGGGTGCTCGCGGAGGCGCACCGCATTCTGCGCACTGGGGGCACGGCGGTTCTCACCGTTCCTTTCATGGCCGCCGAGCACGAAGAGCCGCACGATTACCTGCGGTTTACCTCCTACGGAATTGCGGATCTACTCGAGCGGTGCGGGTTCGAGGCTGTGAGCGTGAAAAAGCAGTTTGGCTTCTGGTCGGCTATCGGCGAAATGATCTACTGGCATTACCACAGGAAAGTGGCGGGAACGCGCTGGGAGAAATACTGGTTTGCCGCGGGGACCACGATCTTTCTACGCGGTTTCCACCTGCTGAACCGGCTCGACCCCGATGAGAAGCTGGTCCTGAATTTGTTCGTGACTGCCCGGAAAGCGCCGGTGGAGCGTGTACGGGAATCCGGCGCGGCCAATGAAGTGCGAGAGCAAGAGGAAGTGCGTCTATGAGTCTGGAGAGACCGGAGAGCGGCGCTTCCACGGCGACAGCGGAAGCGGAGAAAAAAGAACTCCGGCGGTACTGGGACGCGCACCCGATATCGACGGACAGCGTGCCGTACGAGGCGGGGACGCGGGAATCGTTCGAAGCAATTTACGCGAACTGGCGGGCCACGATTGACCAGATGCGGCTGGACTTTCTGGAGTCGTGCCGCGGGCGGCGGGTGCTGGAAGTGGGCTGCGGGATCGGCAAGGACGCGCGCTTCCTGACGGAGAACGGAATTGACTACACCGGCCTGGACTACAGCTTCCGCACGCTGGGACTTGCGCACAAACATTTTGATTACGCCGGATTGCGGAAGCGATTCGTGAACGGGGACGCGGTGGCGCTACCGTTTGCGGACGGCGCGTTCGGGCTGGCGGTGTCCATCGGCGTGATTCACCACATCGTGGGGACGCCGGAAGCGTGCCGGGAGCTGGTGCGGGTGACGGCGCCGGGCGGGATCGTGCGGGTGATGTTCTACAACCGGGAGTCGTACCACTACGCCTTGGTGAACTGGGTGGTGCGGCCGCTCATCTGGCTGATGTTGCATGTGCCGGCGCTCGAAGTGTTCTTGCGCTGGGCGCCGGAGAAATACCGGAATCTCTACGCCATCTCGAAACAGCACGGGCTGTCGCGCGAGCGCTTGCTGGCTACCAGCGCGGACACCAGCTTCGCGGGACAGGACAATTTCATCCCGCGCTCGGGCTTCTGGACGGAGCGGGAGATGCGGGAATTGTTCCGAGGGCTGGAGGATTTCCACTTCGTGCGTTGCGACCTGAAGTATTTTCCCCTGCCTTTCCTGCGCGGCTGGGTGGAGGGGAAGTGGGGATTCTTCCTGACGATGACGGCGCGGAAACCCGTGGCGGCGAAAGCTGTGCCAGCCAGCGCGCGTCACGCCGCGGCCGGATCGCACTAGCCATGCTCTCCGCGCAAAAGCTGCCGTTTCTCCGCCGGATGATGCGGCACCGGCTCTCCGGCCGGCGCGCGGCCTGCCCGTACTGCGACGGGACGCGGCTGCGCCGCGTGGCGCGGAAGCGGCTGGTGCTGGACGTGTTTGAATGCGGCGGCTGTCTGCTGCTGTTCCGGTGGCCGATGGAGACGGAGGAAGAGTTCCGGGTGTTCTACCAGGCGGAATATTGCGAGGGTGCGATCACCGACGTGCCATCGGCGGAAGGGCTTGCGGAGATGAGCCGGAAGGGATTTGCAGGCACATCGCTCGACCTCTCCTCCAAGATCGAGCTGCTGCGCGGGCTCGAGCCGCGCGGCCGCGCGCTCGACTATGGCTGCTCGTGGGGATACGGAGTCTTCCAGCTTCGGGCCGCGGGGTACGACGCGACAGGCTTTGAAATTTCCCGCCCGCGCGCGGAATACGCGCGGCAATGGCTCGGCCGAGGAATCCTGGACGATCCCGCGGCGCTCGATGGAACCGTGCCCGGGTTGTTCGACGTGGTATTCAGCAACCACGTGGTGGAGCACCTGCGCGAGCTGCGCCGTGCCTTGGACCTATTTTCGCGGCTGCTGCGCCCGCAGGGGCTGCTCTTCACCGTCCTTCCGAACTTCTCCGGCCGCGAGGCGCGGAATGGCCGCTTCCTAAACTGGATTGGGGCGGCCCATCCGATCGCGCCGACTCGGGATTTTTTCCTCCGGAACCTCACGAATCATCATTTTCGCGATGTCCATTGTTTCTCCGGGCCGTTCACGGAAGCGGTGACGCGCAGCGTTTCGGCGGGCGAATTCGGGGGCCTGGATCAAGATGGCGACGAATTGCTGGTCCTGGCGCGGAAAGAGGGATAGCGCGGCTATGCATGTTTTGATCCTCACCCGGAATTTCCCGCCGCGATCTTGCGGCGTGGGGGACTACTCCTGCCGGATGGCTGAGGCGCTGGCCGCGGCAGGGGACAACGTGGTCGTGCTCACCGAGCCTACCGAGAGGCCGCGCCACTCGGACATCGGTTTGAGGGAGCATCGTCTTCGCGGGTGGGGGGATTTGACACCGGTGCTGCGGGAGATTGCAGCGGCCGCGCCCGACCGCGTACAGCTCGAATATTCGGGATACGCGTGGGGACGTTGGGGAGTGGCGTGGTGGCTGAATGCGCTGCTCTTTGCGCTGCGACGGCGGAAGATTCCGGTGCACATCGGGCTGCACGAGACGGCCATCCGCATGCGCCAGCACCCGGGGCAAATTCCCGTGGCACTGGCGCAGTGGGTGCACATCGGGCTGATGCTGGCCGCGGTCCCGCGGGGCGGGATCGAGCTGAACATGCCCTCGCGCGTCAAGCTGCTGGGTCGTCTGTTTCCGTGGTGGCGCACGAAGCTGTGCTACCGGCCGAACTCGAGCACGATTCCGGTGGTGCCGATGAGTGAGGCGGAGCGGGAGGCCATGCGGAGTGAGCGAGGCGTTGCAAACGGCGAGGCCGTGGTGGCCACGTTCGGAATGTTTCACACGGCCAAGCATTACGAGGCTCTCATTGGCGCGGTGGCACGTCTGGTCCGCACGCGGAAAGTGAAACTCTGGATGTTGGGGGATGCGGACATGGCGGCGCCCGAGTATTTAGGGCGGCTGAAGAGGATGGCGCGCGAGGGCGGGATTGAGGAGCAGGTCTGGTGGCCGGGGCGAATGGAGGCTGCGCAGGTTTCCCGCGCGCTCCAAGCTGCCGACGTGTTCGTGCTCCCACAGCCGGACGGACATCTGACGCGCAGCAGCGCGTTCATGGCTGCGGCGGCACACGGGGTTCCGGTGGTCGCGGTGCGGAATCCCGAAGGGCGGGACCAGGGGGAATTCACGCATGGAGAAAACGTGTGGCTGGTGGAGCGGAGCGCGCCGGAAGAGATCGCGGCGGCGCTCGCGGCGCTGCTCGCGGACCGCGCCACGGCGGACCGCATGGGCGGCGCGCTGCGGCGGCTGTACGAGGAGCGGTTCGCGTGGAACTCAAGTCTGGGAGTGAGCAGGTCCGGGGTGGCCCGAGAGCAGGTGAAGGATGAGGCTGACCCGCACCGGGAAAGGCCGGATGGGCGCGCGGCGGGAGCGCCGCGGGCGGGGATAGCCCTGAAATGAACGGCCCGTTCACCGCCGACCGTCGCATGAGCCCGGACTTCACGGTGCCGCTGTTCCTTCTCGTGCTTGCAGCGCTGGTCCTGCCTTGGCTGGCCATGCGCATTGCCTACGAGCAATACGCGCGCGTCCTCGTTGCCTTCGTTCTTGTCATAGACATGTGCGTCACGTATGCCTGGTGGCGGGTGTCCGTGTACCTGCTCCTGGGCTACATACTCATCGAAGGGTTCTTGATCAACGCCTTTTCCGCCCCGGCGTTGAACCTGCTGAAGGACGCGCAAATCGGGTTACTTTGCCTCCGGCTGGGGACCTCCACGATTGCGCGGCGGATTTTTCCCATCCCCCGGGCGGACTGGGTGGTGCCTTTCTTTCTGTTCAGCATGGTGTATACCGCGGAGATCTTCAATCCGTTCCTGCCGAGCATTCTGATCGGGCTGATTGGGATGCGCGTGACGCTGGAGTTTTTCCTTTGCTTTGTGATCGCCTACTGGTTCTTCAACGACAGGGAGCAGGTGCTGCGCTTCCTGAATTTCCACAACTGGGTCTCACTGCCGGTCTGCGCGTTCGGCATCCTCCAGTACTTCACCGGCCCGTCGTTGCTCCTGCGCATCTCGCCAGGGTTTGAGCGCGCCATCTACTATGCCTTCGACGCCAACGACCCGGCTTCGTACTCCTACTTTCGAACCATCTCCACGTTTGCCTCCACCTCCGGTTTTTCGCAGTACCTGTGGATTGCGGTCGTGCTGACGCTCACGCTCATGCTGGTTTCCTCCCGGCCGTCCGACGTCGTTGTGTGCCGGGTGGCACTGCTGGTGCAGGCCTGCGCCCTGCTCACCACGGGCAGCCGCGGCCCGCTGGTTCTCATCTTCGTCTCGGTGTTCCTGGGATTTGCGCTGATGCGGCGGCTGCGCCAGGCCTTCGCAGGCGCACTGATTCTGCTGGTCTTTTTTGCTGCCAGTACGCTGTTCCTGGGCGAGCGCGTGCAAAAGCGCTTCGCAACACTCCTGGACTTCGAGATGATCCGGGACCGCAACAGCGCGCTCGCTGTGGGAGAGATGGAGGAGGCGACGAACACACCCATCGTAGGATACGGAGCGGGAATGGGCTGCGCGGCGGCAAATCGCCTGTATCCTGATCTGGCGGTGGTGGGGTCCGAAAACGAGTTCGCCCGCATCCGGTATGAGACCGGCCTCGCGGGGCTGGTGCTGTTTGTGGGTGCGACGATCATGATCTTCCTGGATACGCTGCGCAAGGCGGTTTCGTATCGCGATCCCTGCTTCAGGACCATCGGTTGTCTTGTGGCGACCATTCCGCTCACGGCCATGCTCACTTTCCCGGTGGGCCAGCCGCTGGATGTCCCACCCATAAATTTTTACTTCTGGTTTCTTCTTGGGTTGCTCCAGGCGTTGTCGAGAATCGGATCCGAAGAAGCGTGCGCGCGGATCACCGCCGGCACCTCGCCACTGTCGCGGGTCTGAACCTCAAAATGGAAGAAAACGTCCACGCTCGCCGCGACACTGCGATTACCCTTCTGGTGCTCCTGGGGCTGGGGATCGTGATGATGCTCACGAATCGCTGGTTTACGTTCATGGACGATGAGATTGCCATGCTCCAGGACGCCACGGTGCCCATCCAGCAGACGGTGCATGCGTTCACCAGCGGTCTTGGGCTGCACCGGCATCCGCCGCTCTACGACCTGGTGCTCGCTGGATGGCTGCGCTTGAGCGGAGGGAGGGTGGCGTTGCTGCGCCTGCCGGCAACGGTGTTCTACCTCCTGGGGCTCTGGTTCGTGATTCAGGCGGCAGGCTTGATGGGAGGGGCTGCGGCGTCGCGCGCGGCGCTGTGCCTGGGAGCGATTTTTCCTTACGGGTTTCACTTCGGGCGGATCGCGGGCTGGTATTCGTTTTCATTTTTTACCTTGACGCTGGTCACCTACGCGTATGTGCGGTTGGCGGAGAAGCCGGACTGGGGGCGCTGGCTGCTGCTGGTGTTCGCCTCCGTACTGGCGACTTACGCGAATTATTTCCTGCTGGCGCTGATCGGCCTTCTCGCGTTCGACTATTGGCTGACACATCGCCACGAATCCATGAAGTACGTCGCGGCGGTCGGCGGGACTTTGCTCCTGGTTTTGTTGGCCTTCTATCCCTTGTTCCGGCCATTTCTCTTCCGGGTAGCTGCGGACCAGAGCATTCTGCGGCCGGCATTTTCCCTGGCAGCAACAACCCTTTTCGGCGGCTACAATCTGTATACGCTATTTGTGAGCGAGTCGGTGGCGCCGTGGTTCTGGTACTTCAGCGTCCCGGCGCTGCTCGCCATCGCTCTGTGCGGCATTTTTCTGCTTCGCTACGGCCCGGCGCCGGCACGCCGGCTGTTTATCGGTTTTCTCGTTGCGGCCTTTGCGATGACGCTCCTGAATCTGATCAACACCAAGCGCCTGCTGTTTCTTTCGCCCTGGCTGCTCATTCCCCTCGCGGCGATGCTGGCAAACCTGCCACGACCGGGACTGCGCAAAAGCGCGGTGCTGGCGCTGGCCGTCATCGGGGGCATCGGCTGGCTCGGCATTCTTTCCCGCAACTACTATGCGGCCCCGCGGCTGATCGAGCCCTGGCAACTTGTGGCTGCAGATGCGGCGGGCGAGGTGCAGAGGGGCGCGGTTGTGATCGGCAATAACCCATCTTTTTTCTTCTACCTCACGGACGCGATCCGCTCGTTCGGGACCGAAGCGAGCCGCGGGTACACGGGGACTTATCCCGTGTGCATGAAGCATCCGCGGTTGTTCAACCCGGATCAATGGCTGGAGGCGGGGAAGCATTACGGCGCGACCACGCTGCTGGTGAAGGGCGCCGCGGACGACACTCTTTGGGCGTCCACGGCCGCTGCGGAAAGAGTGTTGGATCAAAGCTGCCATCTGGACGGTATCCAGCGGGAAATGCCCGATACCGGATTCGCATGGAAGCAGCGCTGGTATTCGTCAATGGGACAGCCCGCCTGGCGGATTGAGGTTCGCAGGTACCGATGCCCCGCGGGAAACGAATCCTCCGCGCAGGATCGCAATGGGACAGGGGAATGAGATCTCCATGCCAGTCGTAAATCACGCGGTCGCGAACCGCCCGCTGCGGGTGCTTTTCCTGGACAGCCAAATGGAGCTGGGCGGCGCCGGCTTCGCGATGCTGACCATGCTGGAGCATTTGGATCGGGGCGAATTGGCGTCCGTGTATGCTTCGCTGGCCGCGGAGCGGCCGGAGATCTGGCCGCGGGTGGAGTCTCAGGGAATTCCAGCATTCCACGTACCCGCCGGGCGTTTCCGCAAGCTGGGTCGCAGCGCGCGGGCCATGTACGGGCTCCGGAAGCTGATTCGGAAGGAAGAGATCGACGTGGTGCTCGCGAATTCGGGACATCCGCTGCTGTACGCGAGGCCCGCTGCGCTCGCCACAGGTTGTCCTTGCGCCTGGTGGGTGCATGGATACGTGCCCGCGGGAGGCGCGGGTGAAGAACCCATCGCGCGCGCCCAACGAATGCTATCCGCGGACCTGCTGCTGGCCAATTCCGAGTTCACGGCCCGGCAGCTCGCCGTGGATTTTCCTCGGGAACCCATCCGCGTGCTCCATCCCGGCGTCGACCTGGCACGCTTCCGCCCGGATCTCGATGCGGGCATGCGCGTGCGCCGGGAAGAGGGCCTGCCGGTGGGCGAGCCGGTGATCGGGATGTTCGGGCGGCTGCAGCGCTGGAAGGGGCAGCACGTCTTCCTGCGGGCGGCGGCACTGCTGGCCGGGCGAGGTGTGCGGTTCAGGGCAGTGGTCGCGGGAGGCACAATGTTCGGGATCGAGCCGGAATACGCCCAGGAGCTGGAGCGGCTGGCAGCTACGCCGTCGCTGGACGGGCGCGTGCGGTTTCTCGGCAACCGGACGAACCCGCAGGACTGGATGAATGCCTGCGACGTGGTGGTGCACGCCTCAATCGAGCCGGAGCCGTGGGGGCTGGTGGTGGCGGAGGCGATGGCCTGCGGCCGGGCGGTGCTGGCGGCCGCGTCCGGCGGCCCGCTCGAGATGATTGACCATAAACGGACGGGGTGGCTGGCAGCGCCCGGTGATGAAGTGGCCCTGGCCGCGTGGCTTGAGATCCTGCTCGCGAACCCGGCGCTGCGCGCCGAGTTGGGAGAGGCGGCGCGGCGCCATGCCCAGGCGGAGTTTGACCCGCGCCGTGCCGCGTCCCTGCTCTCGACGGAACTGTGGCGATTGTGGGCCGCGAGGATCGACAGCATGCAACTGCTCACGGAGCCCGCGCAGTGAAGCCGAAGAGCGTGACGCTGGACGATGAACGGCCGCGTCCGGACGGGCCGGACCGCGTCAGCTATCATCACCATCTGGCGCGCTACCAATTTGCACTAGGGCGGATGGCGGGGGGTGAGAGCGTGCTCGACGCCGGGTGCGGCACGGGCTACGGGTCGCAACTACTGATGCAGAAGGCGACGGCTGTGGTGGGGATCGACAACTCACCGCTGGCCGTCGCATATGCGCGAGAGCACTTCGCCGGGCCAAGCATCGCATTTGCGCAGATGGACTGCCAGCGGTTGGCGTTTCCGGCGGCGCGGTTTGATCTGCTCGTGTGCTTCGAGGTCTTTGAGCATATGGAAGACCAGGATGGTTTTCTCACCGAGTGCCTCCGTGTGATGAGGCCCGGCGGTGCGCTGTTTCTGTCCACACCGAACGTTTCTACCGCGGAAGTGCACATGCGCTCGATCGGACAGACGAATCCTTTTCACATCGGCATGCTCAGTCTTTCATCCTTCCGGCGTGCTCTCCGGCGGCATTTCCAAGGGGTGGAGCTGTATGGCCAGCGGCGACGGGGGAGTCGGCTGTACTCCGCGCTGCGCGCGCTGGATGTATTCAACCTGCGCCTGCGGCTCCTGCCCAACCGGCGGCGCGAAGGCCTCCAGCGTGTTTTCGATGTGCCCGTGGGTGAATCGGCCGTGCCCGAGACCTGGGTGATCGAGCGGACGCAACTACGGCAGGCGAACCAGTTCGTCGCCATCTGCCGGAAATAGGATTCCATGGCATCGCCAGCAGCAGAAATCTTGCAGAAATCTCAGCAGGCGGCGGCCGCAAGGCTGCGAATCGCCGTGGTGACGCCGGAGCTGCACCGCACCGGCGGGACGGAGCGCGCCAATGCGGAAATCGTGGCCGCGTTTGCGCGCGAGCACGACTTGTGCCTCTATGCGCACCGGTGGACGCCGGACCCGGACGTGCACCTCTGCTACCATCGCGTGCCGGTGATCCCGTGGCCGGGCCTGCTGCACTACCTGAGCTTCTATCAGGCCGCTTCCATGGCGGTTGCGGCGGGCGAGCGGCGGCATGGAGGCTACGACGGGATTTACTCGCCAGGGGCGAATTGCCGTCAGGTGAGCGTTTCTACGGCATGGTTCTGCCAGGCCAGGCAGTTGGCTCTGTTCCGGTCGGGGCGGCACCGGCCGCGGCCCGCGTCGGCGATGGACTGGCTAAAGCTGTGGCACCGCTGGTCGTTCGCGTGGATTGTGGCCGGGGCGGAGCGGCGCTTCTACCAGTCGGAGCGGCTGGAACGCGTGATCGCGCAGTCACGGCTGCTGGCGGGCGACCTGGCGCATTTCTACGGCGTGCCGCAATCGAAACTGGAGGTGGCGCACGGGGGAGTGAACGCGGCCACCTTCGACCCGGCGGAACGCCTGGCGCTGCGGCCGCGTGTGCGCGCGGAGTTGGGACTGCCCGACGGGCGCTTCGTTTTCTTTTTCATCGGCAACAACTGGCTGATTAAAGGGCTGTATCACGTCCTGCGGGCGCTGGCCGAGGTACCGAATGTGCGGCTGGCGATCGTGGGTGCGGACGTGGAGCGGCGCGAGTCCTGGGAACAGTTCAGCCGCGACCTGGGCGTGGCGGACCGCATCCTGTATCTGCCGCGGCGCAAAGATGTGATTGCGTATTACGCGGCGGCGGACGCGCTCCTGGCTCCCTCGGTGTACGACACGTTTCCGCTGATGCCCATGGAGGCGATGGCCTGCGGGTTGCCCGTGATTATCAGCGCGCAGACGGGCGTGGCGGAAATCGTGGGGCCGGAGGATGCACTTGTTGTCTCGAACGCGGAGAACTTCTCCGAACTGGCCGCGGCGATGCGCCGTATGGCGGAAGATGGTGGATTGCGCGTGCGCCTGGTGACGAACGGCCGCGCGCTCGCCCAGAGCAATCCCTGGGACCGCCTCCAGCAGGCCGTGGCGCGCGAACTGCTCTCCCAAGCACAGCGCCGGGACGCCAGCCGGCAGGCGTGTGCGGCGCCCCCCGCAGCGAAGGCAATGAGGGCATGAGCGTTCGCCGCGATCAACGCCTGCGCATTTTCCTGGTGGGCACGGAATTCTTCCGCAGCTATGGGGGAATCCAGTACATCAACCGGCTGCTGGTGCGGGCTTTCCGCGAGCTGGGTCGGAATACGCCCCTGGACCTGGAAGCGTTCAGCTTCATTGACGGCCCCGAGCACTTTCCTTCCGCCGAGCAGGGCGATTGCGCGGTGCGGTGGCACGGGGCAGGGCGCAGCCGCGGTGAGATTGTCTGGCAACTGACCAAACGATTGGCGAGTGCCCGGCCGGATCTGGTGCTTTTCACGCACGTTTCGCTGCTTCCCCTCGAGGAGTTGGTGCGCTCGCTCGCGCCCGGCGCGCGTGTGGCTGCTCTGGCGCACGGCACGGAAGTGTGGCAGCGGCTGCAGGGGATTGTGGCCCGGGTGCTGCCGCGCGTGGACGCGTTCGCGTGCCCCAGTGCGTTCACGGCTCAGAAGCTGGCCGGGGTTCAGGGCATCCACCCGGATCGTGTGACGGTGATCCCTCACGGACTTGATCCGGATTGGGGGGAGGAGTGCACCGCAGGATCCGCTTGCCAGGAGGAGATGCCGGCGCGCACCGGACGGCTGCTGCTTAGTGTGACCCGGCTGAGCCGCGCCGACCGCGAAGGCAAGGGAATTGAATTGGTCTTGCAGGCCCTTCCCGCAGTCATCGAGCGCTGCCCCGGCGCGCGCTACATGGTCGTGGGAGGAGGAGGAGACTTGCCGCAGATGGCGGAGTTGGTGCGGCGTCTCGGACTCGAGGGGCGCACGGAACTGACCGGGGCCCGGCGCAACGATGCCTTGCGGCGGGCTTACGCGGATGCGGACGTGTTTGTCCTGCCGACCCAGGTGGAGGGCTTCGGCGTCGTTTTTCTGGAGGCGATGTACCACCGGCTGCCTGTGGTTGCGGTGCGGGCTTCGGCGACGCCGGAGGTAGTGGAAGACGGCGTCACAGGAGTGCTCGTATCTCCGGGGGATTCCGGCGAGCTCTCGGCCGCGCTGATTGCATTGCTTTCCGATGGCGACAGGCGGCGCGCGCTGGGCGAGGCGGGCCGCCAGCGCGTCGATCGTCTCTATCGGTTCGAGCATTTCGCCGGACGATGGGAACGCTGGCTGGCGGCCCAGGTGCCGGAAGCGGTGTATGCGGCGCGGCAATCGAGCGCCTTCACCCTGGCGCGCGCAGCCGCGGGAGCGAGATAGCAGTGTGCGGGATAGCAGGCTGGTGGGAAGAGCGCCCGTCCGAGGGAGGCCGCGGCAGCGCGGAGCCGCTGGCCGCCATGCTCCGGCAGATGGTGGCGCGCGGGCCGGACGATGCTGGGTCCACGGAAATCCAACCGCGTGCGGGCGGCCTGCTGCGCCTGGGAGCGAGGCGCCTGGCCATCCAGGATCTCTCGCCCGCGGGTCATCAACCGATGGAAGATCCTGACTCGGGCTCTTGGCTCGTTTTTAATGGCGAGATCTACAACTTCATCGAGCTGCGCGGCGAGCTGGAGGGGCGTGGATGCCGCTTCCGCTCGCAGGGCGACACGGAGGTCCTGCTGGCGGGTTACCGCGAGTGGGGAGAAGGAGTGATCGAGCGGCTGCGGGGAATGTTCGCCTTCGCGCTGTGGGATCCCGCGCGGCAGACGCTGCTGGTGGCGCGCGACCGGCTGGGAGTCAAACCGCTCTACTACGCGGCGCCCGCCGGACGGTTTGTGTTCGCGTCGGAGTTGCGGGCGTTGCTGGCGAGCGGCCTGGTGCCGCGCGAGCTGGACGTGAACGGCCTCGATTCCTTTCTCAAATTCGGGGCCGTGCAGGAGCCGGCCACCATGGTGCGGGGAGTGCGCCTGCTGCCGGCCGGCTGCCTGCTCCGCTGGAAGGAAGGCGCCGCGTCCGTCGAGCGGTATTGGGACCTCCCGAGCGCCTCCCTGCCGCTCAACGGCAATCCCCGCGCGCGAGCGGAGCGCATCGAGGCCCTGCAGGCTGAACTGGACTCCGCGGTGCGCATGCGGCTGTTGAGCGACGTGCCCCTCGGCATTTTTTTGAGCGGGGGCCTCGATTCGACGGTCGTTGCGGCGATTGCGGCGCGGCACAGCACCCGGCTCAAGACGTTTACCGTGACGTTCGCGGAAGAAGAATTCGCAGAGGGATTAAAGGCGCGGCAGGTGGCGCGGTTGCTGGAGACGGAACACCATGAAATCACCGTTTCCCAGGGCGACCTGCTCGGCACGCTGCCCGCCGCCGTGGCCGCCATGGATCAGCCCACCGTGGACGGAATTAACACCTACGTGGTGTCGCGGGTCACGAAACAGGCGGGCGTGACCGTGGCGCTTTCCGGCCTGGGCGGCGACGAACAGTTCGCGGGCTATCGCAGCTTCCGCTTGGTGCCGCAAATGGAATGGGCGGAGCAGCGCGTTCCGAATTGGATGCGTCGCGCCGCCGGCAGCACCATCAGCCCATTCCTGGGAGGGAGCAGCAGGGGGCAGAAAATGGCTCTCTGGCTTCGCGGGCAGGATGCCTTTCCCCATCCTTTCTACGTTTCCCGTCTCATTTTCTCGCCCGCCCAGATTGCCAGGATGCTGCGCCCGGAACGGCTCCTGGAGATTCAATTCGAGGTATTTGCCGAGGAGTTTGATCGCCAGCAGCGGTTGATTGCCAAGCACGATCCCGTGAACCGCGTATCCTGCTTCGAATTGCTGGTCTACCTGCGCAATACGCTGTTGCGGGATACGGACTCGATGAGCATGGCTCACTCCCTCGAGGTCCGGGTTCCGTTGCTGGACCATCGAGTGACGCAGCAGGCGTTGCTGCTCCCGGGGCCCTGGAAACTGGAAGGCCGGCAGCGGAAGTCCCTGTTGGTTGCTGCGGCCGGGCGGGCGCTGCCGCCGGCGATTTTGCGGCAGGCCAAACGCGGCTTCGAATTTCCCTGGGACCAATGGCTGCGAGGCAAGTTGCGCTCGGCGGTGGAGACGGCGCTGGCCGAGCCCGGGCCCGTGCTCGAATCGGCCATTCATTGGCCGGAAGTCAGGAGCATCTGGTCTGATTTCCAGGCCGGGCGATGCCACTGGTCGCGCGTCTGGATGTTTTACGTGCTGCGGCAGTGGGTGGCGCAGAACCTGACGGCATGAAAGTTCTGGTCAATGCGGTGTCCGCGAAGCTGGGAGGCGCGGCCACCTACGTGCGCAACCTCGTGCGATCCCTCGAATCGCTGGCAGAGCCGGAGGACCGCTTCGTTTTTGTGGTCCCGCCGGAGCGCGCCGGGGAGTTGGCGCAGGACGGCGAACGCGTCCGGGTTCTGGAGAGCCGAGCTGCGTCGGGTTCCTATGCGCGCCGGTGGTGGTGGGACCAAGTGACGCTGCGGCGGCTGGTGGCGCGGGAGCGGCCCGACGTGCTGTTTTCCTCCGCCAATTTCGCCATGCTCGCGTGTCCCTGCCCGCAGGCGTTGCTCGTCCGCATCCCCATCTATTTCTCCCGCGAGTACATCGAGCACGTATTGCCGGGGAAATCGGCGGCGTTTCGCGCGGAAACGGCGCTGCGGCGCTGGCTGGTGTGCCGCTCCGCGGGCCACGCGGATTGCGTGGTCACGCCTTCCGCGGCCATGCTGGAAGACCTGCAACGATTCGCGCGAATTCCCGATGCCCGGGCGCGCGTGATCCCCTACGGCGTCCCTCGGGAACGTCTGGCTGCCGGAGAGGCGCGCGAGCCGGCGGCGCTGGGTCCCGGGAGGCCGCTGCGAGTGCTCTGGGTGTCGCATTATGCGGACCACAAAGACCTGGCCACGCTGCTGCGCGCGGTGGCGCTGGTCCGCGAACGCGGCGAGACGCCCCTGGAATTGTGGCTCACGCTCGAACCCGCGCGGGACGCGGCGCAGCAGGGCCAGCACACGCAGATGCCGGAAGAGGAGCGGAAACTCCTCGACGCACTGGCGGGCTCGGTGCGCTATCTGGGCGTGCTGCGATACGAGCAGATCTGGCAGGCCTACCGCGAGGCCGACGTTTTTGTTTTTCCCTCGCTCTGCGAATCGTTCGGGCATCCGCTGGTGGAGGCGATGGCTGGCGGGCTCCCGGTGGTGGCGTCCGACATCCCCGTGCACCGCGAGATCTGCGGCGAAGCGGCCCAGTATTTTCCGGCGCGGGATGCCGAGGCGCTGGCGGGGAGGCTGACCGCGGTTGCCCGCGAGGGGAGCCTGCGCGAGGAGATGGCCCGACGTGGGACAGTCCGTGTTCGTAATTTCCTGTGGGAGGACCACGTGGAGCGGCTGCTGCTGCTACTTCGCGAGCTGGCCGCCCCGCGGACCGCGCGCGAACCGGTTACGGCGGACGCGGCTTGAATCCCGTGTGCCCATGTTCCACCAGGAAGCTGCGCACGATTGAGAACCTAGGCAGGCGCAGCGTATAACCAGGTTTTTTCCGAATCTCGAAGCATCTCTGATTCACTCCACAAGACTATGTGCGGCATAACCGGCGGAGTTCCCCGCGTGGACGCGCGCGTGCTCGAACGCATGACCACGGCGCTGGCCCATCGCGGCCCCGACGGCGAGGGCTATTTCCATAGCGCCGCGCCGGGCGGAGCCAGCCTGGGGCACCGGCGCCTCGCCGTCATTGATCTGCCGGGAGGACGGCAGCCGATGACCAGCGGCGACGGGCGCTGGACGATTGTCTACAACGGAGAGATTTACAACTTTCGCGAGTTGCGCGGCGAACTCGAGAGCTGCGGCGTCGCGTTCCACACGAAATCGGACACGGAGGTGCTGCTCGAAGCCTGGGCGCAATGGGGCCTGGAGTCGCTCGAAAAGCTGCGCGGGATGTTTGCTTTTGCCATGTGGGACGCGCAGGAACGCGCGCTGTGGCTGGTGCGCGACCGGCTGGGCGTGAAACCGCTCTACTACACCCTCGCGCGCGGTCGCCTGCTCTTCGCGTCGGAGATCAAAGCGCTCCTCGCTCATCCCGACGTGCCGCGCCGGTTGCGCCCGTCGGCAGTGGACGATTATCTCGCCTATCTGTACGTTCCGGCGCCGCAGACGATCTTCGAGGGGATCGAGGAGCTGCCGCCCGCCCACTGGCTCCGCTTTTCCGGCGGCGCCATCGAACTCCGCCGCTACTGGCAGGCGCGGCCACTGCCGCCCGGAGAAGCGCGGCAGGCGAGCGCGGAAGAGTTGCGAGAGCTGCTGGACGAATCGGTGCGCCTGCGCCTGGTGAGCGATGTGCCGCTCGGCGCCTTTCTGAGCGGGGGACTCGATTCGAGCAGCATCGTGGCGCTGGCTGCGCGTGCTCAGACGGATGCGGTGCGCACCTTCAGCCTGGGATTCGGCGCGGGTGAGGAGCACTACTCCGAACTGGAGTTCGCGCGCCTGGTCTCCAGCCGCTGCGCGACGCAGCATCGCGAACTGACCATTCGTCCGGCGTGCGCGGATTTGCTGTCCCGCATGGTGGCCCTGTTCGACGAGCCGTTCGGAAATCCCACGGCGCTTCTCCTCCACGCTCTTTCCGCCGCGACCCGGGAGCACGTGACCGTGGCGCTGGCGGGCGACGGCGGGGACGAGTTGTTCCTGGGGTACCCGCGTTACCTCGGCGCGCGGCTGCGGCGCGCCTGGGGCGCGGTGCCGGCGCCGGTGCGCCGCGCGGTGGGCGCGCTCGCCCAGCGAATTCCCGAAGGCAACAACGGCTTCCACACGCGGCGGCGCGCCCGGGAGTTCCTCTCCGGTGCCAACGATTCCTGGCAGGGCGCCTACATTGGCTGGGTCACTTATTTCAGTCCCACGATGCGGCGCGAACTCTATTCCCCGGAATTCTCCGCAGCGGTGGGCGCGCATTCGGCGGAGCATTTCCTGGAAGAGCGCTTCGCGGAGGTGACGGGCTGCGATCCGCTGGCCCAGGCTTCCTACGCGGACCTGCACTCGTTCTTCCCGCACAACGTGTTGCAATACGGCGACCGCATGAGCATGGCGCACGCGCTCGAACTGCGCCAGCCGTTTGCGGATCACCGCCTGGTGGAATTTGCGCTGCGCCTTCCGGCGAACCAGAAACTGCGCGGGCGCGAAACGAAACGCCTGCTCCGCCGCGCCATGCGCCCGCTTCTGCCGGAGCAGACTATCGAGCGCTCGAAGCTCGGATTGAACCCGCCGCTGGGCCGCTGGCTGCGGGGCGAACTGGCGTCGCTGGTGGACCGCTATCTCTCGCCGGGGGCGGTGCGGCAGCGGGGATGGTTCCGTCCCGAGGCAGTGGCCAGGATCCGCGAAGAATTCGAACGCGGCCGCAGGGATTACTCCCTGCATTTGTGGGGATTGCTCGTACTGGAGGAGTGGGCGCGGCAGTATCAGGACGGCGCGCGGTACGCGGCGCCGGCGCCGCAGCGGGCGGAGGCCGTGGCGTGAGGATTCTCTACGTCTCGCATTACTTCCCTCCGGAGATGGGCGCCCCGGCGGGCCGCGTGGCGGGACTGGGCCGCGCCTGGGCCGCGGCCGGACACGAGGTGCACGTGCTCACCGGTTTTCCGCACCATCCCACAGGCCGCATCCCTCCGGAGTACCGCCGCGCATTTCGCCGCGGCTACTCGCGCGAGAATTTCGACGGTGTGCAGGTGCATCGCACCTGGATTTTTCCGGCGGCCAACCGCGGCAAGGTGCGGCGCTCGCTGAATTACACGTCGTTCATGGCCTCGGCCGCGCTCGCTGGGTCGCTGCGCCTCCCGCGGCCGGACGTGATCGTGGCCACCTCGCCGCAATTGCTGTGCGCGGCCGCCGGCTATTTGTTGGCCTGGCGCTTCCGGGCGCCGCTGGTGATGGAGGTGCGCGACCTCTGGCCGGAATCTCTGGTTGCGGTGGGAGCTTCCGGCAGCCGCTCGCCGCTCGTCGGTTCGCTCGAGCGGCTCGCGAGGGGGTTGTACCAGCGCGCATCCCACATCGTGACGGTCACGGATTCGCAACGCGAAGTGATCCTGCGCGCGGGAATCCCGGCGGAGCGCGTGAGCGTGGTGCCGAACGCGGTGGACCGGCCGTTCTTCGAAGCCGGCGCCGCGCGTCCGGATGCCGCGGGACCGCGAGCGGATGGTCGTTTCGTGGTCACTTACATCGGGACCATCGGCATGGCGCATCACCTGGAAACCCTGCTGGAAGCCGCCGGCCAGCTTCGCGGCGATCCCCGCTTCCTCTTCCGGATTGTGGGAGAGGGCGCGCGCCGCGAGGCGCTCGAAGCCCAGGCGCGGTCCGGCGGATTGGCAAACGTGGAGTTCTGCGGCCAGCGGCCGCGCGGCGAGGTGGCGCGGTGGATCGCGGAATCCTCCGCGTGCGCCGTGCTGCTGCGCCGCAACGACGTCTTCCGGACCGTCGTTCCCTCGAAGATTCTCGAAATCATGGCCGTGGGCCGGCCGATTCTGCTGGGCGTGGAGGGTGAAGCGCGGGCGCTCGTGGAGCGCGCCGGCGCGGGTCTGGCCATCGAACCCGAGAACGCGGCGCATCTGGCCGGCGCGATCCGCGACCTGGCCGGCGACCCCGAACGTTGCCGGCAACTTGCCGAAAACGGCAGGAAATTCGCCGCGCGCGAATTCCCGCGGGAAAAACTGGCGGAGCGATATTTGGCGCTTCTGGCGCGGCTGGCACCTTCTGCGGGCGCGGCGACCCTTTCCGCTCAGCAGTCGTGCAGTCCAATTCCTTCGATCGAGGAGCCGGGATGAGAACGTACATTCTGATTCTGCTCAGTTCGAGCGCGCTATCGTATCTGTTCACCTTCTGGATTGCGCGGCTGGCGTCGGAACGCGGCTGGGCGCAGCGCGAAGGCGACGGCTCCACGGGAGGGGGCACTCCACGGCTGGGCGGGCTGGCCGTGTTTGCCGCCATCCTGCTTTCGTTCGGCGCCGCGCTCCTGCTCCACAACATGGTGACCGAACGACTGCTGGCCGTCGGAACGCTCGGCCTGGCGCTGGTGGCCGCGTGTTCGGCCGTTTTCCTCGTTGGCATATACGACGACCTGCGGGGCGCTCGCCCCTGGCAGAAGTTGGCGGTGCAGACGATTGCCGCCGGATTGCTTTACGCCGGCGGCTTCCGCATCGAGCTTCTGTCGAATCCATTCACGCACACTCCCGTGTCGCTCGGCTGGCTGGCGCTGCCTTTGACGGTGCTCTGGCTCGTGGCCATCTCGAACGCGTTTAACTTGATTGACGGGATGGACGGGCTAGCCGCGGGTGTGGGACTGTTTGCCGGCGTCGCCCTTTTCCTGCTCGCGGCGATGGTCTCCAACGTCTTCGTGGCGGCGGCCGCCGCGGCCATCGCCGGGGCCCTGCTCGGCTTCCTGCCGCACAACTTCCAACCGGCGCGAATCTACCTGGGCGATTCCGGGAGCCTCACGGCCGGCCTGGCGCTGGCGGCGCTTTCGATTGTGAGCGCGCAGAAAGGTCCGGTGATGGTCACCATGGCCATCCCGCTGCTCATCTTCGGATTGCCCCTGCTGGAAGTCGGGGTAACCACCACGCGAAGGTTGCTCAGCGGCCATCCACTCTTCGGCAGGGACGAGGACCACCTGCACCACCGCCTGATCAAAATCGGAGTGGCCAAACGCCTGGCCCTCTTTGTGCTCTACGGTCTGGCCGCGTTGTTCGCTTTGAGCTCGATTCTACTCGTGAATTACTCCGGCACCGTCGCGCCGCTGATTGCCGTGCTCTGTGGGGCCTTCGCCTGGATCGTGGTCGGCCAGATGCAGTATCCCGAGTTCACGGAACTCGACGCGCATATCCGCCAGGCGCTCAGCACCCAGCCCGCGGTGCTGCGGAATCAGATCGCCATCCGCAAAGCGGCCGGGGCCCTCGAACGCGCGACATCGCCGGGAGAACTCTGGGAATGTTTGACCGCTCTCGCCGATCAACTAGGTTTCGTAGAGGCCCGGTGCGAGGTGCGTGACGCGGGTGGCAGCCTCTCGCACGAATTCGAGTGGCGCTGTGCCACTCCGGCGCGCGGCGGATCGGAACGCATCCCGCGCCAGCCGGGGCACGATGGCGCCCTTCTCTGGGCGCTGGAAATTCCGTTGGCTGGCGCGGCAGGGACCCGCGGAATCGTGCGGATGGGGCGTGCCTTCGATCGCCGCGCCCCGCTGTTTCGCATGCAGTCCCTGGTGGAATTGATTTCCGGGAATTTCGGTGCGGCCCTGATGTCGCGCGTTCAGGATTCGTCCGTCGCTTCCCCGGCTCCGGTTCCGCTGCATCTCGCGGCGTCGTTGAAAGCGGCAGCGGGCCTGCGCCGTTGACCCGGATTCCCCGCCGCGGTCGCACTGCTGGCCCTGAGCCCAGCGGCCTGTTCGTTCCCGGCGGCACGGGCGAGCACTGGAACGCAACGCTTCCATGAGCGAGCTTCTCTCCTATCTCGCCGCACAGGCGCGCACCCAGCCCGGCTCGACCCTGCGCTTTGTTGCCGGGGAAGTCTGGCGGCGCGGTCGCGCGCGGCTGCATCCGGCGCTCGCTACCGGCCTCACCGAACTCAGGGCGGAGCAATTTCGCGCGGTGTCGCCACTTTTTGTTCCGGAGGCCTGCCTGGCGGAGAGCCACGCGACCCGCGCGCCCTGGATGGATGCGACGCTCGAACGTACCGAGCGCATTTCTCGCGGCGAGGTGGAGGTTTTCGGCGAATGGGTGCCTCTCGGACCGCAGCCCGATTGGCAGCGCGATTGGAAATCGGGGCATCGCTGGCCGCTCGGACCCGCCGGACGCTTGCGCGTTCTGGACGCGCCTCCCGGCGCCGACGTGAAACGGCCGTGGGAAGTCGCGCGGTTCCATCATGGGCTGGCCCTGGGCGCCGCCGCCGCGCTCACTGGAGACGCGAAACCGGCGCACACGTTTGCCGCCCTGGCGAAGCACTGGATCGAGCAGAATCCCTGGCCCCGCGGAATCCACTGGGCCATGCCCATGGAAGTGGCGCTGCGCGCCATGAATTGGATTCAGACGGCGATGCAGTGCAGCGTCGCGGGACATCTAGAACCGGGGTTCGCACGGGAACTCTCTGGCAATCTCTTTCTCCACGGCCGGCACCTGTGGGCTTATCGAGAATGGAATCCGGTGGCCCGCGCGAATCACTACCTGGCGTGTGTGACCGGCTTGGTGTGGCTGGGCGCCCTGTTCGAGGGCACGGTGGAGGGCCGGCAGTGGCTCGCATTCGGCACGCGCGAACTGCTGCGGGAAATGGAGTGCCAGACGGGAGCGGATGGTGTTGCGCGCGAAGGTTCGAGCGGCTACCACGCCCTGGTTGCCGAACTCTTTCTGTCTGCCGCTCTCCTCCTCGCCCGCCGCGCGGCGCGGGGGCAGACGGCCAACGGCCATCTGGCCGCCGCCATCGAACGCGGCACATCGCCCGCGTTTGGCGCGCGGCTTCCGCGCTTGTTCGATTTTCTCTGTGCCTTGTGCGCCGGCCGGGAGGAGCCCCCTATCTGGGGCGATGCGGACGACGGTCGCGTGCTGCCCTTCGGCGGAACGGCAGCATCGCCCGTGCGCGTTCTGGCTGCGCTCGGAGAGGCGCTCGCCGGACGGCCGATTTCCGCCGGCTGCGCGGCTGTGGACGCAGAGATCTTCTGGAGATTCGGGCATCTTCCCGAGCCGCAAGGGGGGGCCAGGCCTTCGCCGGTCCACAGTTCGCAGGCGTTTGCGGACTCGGGCTTTTTCTTTTTCTCTTCGCGCCGCTTGCGCGGCAGCGTGCGCTGCGGCCCGTTGGGCGTGCGCGGCTGGGCCAATCACGCGCACAATGACCAGCTCAGCTTCGAGTTTTCTCTCGACGGCCGCGGCGTGATTCTGGATCCCGGGCTGCCCTGCTACGCGGACGACCCCGCGGCGCGCAACCTGTTCCGCTCCACGCGCTATCACAATAGTGTTGAGGTGGCGGGGGCGGAGCAGAACCGCTTTTGGCCGGCGCTGTTGTTCCGCATCGTGGACGACACGCACAGCCGGCTCGAACACTGGCGCGCGGACCAATCCGGCACATCGTTCGCGGGATTTCATTCCGGCTATCTGCGATTGCCGGAGCACGCGCTGGTCCGCAGGGAAATGCGGCTGGGGGCAGACGATACGCTCGCCGTGCGCGATTCAGTGGAATTGGCCGGACCCGCGGCCCTGGCGTGGCATTTTCGTTGTGCCCCGGGGATCGCGCTAGAGCCCGCGACGCACGAGTCCGGCGTCGCGGATTCGGTCCCGGCGAGAATGAACCTGCATTCGCGCTGGCGCCTGGGTCCCGTCCTGCTTTCCGTCTGGACCGGTTTCCCGTCGCGGGAATTGACCGCGCGCACTACCGATGGGTGGATCTCGCCCCGCTTCGGCCGCAGGCTCCCCGCGCCGATCTTGGAATTCCACGGCCGACTCGCGGGACGCGCGGAGGTCCTGTTCGTGTTTGCGCCCATAGAGCCGCGGACCGCACTGGCGGTGGACCGAAATCAACCATGAAGCAGGTGGCCCAAAACCTGCGCAGTGGCGAGATCGCCGTCGCGGATGTGCCTGCACCCGCTCTCCGCGGCCCGGGAGTGCTCGTGGCGACTTCCTATTCCGTCCTTAGCCCCGGCACGGAGCGCGCCGCGGTTGAATTGGGTCGCTCAAGCCTGCTCGGAAAGGCGCTGCGGCGTCCGGACCAGGTGCGCAAAGTCCTCGAGACGCTGCGCCGCGAGGGATGGGGCGCGACGCTGCGGAAAGTGCGCGAGCGGCTCGACGTCGATCGTCCCATGGGTTACAGCTCCGCGGGCGTGGTGCTGGAATCGCGCGATGCTCCCTTCGCGCCCGGCGATCGCGTGGCCTGCGCCGGCACGGACGCGGCTACGCACGCCGAAATCAACTTTATTCCCCGCAACCTGTGCGCGCGTGTGCCGGAAGGCGTGCCCTTGGACGAAGCCGCGTTTGCCGCGCTCGGCGCCATCGCCCTGCACGCGCTCCGGCTGGGAGAAGCGGCGCTCGGGGAAGACGTTGCCGTGGTCGGTCTCGGCGTACTCGGCCTGATCCTGGCGCAGGCGTTGCGCGCCGCCGGGTGCCGTGTGACGGGTTTCGATCTCCGCGCGGATCGGCTGGCCGCCGGTGCGCAACTGGGTCTGGATCACCTCTCCGTGGCGTCGCCGGAGGCGCTCAGCTCGCCGTCCGCTGGAGGCGGCAGCTTCGATCGCATTTTTCTGTGCGCCGCTTCCCGCAGCTCCGATCCCGTGGAATTTGCCGTCGCGGCCGCTCGGGACCGCGGGCGCATTGTGGTGGTCGGCGACGTCCGCACCGATTTTCCGCGCAACTCCTGCTATGAAAAAGAGCTGAGCATCGTCTACGCTCGATCCTACGGTCCGGGGCGTTACGACCCGAGCTACGAGGAGTTGGGCCAGGACTATCCCCGGGCGTACGTTCCCTGGACGGCGCAGCGCAACTTGGAGGCGTTTCTCGATCTCCTGGCCCGCCGCCGCATCACTCTCGCGCCGCTCATCACCCACCGGTTGCCCATCTCGGATGCGGCGCGCGCGTACGAGATAGTTTCCGGCCACGAAGCGTCGCTCGGAGTGGTGATCGAATACCCGGTCGCGGAGAGCGCGCCGCAGCGGACCATCGAGCTGCGCGATCACCCGCCGCGCCGCACCGGCACGCTGGGCGTCAGTTTCATCGGCGCGGGAAATTATGCCGTCACATCACTCCTCCCGCATCTCGCCGCGGACGAGCGCGTGCGCCTTCTTCAGGTGGCTAATGCGCGAGGGCTTTCCGCGAAACACGTCGCGGACCGGTACGGGTTCGCCGCCTGCACCACCGATGCGGCGGCCGTGCTGGCGGATGCGGATTGCGATGCCGTATTCATCACCGCGCGGCATAGCCTCCACGCCAGGCTCGTGGCAGAGACGCTCGATGCGGGGAAGGCCGTGTACGTCGAAAAGCCCCTGTGCATCTCGCCGGAGGAACTGGAATTGCTGGAAGCAGCCTGGGCGCGGCATCCCCTGCCCGTCGTGGTGGGCTTCAATCGCCGATTCGCTCCGGCCACGCAGGCGCTGCGCGAATTTTTCGCCGACGGCACGCGGGAGCCCGTGAGCATCCGCTATAACGTGCGCGCGGGAATGCTTCCGGCGCGGCACTGGCTGCGCGACTCCACGGAAGGCGGCCGCATCGCAGGAGAGGCCTGCCATTTTGTAGATTGGTGCATGGCCATGGCCGGCGCGCCGCTCGTCAGGGTATTTGCCAGCATCCGTGGCGCGGCGCCCGACGAGTGCCTGCACGCCACCCTCGAATTTGCTGGCGGCGGACAAGCCACGCTCGTCTACGAGCCGGTGGCCACTCACGGCCTGCCGAAAGAACGGATTGAAATCGCTCGCGGCAGCCGCATCGCCGTTGTAGAAGATTTCCGCGAGGTTACCTTCTTCTCTCCGGATGGCCGCAAGCGCCGCCTGTTCCGGGGCAAAGGCCAGAAGGAAATGATCGCCGCCGTTCTCGAAGGCTTTCTCGCCGGCCGCGCGCCTGGCGCCTTTGCAGACGCGGTCGCCTCCACGCGCGCCACGCTAAATCTGCTCGAATCCGCTTCCTCCGGCCTGCCTGTTCTCTCTGATTCCCCCCTGTGATCCTCCTCAGGTAACCCCCCGCAACCTGCCGGCTCCTTTTCGCGCCCGTGGGACGGGCTCCCGAATCCCGAAGCCTCGGGATCGGGACAGGCCGATTCCGCCCAGTAACCATCCCTCTCGCTGTTTGAGATGAATGTCTTCACTCTCGCGCCCCATATCGGCGAGAATGGAGCGGGATCCTGAGGGTCAAAACTCGTGCAGAACCGGGGGCTCGGTGCGGATTTCCATTGTCGGCTGCGGCTATGTGGGGCTGGTGACGGGCGGGTGCCTGGCCGGCATCGGACACCAGGTCACATGCGTGGATAGCGACGCCGAGCGCGTCCGCACGCTCGTCGCCGGCCAGATCCCCATTTACGAACCGCACCTGGAAGACCTCATCGCCGGGGCGCGCTCCGCAGGGCGCATCGAATTCTCCGGCGATCTCGCCGCAGCCGTCGTCACCGCCGAAGCCATCTTCATCTGCGTGGGTACCCCGCCGCTCGAGAACGGCGAGGCCGACCTCTCCGCCATTGACGCCGTGGCGCGCGTGATCGCCACCGAGGCGCGCGGTCCCAAACTCGTCATCGAAAAGAGCACCGTGCCCGTCCGCACCGGCGAACAGCTCCGCCGCGCGCTCGAGGTGTACGGGCGGGCGGGCAGCGCGAAGTTTCAGGTTGTCTCGAACCCGGAATTCCTGCGCGAAGGCAGCTCTGTCTTCGATTTTCTCCATCCGGACCGCATCGTGGTGGGCGTCGAAGAGCCTGCCGCAGCGGAGAAGATGCGCGAGATTTACCGGCCGATCCTGGAGCGGAAATTTTCCTGCCCGGCGCACAACGGTGTTTGCCCGCCGGGCGAGCCGCCGCACTTCGTCGTCACTACGATCAACTCTTCCGAGCTGATCAAGCACGCCAGTAACTCGTTTCTGGCCCTGAAGATTTCGTACGCGAACCAACTGGCGGATTTGTGCGAGCGGCTCGGCGCGGACGTCGAGGAAGTGACGCGCGCCATGGGCATGGACCCGCGCATCGGCCCGCAGTTCCTCCGCGCCGGGATCGGCTTCGGCGGGTTCTGCTTCCCCAAAGACATCCAGGCGTTTTATCGCCTTGCCGAGCGCGCCGGCGTGGACTTTATGCTGCTCAAGGAAGCCGAGCGGATCAACAAAGACCGCATTGACCACTTTCTGGAAAAGGCCAGGCGCGCGCTGTGGGTGCTGAAGGGCAAACAGGTGGGCGTGCTGGGGCTGACCTTCAAAGCCCACACCGACGACATCCGCTTCGCCCCGGCGCTGGAAATTCTGCGCCGCCTGCTGGCCGAAGGCGCCTCCGTGCGCGCATACGATCCCCAGGCCATGAAGAAAACGCAGGCCCTATTTCACACGGTGAAATACTGCGAGGACGCCTACGAAGCAGTTTCGGGTGCCGATGCCGTTCTGCTGCTCACCGAGTGGCCCGAATTCCGCGAGTTGGACTGGCCGCGCGTCCACGGGCTGATGGCCCGCCCGCTCGTTCTCGACGGAAGAAACCTGCTGAGCCCCGCGACTATGCGGGGACTCGGCTTCGAGTACCACTCCATCGGCCGGCCGGA
>Ga0209415_10003379_pt1 | contig 29686 bp, 24 predicted proteins | sample PeaSoiSIISIP2007_FD_187696 | JGI IMG/M metagenome (GOLD analysis project Ga0209415, IMG submission 187696) | Peat soil microbial communities from Weissenstadt, Germany - SII-SIP-2007 (SPAdes) (version 2) | ecosystem: Environmental > Terrestrial > Soil > Wetlands > Peat | place: Germany...
AAGAAGGAAGTCATCAAGCTGGAGCGCGAGCGCAAGCACCTGCAGGCCAATCTGGCGGGCATCAAGAATATGAGCCGGTTGCCGGATGCGGTCTTCGTGATTGACTCGAACAAAGAGCAGATCGCAGTGCGCGAGGCGCGCAAGCTCGGCATTCCGGTGGTCGCGGTCGTCGATACCAATTGCGATCCCAGTGAAGTGGATTATGTGATTCCGGGAAACGACGATGCGTTGCGCGCGATCCGGCTGTTTACTTCGAAGATTTCGGAGTCGATCGCCGAGGGTGCGCAGTTGATGACCGACAAACAGGTTGCCGACATGACAGCCGCAACCGAACAGGCGCAGGCTCGGGAATTGCAGCAAGCGGAAGACGCAGCGGCAGCTCTCGAAGTTCGAGCCCAGGAAGCTGCGGCAACGTCTGATCTGGCGGACATCGGCGAAAACATCAGTATGGAAGAAGTGCTGGGTCCGGGCACGCACAAGAAGCCGGTCGCGAACGAGGATGCCGAGGTTGTCCCGAAGGTGGAGAGCCAGACGGTTTAAGAGAAGTGGCTAGTGGTCGTTGATTAGAGATCAGGATCAGTGGCCAGCCGGAACAAACCGGGCGTTTGAAATCAGACCCGCGCGGGTCGTCCGGCGCGGGTCAAAGTTTGTTAGGCAGGTTGGTAGATCAGGGAAGGAAGATTCTTAGCAATGGGTACTACTACTGTGAATATTTCTGCAGCGCAGGTGAAAGATCTCCGGGAGAAGACCGGAGCTCCGATGATGGATTGCAAACAGGCCCTGACCGAAGCCAAGGGCGATCTGGAGCAGGCGGTTGTGATTCTGCGCAAGAAGGGCGTTTCGGTTGCGGCCAAGAAGGCCGCGCGCGTGACCAGTGAAGGCGCGGTGACCAGCTACATCCACGCCGGCGGCAAGATTGGCGTGCTGGTCGAGGTGAACTGCGAGAGCGATTTCGTGGCGCGCACTGACGACTTCAAGGAACTGGTGCACGATATCGCCATGCACATCGCAGCCAGCGATCCGAAGTTTGTGCGCAAGGAGGATGTGACGAAGGCCGACTTCGACCGCGAGAAAGAAATCTACATCGCGCAGGCCGTCGCCTCCGGCAAGCCGCAGAATATCGCCGAGAAGATGGTTGCCGGTAAGATGGAAAAGTTCTACGAGGAGGTCTGCCTGCTGGAGCAGCCCTTCATCAAGGACCAGACCATGTCGATTGCGCAGCTCGTCGCGGCGAAGATCGGCAAGCTGGGCGAAAACATCAGCGTGCGGCGCTTTGCCCGCTTTAAAGTGGGCGATACGGGCGAGACTATCGCCATCACCAAGCCCACAGAACAGAAAGCGGAGTAATTTAAGGGCGCCCGTTGGGCGCCTTTTTTTTGCTCGCGAGTGGATATGATGGCTACAGCCGGCAGGACGCCGGTGCTACGAACCTTATGGAAGCCCCTGCCTTCAAACGCGTTCTGCTCAAGCTTTCCGGAGAAGCCCTGGCTGCTAATCAGGGCTTTGGCGTCGATACGGCACGCATCCACGAGGTTGCGGCGGAATTGGCCGACGTGCACAAATTGGGAGTGCAACTTGCGATCGTGGTGGGCGGCGGCAATTTCTTTCGTGGCGTGGCCGACCAGGCTCGAGACATGGACCGGGTTTCTGCCGATCACATGGGAATGCTGGCCACGGTGATCAACGCGCTGGCGCTGCAGGATGCGCTGGAAAAGCAGAAAGTCTATACGCGCGTGCAAACTGCGATTGAGATGAACCAGGTGGCGGAGCCGTTCATCCGGCGGCGCGCCATCCGGCATCTTGAGAAAGGCCGGGTCGTGATCTTCGCAGGCGGGACGGGAAATCCCTATTTCTCGACTGACACGGCGGCATCCTTACGCGCCATGGAAATCAAGGCGGATGTGATTCTGAAGGCCACCAAGGTGGATGGCATCTACGACGCCGATCCGATGAAGGTAGACGGCGCCAAGAAGTTTAACCACATCTCCTATATGGATGTCCTGAAGCTGGGGCTGAAAGTGATGGATTCCACCGCCATCAGTTTGTGCAAGGACAATAACCTGCCCATCATTGTCTTCAACCTGAATCACCATGGAAATATTCGCCGGGTGGTGAGTGGGGAGAACATCGGGTCCAGAGTTAGCGCTTAGAGATCTTGGCCACGGATTTACACGGATTCACACGGATTTTCTTAATTTCTCATCCGTGACAATCCGTGCAAATCCGTGGCAGCTTTCTTTTGGGTTTATAATTCAGCGTTTTGATTCTTAACATCTTACGGAGCTGACGATATGGCTCAAGCGACCATGGCCGCGATTCCGGGCCTGAAAGAAACGTACGTACAACTGAAGACGCGGATGGACAAGGCCGTGGAAGATTTCCGCAAGGCGATGGCGGCCACGCGCACTGGGCGCGCCTCGGTGCACATGCTCGACAGTGTGAATGTCGACTATTACGGGTCCCAGATGCCGTTGAACCAGATCGCGCAGGTGCATGCTCCCGAGCCACAGATGATCACGGTGCAGCCGTTTGATCCATCTCAGGTGGGGGCGATCGAGAAGGCCATCCGTTCCGCCGAACTCGGGCTCAATCCGATGAACGACGGCAAACTGATCCGCGTGCCTGTGCCAGCGCTCACTCAGGAACGCCGTCAGGAAATGGTGAAGCATCTGCACAAGGTGCTCGAAGAACACCGCACCGCGGTGAGGAATATTCGCCGCGATGGCAATGACGCCATCAAGAAAGCGATGAAGGACAAGAAGATCACCGAGGACGACGAGAAGCGGTCGCTGGAGGAGATCCAGAAACTCACCGACGACGAAATCAAGAAGATGGAAGAGATGAGCAAAGCGAAAGAGAAAGAAGTGCTGGAACTGAAGTAGGGCATTTGTTCTTGCTTGAGGCGAAACCAGGGCATCCGAAACGGGCGGATGCCCTTTGTGCTGCAGGAGCGGTCCGCCCTTATAATCGAAGAGTCCGAAGATGAAGAAAATCGTCCATGCGGCGTGTCCGCACGATTGCCCCGATGCTTGTGGGGTGTTGATCACCGTGGAGGATGGGCGCGCGACGAGGATTCAGGGCGATCCGGGGCATCCGGTGACTCGCGGATTTCTGTGCGCCAAGGTGGCGAAGTATCTGGACCGAGTGTATTCGCCGGATCGAGTGCTTTATCCGATGAGGAGGGTGGGGCCCAAGGGACTCGCGCCTGGCCCTACGAACGCGGGCGAGGGCGCCCGCGCCACACAAGTCTGGCAGCGGATTACTTGGGATGACGCGCTGGATGAGATCGCTTGGCGCTTTCGCGCCATCATCTCCGAGTTCGGCAGCGAGGCGATTCTGCCTTACTCCTACGGCGGAACGCTGGGAGCGCTGAATGGCGCGTCGATGGACCGCAGATTCTTCAGTCGCCTCGGCGCTTCCGAACTGGAGAGCACAATTTGTTCCTCCGCAGGCGAGGCTGGGTTGGAGTCTGTGATGGGAGTGAAGCTCGGCACCGAGCCTGAGCAGTTTATCCACTCTCGTTACATCATTGCGTGGGCTTCGAACATTCATGGAAATAATGTTCACCTGTGGCCGTTCATCGTGGAGGCGCGGCGCCGGGGAGCCAAGCTGGTGGTAATCGATCCCTACCGCACGCGGACTGCGGCGTGTGCAGACTGGTATCTTCCGATCAATCCCGGCACCGATGCTGCGCTAGCGCTGGCCATGATGCACGTGATTATCGCCGACGGGCTGCACGATGCCGATTATGTGGCGAAATACACCCTCGGATTCGACGAAGTGTGTGAGAAGGTAAAGGCTTACCCGCCGGAGCGTGCGGCGCACTGGACGGGGATTGCGGCCGAGGATATCCGCAAGCTGGCGCGTGAGTACGCCACGGTGCGGCCTTCTGTGATCCGGGTGAACTACGGTGTGCAGCGCTCGGAGTTTGGCGGGACGGCCATGCGCGCGATTGCAATGCTGCCTTGCATTATTGGATCGTTGAAAGAAGCGGGCGGCGGGATCCACCTGTCGACCAGCGGTGCGTTTGACCTTAACAAGGATGCGTTGCGGCGTCCCGATCTCAAGCCGGAAGGAAGCCAGTGTCCGCCCCGAGTGGTGAACATGGTTCGGCTGGGTGAAGCGCTGAACACACTGAACGATCCCCCCGTGAAGGCGTTGTTCGTCTACAACTCGAATCCAGCGGCGGTTTGTCCGAATCACAACGAGGTGGTTCGCGGGCTGAAGCGCACTGACTTGTTTACTGTTGTTCACGAGCAGTTTTTTACCGACACCACCGACTATGCCGACATTGTGTTGCCGGCCACGACGTTCTTCGAGCACAAGGACCTGCAGGCGGCGTACGGTCACTACTACCTGCAGATGTCAGACCAGGCAATCGCGCCGTTGGGAGAGTGCCGGGCGAATGTGGAGGTGTTCCGAGTGCTGGCGGAGCGGATGGAATTCAAGGACGCGTGCTTCGCCGAAAGCATTGATGAGATGATCGATGGCGCGCTGGCTTCGAAGAATCCGTGGCTGGAGGGCATCAGCCGGGGGCGACTGGAGCAGGAAGGGCAGGTGCGGCTGAAATTCAGTGGCCAGTGGTCAGTGGCCAGTGGCCAGTTAGAACCGTTCCTTCCGTTCGCTCACGGCAACTTCCGCACTCCTTCAGGCAAGGCTGAGCTTTACAGCGAAGCGATGAAGGCGCTGGGGCTTGATCCGGTGGCGGAGTTTAGGCCTCCGGCGGAATCGCGGCATGGGAAGCAGGGAGGAGCTCTTCCGCTGGAGCTTCTGGCGCGCAAGGCCGACAATTTCATGAATTCAACCTTTGCCAACCAGCCTTCGATCGAGCAGATGGAAGAGACGAACCTTCTGGAGATGCATTCTGCAGACGCCCGGGTGCGTGGAATCGCAGACGGGGAGACGGTGAGGGTGTACAACGGTCGCGGAGAAATCTTCTTGAAAGCCCGAGTGGATGGCGCAGTCCAGCCGGGAGTGGTTTCGGCGAGGCTGAACTGGGCGAAGCTGGGCCCGGGATTCCGAAATATCAATGTATTGACCTCAGAAAAACTTTCCGATCTGGGCAACTCCGCCACGTTTTATTCCGTCTTGGTGGAGGTGGAGTTAGCCAAGCCCTTTCCATGAAGCCACCGGCAAGAGTGGCCGGCTTGGACGCATTCTGTTTCTCTACCGTATAATGATCGTTTTCCTATATCCCAGAGACTGAGGTCGTAGCGATTCATCTTTGCTCTCATCGAGACATTGCTGTGTCCGGACGCGCCCCCGGTTCTTCCGGCACTGTTCATCCTCCATCTTCTTCATTCGCACGGCTTTGCCGCGCGATCAAGGGGATGGGATGGATGCTGGGGATAGCGACCGCGCTGGCGCTGCTTTCAGCCCCCGCAAGCTGGGCGCAGACCGACGTGATCTCTGAGATCAATGTTCAGGGAAACCGTCGGATTCCTGCCGAGACGGTCAAAGCGCGTATCTTCACTCACCCTGGGGACATTTACGACCCCGCCGCCCTGGAGCGCGATTTCAACTCGCTGTGGAACACAGGTTATTTCGAGGATATCCGCTTCAGCCGGGAAGAGACTCCGAAAGGGTGGCGGCTGATTATCACGGTTAAGGAAAAACCGACCATCCGCGAGATCAACTACGTTGGCCTGAGTTCGGTCTCCACCAGCGATGTGTTAGACCGCTTCAAGGAAGCGAAGGTCGGATTGTCGGTAGAGAGTCAATACGACCCGACGAAAGTCAAGAAGGCCGAAGTGACGATCAAAGGCCTGCTGGCGGAGCACGGACGGCAGTTTTCCACGGTCCGGACGGAAATACGGCAGATTCCGCCGGCTGCGATCGGGGTCACGTTTGTGGTCAAGGAAGGCCCGAAGGTCAAGGTAGGCAAGATCAAGTTCGAAGGCAACAAGAACGTCAAGTCGCGGGTTCTGCGTTACGCGATGAAGAACCTGCGGCCCATCGGCGTCCCGCACTCGATCTTCCTGGAAGGCGTCTTCGCCAGGACCTACGATGCCACCAAGCTGGACGAAGATACGGAACGCGTAAGGAATGAATACCAGAATCGAGGGTATTTCAAGGCCAACGTGAGCCAGCCCAAGACGGAGATTCACGATACCGGACACGCGGGCGCACACGTCCCGCTGCTGCAGGGAGGGCGGGGCAAGTCTGTCAACATTACCATGCCGATCGAGGAGGGCGACCGCTACACCCTCGGTGGAATCACGTTCAAGAACAACAAGGCGGTTCAGAACGTGAAGGCACTACGCGCCATCTTTCCCATCAAAGACGGAGACGTCTTCAGCAAGGAGAAAGTCGCCAAGGGCCTGGAGAACCTGCGCAAGGCTTATGGCGAGTTGGGCTACATTAACTTCACTTCCATCCCCGATACCCGGTTTGACGACGAAAAGAAGTTGATCTATCTCGACATCGACGTGGACGAAGGCAAGCAGTTCTATGTGCGCCGCATCGAATTTCAGGGCAACACCACCACCCGCGACAAAGTGATCCGGCGCGAGGTCGCGCTGGAGGAAGGAAACGTTTACAACTCGCGGCTCTGGGAGATGAGCCTGCTGCGCTTGAATCAACTGGGATACTTCGACCAGTTGAAGCCCGACGATCCTAACGCCACCGTTCGCCAACTGGACGAAAAAGACGGGCTGGTCGACCTGACGCTGAAGATCCACGAAAAGGGCAAGAACAGCGTCGGCCTCAACGGGGGCGTGAGCGGGCTGGAAGGCGCCTTTGTGGGACTCAACTACGCGACCAACAACTTCCTCGGTCTTGGTGAGACGCTTCAGGTCCAGGTCAGCGCGGGAAACCTGGCGAAAAGCGTCCGCTTCGGATTCACGCAGCCTTACATGTTTGACCGGCCGTTGCAGTTTGGTTTTAACGTGTACTACACCAAGACCAAGTACGATCAGGCCCGGCAACTCTCCATCTTCAGCGGGCAGAACCTGAACCTGCCCAACGCCGTGCTGCAGAATTTGCAGAATTATACGCAACAGAGCGCCGGGTTCACATCGTCGTTAAGCTATCCCCTACGTCGCTCTTTCAAGCGCGTGGGAATTACCTATTCGTTTGACCGATCCTCGCTGGCGGCCCTTAGCTCGGCGTCCAAGAATTTGTTCGAGTTCCTGGCCTTCCGCGGTATTTCCGGGCCGGTTGCGCTGGATGGAATCATCACCAGCAAGATCTTTCCCAACTTCTCTTTCAATACCATCAACAGCCCAATCTCGCCGCACAGCGGGCACCAGTTTACGGTGGGAGCGGAGATTGCGGGGCTAGGAGGGACGGTTCGATCGGTCCGTCCGATCGTTCAGTACAAGAAGTTCATTCCGGTCCAGAACCGGCGCAACGCGATAGGCTTCAACGTTCAGGGCTCGTTCATCAGCGGTTTTGGTGGTTTGGTTGCGCCGCCCTTCCAGCGCTCTTATATGGGCGGCGAAAACGATCTGCGCGGGTTTGACATACGTTCTGTATCCCCCGTGGCGTTCTTGCCGAACGTCGGATCGATCACGTTGACCAATCCCGATGGAACGCCTGTGCCCAGGGACCCCCAGAATCCCCGGGCTGGGAATGTGACCATCCCGATTCCGATCGATCAGATCACCTTCCCAGGCGGCGATTTAAGCATCGTGAGCAACCTGGAGTACCGCATCACGATCTATGGCCCGGTGGCTCTGGCTCCATTTATCGACATGGGCATTGACCCCATCCTGCGAAAATCGCAGTTGCAGATTGCGCCGGTGCAATACCAGACTGTGACCGGGACGCTGGTGGGATGTCCTTCACTGTCGCAGACCGCGACCGCCAATACCTGCGCTCTGGGCTCTCTGTTGAACCCGCAGCCATCGCAGGATTTGCAGGTTCTGGGCACGACCAACTGGCGGCCAAGAATGTCCACAGGACTTGAACTCCAGATGTTCCTGCCGGTGGTCAATGCCCCCTTCCGCATCTACTGGGCGTATAACCCGCTGCGGTTGGATAACCCGGCGAACCCACCGATACCCATTACGCGAGGCATGTTCCCTTCGGGGCCTCCCGGGCAGCCCTGCGGGGACGCTTGCGCGGCGGGGAACTACACCTATAATTTGGCCAAGATCGCCTACTCCCCGAGCTTCCTGCTGCGCGAGCCTCGTAAGACGTTCCGCTTCACGGTGGCTACGACGTTCTAAAGGCTGGGTTTCCAAGCCTGGGTTCCAGGACGGCTGCAAGCGGAAAGTTTGACGGCACCCGAGGAAGCTCTCTATAATGCTTATGATCCACGCCATTGCAGAAAGCTGATCAGGGGTGGACGACACGTCCGCAACGCCGGCGTGTGACACCGGCAATCCAGTGCGCCTGTTCTTCCAAGTGGCGCCCGACGGTGGCCGTTATCGAACGCAAGACGAAGACCTCGTGAGTACGGCCCGGCGTAGCCTGAAGAGGGTAATCTGAGTTCATTCCCGGAACCTGTTTACCGGAACCATTCCAAGGAGTTTAAGCGATCCAATGACAAGCAAGTTTCTGCGGTCCGTCCCGGCCATTGCGGTTTTCTCCATCATTTCCGCATTCGCCCAAACCGGTGGTGCCGCTCCAGCGAGTGCGGCCAGTTCGCCCGCATCCTCGGCGCCCACCACAACTATAGCGACCGGTGCTGGTTCCAAGCTCGGAACCATCAACATTGAGCAGGCGGTGCTGGGTTCGAACGAAGGCCAGCGCGACTTCGAAGCTTTGCGCAAGAAGCTTGAGCCCAAACAAAGTGAGTTGAAGTCTCAGAACGACGAGCTTCAGGGCCTGCAAGAACAACTGCAGAAGCAGGGCGACAAGCTGAATGAGGATGCCCGCGCCACCCTCGTCAAGCAGATCGAAACCAAGAAGAAGTCGTTTGATCGCTCGGTGCAGGACGCTCAGGAAGATGCGCAGAATCAGCAGAAGGAGATCTTCCAGCGCATTCTGCAGAAGATGGCCCCGGTGATCGTGAAGCACGCCCAGGAAAGCGGCTTCGGAATGATTATCGACACTTCCAACCCGTGGCCACAAAGCCCCATACTTTGGTATGGCGAGCAAGGGGACATCACCAAGGCGGTGGTGGACCTCTATAACACGCAATCGGGCGTGCCCGCCCCGGCGCCGGCTACAGGAGCGGCAGCCAAGCCCGCGCCTCCCAAGCCCGCAGCGCCTAAGCCAGCAGCTCCGGCGTCAAACGCACCACCCAAGTAGTTTTTCGCGACACCGCGAGTGTCGGAAAAGTTCCCAGAGGCCGCGTTCCAGCGCGGCCTTTTTTCTTTGCTCCGTATAGTCCCATGCAGCAAGGTTCGGTGTCCTTAGCTGTAACCGCACTCCACGGAGGAGGACACCGTGTTTAACGACACACTCAATTCGTCATGGGACGAGCGCTCGCGCCGCGGATTGACCACTTTGACATCGTTCGGATTGCAGGCCCTAGCCGTCGCTGTGCTGCTGGTATTGCCGCTGCTCCGGCCGACGGGCTTGCCTCTGTTTCGCCAGCTTTCAACCCCGGTCAGCGTGGGACAACCTCTGGCTGAGGCTCCCGCAGTCAGAACGCACGCGGGTGCAAACACAACTGCGCCGAGCAGTGCAAGCATCTTTCTCAAACCGTCACCGCGGTTTCCGATTGGCATGCCTGCGGTCAGCGATGATGGCCCGCCACAAGTTCCCTCGTCCGGTCCCTACATCCCAGGATTGAAGGGTGGCCCGGATGGAGTGCTCGATTCGCTGGGCACCGGCACACCCCCGATTATGTCAGTAGCGCCGCTTGCCGTTTCCCGTCCGGTCTCCGTCTCGCACATGAGTGAGGGAGACCTGCTTCACAAGATTCTGCCGACGTACCCGCCACTGGCGCGAGCTGCGCACCTTCAGGGTCAAGTGGTGCTGCAGGCGGTGATCAGCAAGCAAGGCACAATTGAGAATCTCAGGGTGCTGTCTGGCCATCCCATGCTCGTGCCTGCCGCGATTGAGGCCGTCCGCCAGTGGCGTTACCGGCCTTACATCCTGAACACTGAACCCGTCGAGGTCGAGACGCAGATCACGGTGAATTTCTCGCTGACTGGGAGCTGAGGAGCAGGTTTCCAGTTTCCAGCCCTGGGTGCAAAGAAGTGGAAACCAGAAACTGGACACATGAAACTGGCCGGTAGTAGCCCAAGCGTAACCTGAGGGCACGTGCCCCTCCCGCTATAATCGAGCCCAGTGGCGACAACTGTAGAAATTCTGAGCCGGGTGGCAACCCGCCCCACATGGGCGGAAGTTTCACTGACCACTCTGCGGCAAAACTTCCGCACCGTTGTGAAGCATGCAGGCGCGGGAGTAACTGTGTGCGCAGTAGTGAAGGCCGACGCCTACGGCCATGGCGCCGTGGAATGCTCGCGCGCTCTGCAGGCCGAAGGCGCGACTTGGCTGGGCGTCACGTCCCTCGATGAAGCGATCCCACTGCGCGAGGCCAGCATTGAGTCGCGAATCCTGCTGATGACCGGGTTCTGGCGCGGCGAAGAGAGCGAGATCGTCCGCTCGCGGCTCACACCCACGGTGTGGGAACCCTGGCACATCGACTCTCTGGAGCATGCGGCCGCGTCCGGAGCCGTGCGGCATGCGGTGCATTTGAAGGTGGATACAGGAATGGGTCGGCTGGGTGTGGCGCTGGCTGAGCTTCCCGCTGTTCTAAAAGCTCTGAGCGCGGCTCCGCATCTTATTCTCGAGGGGTTGTCGACCCACCTTGCTTCCTCCGAAATTATGGACGCGCCTTCGGTGGCCGAGCAGGAGCGCCGGTTCGAGGAGGCGCAGCGTATGGTGCGGGCGGCGGGCTTTGGTCCGGAGTTGATCCACATGGCCAACACCAGCGCCCTGATCTCGCGGCGCGAAACGTGGAACAACATGGTGCGCCCGGGCGTCGCGCTCTACGGCTACTATCTGCCGTTCCAGCGTGCGGGCAGGGAAGTGAGCGGCGGCACGCTGCGACTTCCCGTGAAGCCCGTGCTGACTTGGAAGACGCGAATTCTCTCCATGCGGGATTTCGCTGCCAACCACGCTCTCGGCTACGGCGGAACTTACGTGACCAAGGCGCCGGCCCACGTCGCCGTGCTGCCCGTGGGCTACGCCGACGGATATAACCGACAGCTTTCCAATCGCGGCCGCGTGATCGTGCGCGACCACTACGCGCCCATCATCGGCAGCATCTCGATGGACCTCACGCTGGTGGATGTCACGGGTATTCCTGGGATTGCCGTGGGAGACGAAGTGATCCTGCTCGGAACCCAAGACGGTCTGAGCGTCGATGCCCTTGAGCATGCGCGCCTAGCCAACAGCTCGCCCTACGAGATTCTCTGCAACATTTCCAAGCGTGTGCCGCGAAGGTACGGCAGCTAAACCACTGCCGCCCTGCCAGACCTCAATTCCCTCCTGCTCTCCGTTCCGCTCAGGCAGCAAATGCACGGCGCCAACCGCTGATTGTGACCGTTGAGTGAATCGCGTGTGAGGCGATACGTTTCCGCTTGTTACACTAGAAGATTAACCATGCCTTCGCGCTACGCACAATGGATGTACGACTGGGAGCACAAGCTCACCTCGGTGGACAACAACCGCGTGGTGCGTTCATTGGAGTGGGGGCTGGAATATGCGCGGGACTGGCCTTGCCGGAATGGCTGGCAGCCTGGGCAGGCAGCGGACGATCCGGCGAAATTCTTGATCGATTTCAACCGGCGTATTGTGGCCTCCAGCGATGAGTTTTATTCCTACACGCGGCCAAACGATTTCCGGTTGGAGAAGCGCGAGGTGCAGGTTTTCTCCACGCGCGAAGTTCCGGACCCGAAGCTCGAAGCGAAGGTGAAGGGAACGTTCGCAGAGTTCCTGCGCTTCACTGCGCCGGTGAAAACGCCGTATCCTGAAAACAATCTGGTGAATGCGCGCTGGTTTCCGGCGCGTGGACGGCGGGCCATCGTTCTTCTGCCGCACTGGAATGCAGATGCCGTTGCTTACGTCGGTCTCTGCAAGGTTCTGAACATGCTGGGCATCGCGGTGTTGCGGCTGAGCATGCCCTATCATGACATCCGCATGCCGGCCGAGACCGGCCGCGCGGATTATGCCGTCTCCGCCAACATCGGCCGCACGCTCGATGCGGTGCGCCAGGGTGTGGTGGATGTCCGCTGCTGTCTCGATTGGCTCGAGCAGCGGGGCTACAGCAAGTTGGGAATCGTGGGCACGAGTCTCGGTTCCTGTTACGCGTTCATCGCGGCGGCGCATGATCCGCGCATTCGAGTCGCGGCCTTCAATCATGCTTCCACCTACGTTGCCGACGTGGTGTGGCATGGGCAGTCGACGCGGCACATCCGTCAAGGGATTGAATCACAGATCACTCTGGAGACCCTGCGGCGTTCCTGGCTCGCGGTTAGTCCCATGGCCTACTTCGATCAATTCTCCCGCTGGCCGCGAAAGTCGCTCATCATTTATGCGAAGTACGATCTGACTTTCCTGCCCGAGCTCTCGCGCGATGTGGTTGTGGAATTCGAGCGTCACGGACTGGATCACAAAGTCGTGGTCCTGCCTTGCGGTCACTACACGATGGGTGAAACACCTTACAAATACATGGATGGATGGCAACTGGCCTCGTTCCTGCGAACGGCGTTTGAGGGATAGCACGACTGGTAGAATGTGACCGTGGAGACCGGTCGCATGCTTGATTCCGAAGCGGTGATGGAGTACCGGCGCGGCGATTTTCTGATCAGCACCAGCCGGGAGCGACTGGATCTCGATGTGATTCACGGTTTTCTGACCAATTGTTACTGGGCCAAGGGCATTCCGCGGGAAGTCGTGGCGCGTTCGATTGAACACTCGCTGTGCTTCGGCATCTACGAAGGCAGCGGTGCACAAGTTGGTTTTGCCCGCGTGGTCAGCGACTTTGCCACCGTGGCCTATTTGGGCGACGTATTCGTGCTGGAATCGCATCGCGGTCGCGGATTGAGCAAGTGGCTGATGCAGTGCATAGTCCAACATCCCGCGCTGCAGCATCTGCGGCGCTGGATTCTTTTGACCCGCGACGCGCACGGACTTTATTCGCAGTTTGGTTTTACTGCGGTGCAAGCTCCGGAACGATATATGGAACTTCACCGGGCCGATGTTTACGAAGTCCCCTAGGAAAAGAACATGAAGAACCCTGCTGTTACCAAGATGTACCGCCCGTTGTACGAAGCCGATCCGCAGATTGCCGCTGCCATCGACAACGAAACCCGCCGCCAGCACGAAGGTCTGGAGCTGATTGCCTCCGAGAACTTCGTCAGCGAAGCCGTGCTCGAAGCCGCGGGCTCGGTATTCACGAACAAGTATGCTGAGGGATATCCCGGCAAACGTTACTACGGCGGCTGCGAGTACGCGGATGTGGTCGAAAACCTGGCGCGCGACCGTGCCAAGCAATTATTCGGAGCCGAGCACGCCAACGTGCAGCCCCACGCCGGCTCGCAGGCCAACATGGAGGCCTATGCGGCCGTCCTGCAGCCGGGCGACACCATTCTCGGTTTGAACCTGGCCCACGGTGGTCACCTCACGCACGGGCATCATCTGAATTTCTCCGGCAAGACGTACAGGATTGTCCCTTACGGTGTGACCAAGGAAGCCGAGACGATCGACTACGACTCGTTGGAAAAGCTGGCCGAGCAGGAACGTCCCAAGCTGATCATCGGCGGCGGCAGCGCCTATCCCCGCATCATTGATTTCGCGCGCATGCGTCAGATTGCTGACAAAGTAGGCGCGCTTTTCCTCGTCGACATGGCACATTTTGCCGGACTGGTGGCGGGCGGCGTGCATTCTTCGCCGGTGCCCCATGCGCATATCGTGACCTCTACCACGCACAAGACCCTGCGCGGACCGCGTGCGGGCTTGATCCTTTCCAAGGCCGAGTTCGCTGCGGCGATCGATAAAGTGGTTTTTCCCGGGATGCAGGGCGGGCCGCTGATCCACATCATCGCAGCCAAAGCGATTTGTTTTCAGGAGGCGATGCAGCCCGAATTTCGCGATTATGCCAGGCAGGTCGTGTCCAATGCCAAGGTGCTGGCCGAGACGCTAGCCGCTGAGGGGTTCCGCATTATTTCCGGCGGGACCGATACGCACCTGATGCTGGTCGATGTCTTCTCCAAGGGGATGTTGGGCAGCGAGGCCGAGAAGGCCCTGGGCGAGGCCGGAATCACGGTCAACAAGAACGCAATCCCATTCGATGTGAATCCACCGATGAAGCCGAGCGGTATCCGCATCGGAACGCCCGCTTTGACTACGCGCGGCATGAAAGAGGCGGAGATGCGGCAGGTCGGGCGCTGGATCGCGGAATCGCTTCTTCAGCGGAATGACGCCGCTCTGCTGGGCAAAGTCCGCCAGCAGGTGCTTGACCTCTGTGAGTCATTCCCGCTGTATGCCGACCGCAGGGCCAAGGCCCAGGCGGAAGTGCGTGCTTAGTTAGGAGTTCCTCCAATTCCGCTGTGAAGCCGTGCGTCCTCTGTGGTTAAATGCCTTCGGTGAAGATCGCCATCGACATCCGGCGGATGACCGAGTTCGGCGTCGGTACATACATCCGCAATATCGTGCGGACCCTGGGACGGCTTGATCGCGAGACCACATACTTCCTCATCGGCTCTCCCGCTAAGGTCAAGGAAATCGGCCCCCTGCCGGCTAACTTTCACACGATTCCTCTGGCGGAGCCGGAGCGATCGTGGAAGAGCTTTCGGGAATTCCGCGCGATTGTGAAGCGGCTGAACTGCGATCTCGTGCACATCCCGAATTTGTTCTCCGTGCCACGCGCGCTGCCTTGCCCCTACGTGATGACGGTGCACGACATGCTGGAGCATCTCTCGCGGCCGCGCCAGCAGACCGGGCTTTGGGGGTCGCTGCACTTCCAGTTGACCAAGCGGGTTTTGCGGGGCGCGGCGCGCATTTTCGCGGTCTCAAACTTCACCAAACTCGAAATGGAAAAGTTGTTTGGCATTCCGCCAGGACACATCGAGGTGGTCTACAACGCGATCGATGAGCGGTTCCTTCACGGACACGCCAGCGCGGCCGACCGGCAGCTGATTGCCGAGCGCTACCAGGTTACGTATCCCTTCTTGCTCTATGCCGGCAGAATCAGTCCGCACAAGAACGTTGTACGCATGATCGAAGCCTTTTCCGCGCTTAAGACGGAGTTGGAAAAAGACCAGGCGTTTCCTGACCTCAAGCTCATCATTATTGGAGACGACGTTTCCGGCAATCCCGACTTGCGGCGGACGGTGATCCGCAGCGGCGTGCAGAACGATGTTCGCTTCCTGGGGTTCGTACCGATCGAGGTACTGCGCACTTTCTACGACGCCGCCAAGATCTTTGTCTTCCCGTCGCTCTACGAAGGGTTCGGCCTGCCGCCCCTGGAGGCGATGGCCCACGGCACTCCGGTCGTGACCTCAAACGTGTCGTCGCTGCCCGAAGTGGTGGGCAACGCTGCGGTGCTCGTTCATCCCGAGAACGTCTTCGAGATCATGAGGGCGCTGCACCGGGTGCTTCTGGACCAGCCGTTGCGCGAGAAAATGAAGGAACGCAGCTACCGCCAGGTGACAAAGTTTTCGTGGGAAAAGTCTGTGCGCCGGATCATGGATGTGTATCAGGAAGTCGCCGGTCCGCCAGGCAATGTGGAACCCCGCGGCCGGCCTGCTTCCACGGGCCCCAAGCCGACCGCAGGCGTGGCGTAATTCGACGGGTTCCCGCCGGGTGTTCGCACCAAACTCAAAGCTAATTGGGATCTACTTCAGCAGGGGCTGGCCAGGCGAAGCGATGGCGAGCTTGTGCAGCTTCGCGGTGACTCGGATGCGGTCGGCGTCGGTTTGGGCCGAAGCGAGACGCTTGCGGAGGGTAGTGATCTTGTGTTGACGAGCGCGGCGCCGGCGAATCTCCGGCCGGCGGCTGGGTGCTGACATGGGGTGTGCTCCTGAGTGAAATTGAAAGTTGAACCACAGCCGGATCGGTAAGCGGACTTCGCCGCTCACATCCCAGCTACCTAAGCTATTCAATCGGATACCGCGAGAACTGTCAATGACGCTAACGTTGGCATGTTATTCCCGCTTCGTGAGTAGGTTACTTCTACCTTCTGCGTGAAATTCCCTTCGATGTGACACTCGCGAAAGTGTCCTAAAGACGCGGAACGGACGATTCGAGTCGAGATACCTTCGCACTGTAGGCACTCCAAGAGCCAAGGATGTCACTTATCCGCTGCTGGAGAAATTGTTATGGTCACGGTACCGTTTCGCGGTGAATCCAAATCTATGAGCGTTGCAGCCGGAATCGGAACAATTTCTTCTGCGGTCACCGCTCCGCGCTCTGCAGTGTGGGTGGTGCCACGCAAGAACGATCCCCGCATTCCCTTTGCCTGCATTCTCACGGCCTACGCCATCTTGGGCTGCACGCTACTCGGTTTCAATCGGACACCTTGGCAGATTCTACTGACCGTTGCAGCCGGTTGTCTGCTGGACATGGTTTTGCACTGGGCATTCTGCAATCGCGAGCGGCTGGTCCCTTTGAGTGCGTTCATCAGCATGATGTCGATCGGCCTTCTGCTGAACTATTCCCATAACTACTACCTGCTCTTCCTGCCGGTATTCTTCACCATCGCCTCCAAATATGTGCTCACGTTTCGCGGTCGGCATGTTTTCAATCCGTCACTGTTTGGGCTGGTCTGCGCACTGGTCCTGGGGAAGGGCTTGTACTCATCAGCCCCGGCCTACCAGTGGGGCGGTTCCTGGGCTCTGGTTGCGTTCATGATTACCGCGGCCTGCGCCCTCTTTTTATTTCGAATTGGACGGACTGCCCTGATCGTCTCTTTTCTCGGCTTCTACGCGCTGCAAACCTTGCTGCGCGCCTACATTCTCCGCGATCACTTGCCCATGGAAACTCTCATCCTGGGCACGCTGACCTCGGCGCGCTTCTATCTGTTTACGTTCTACATGTTGACTGACCCGAAGACTTCGCCCCCGGGGAAATGGCAGCAAGTCAGGTGGAGCTTCGCCATCGTTCTGGTCGATCTTTGGTTTCATACCATCGAATCCCTCAGCACGTTGTTCTTCGCACTCTTCGTGATGTCCGCCGCGCGTTTCCTGTGGCTGCATCTGAATGCCTTCTGGAAGGAGCGCGGCCTTCATCTGAAGCAGGCCTTCGACCTGCAACTGGCAGGCCGAATGGCCGTGTGCGGAGCCCTTGGAACCGCTGGATTCCTTGCCTACGCGCAAGTTATTCACCCGCGTTTAACGATCAATAACCCAGGTTTTGAATTGGTTGAGGTTCCACCGTCAGTTTCCGGGATCGACTCCCAGATGAGTGACGTGATGAACCAAGTCGATCCGCGAGTGCGCCATTTGTCCAAGTGGCTGATGTCGGTCGGCGACGCGATCGCGATTGGCGATTTCGACAACGATGGCTTGCCCGATATTTTCCTGACCAATCCCCTAAAGCGGCCTGAGGACCGCAATGCTCTTTACCGCAACTTAGGCAATTTTCATTTTGAGCGTGTTGAGATCCCCGCCTTGCGCGAGATCAATCTTCACCCGGAGAAATACGGGCTCGCTGCCGGCGCAACCTTTGTGGATTACGACAACAGCGGCGCCCAGTCGCTGCTGCTGACCTTCGCCTTCGGGAAGAATCGCCTGCTGAAGAATATGTTGCCGGTTACCGGGAAACTGGAGTTTGCCGATGTCACGGACGAAGCCGGTATCGGCGACTACAGCACGTCCGTCGCAGCCACGTTCTTTGACTATGATCGCGACGGCAAACTCGACTTGCTTGTCGCCAACAGCTTTGCCCCGTATTTGAAGGACTACCCTGAGCCCACGCCCCTGAACATCTTCAATCTTCCACAGCCGGAATACCCCGGCGACCGCCGCATGTTTCATTTCATGCATGAGAGCTGGAACAACGCACAGAACGGCGGGCCCAATGTGCTCTTCCACAACGCGGGCGGCGGCCATTTCGAAAAAATGAACATGGCGGCCATGGGCATGCCCCAAACCCACTTCACTCTTGCCGTCGCGACCGGCGACCTCAACGGGGATGGCTACACAGACCTCTATTGCGCCAACGATTTCGGCCCTGATGATCTCTACCTCAACGACCACGGCCGGCGCTTTATTCACGTCCAAGGCAAGATGTTTGGCAGTATCGGCAAAGATACATACAAGGGAATGAACGCTTCGATTGGCGACCTGGACAACCGCGGTCAACTCGACATTTATGTTTCGAACGTTCATGTTCCTCTGCAGGCCGAGGGCAGTTTGCTGTGGAAGACTTATCGCAACAATTCGTTTGTCCCGGATTTTCGCGACGAGGCGACCGGCCGCGGCGTGTTAAATGAAGGCGGCTTCGGCTGGGGCGCCGCTATGGGAGACCTGAATCTCGACGGCTGGCCAGATCTTGTGCAGGTCAACGGCATGGTGGATGACAGCACGGACCACCGCTTTGCCAAGCCAAGGAATTACTGGTATGCGGCCGAGAAAGTAATGCTTGCGCCGCCGAACGTCCACTCCTATGTGGACCGCTGGCCTGACCTGCGTGGCTACGAGATCTTCGGCCATCAGGCGAACCGTGTCTACCTCTCGCGCGGCGATGAAACCAGCATGCAGTTTGTGGATGTCGCGCCGCAAGTCGGACTTACCCAGCTGGGAAATTCCCGCGGCGTGGCGCTAGCCGATTTTAATAATGCAGGCGTCCTCGATGTGGCCATCACGCACCAGTTCGGCCGCCTGACCCTTTACCGCAACACGCTGCACGAACAGGACCGCGCCGAAGGGCGCGTTCATCACTGGATTGGCCTGTCGATCCAGGGAGACGGACAGAAGATCAGCCGTGAGGCGGTCGGTACTCAGGTTTTCGTGACCTACACGCAGAATGGCCGGCAGGTGCGTCAGATGCGCGAAGTCCAGATTGCCAATGGATTTTCCGCACAGAATGACCGGCGCCTGCTGTTAGGTCTGGGCGACTACGACGGGCCCGTTGAAGTTGAGGTGCACTGGTACGGCGCGGAGACGGTGATCTATCGCGATCTCGCACTCGATCAGTACCACCCGATTCGCTACCGGGCGCCCGCGCAGTTGGCCAAGAGGTGATTTATGGGGCTGAAAGACTATTGGTATATCGCGGCGGAATCCCGCGAGCTGAAACAGAAGCCGGTTGCGGTTGCCCCGTTCGGCGAGCGCATGGTGCTGTTCCGTGCCGGCGACGGACAGGTAGCCGCCCTTGAAGATCGATGCTCGCACCGCAACATGGCGCTCTCGCTCGGCACAATGTCGTCGGGGTGTGTGACTTGTCCTTACCACGGCTGGACGTTTGACGGCGCAGGTCGCTGTGTTCAGATTCCTTCTCTCGGCTCTCGCGAGCGCCTGCCAAACCACGGGGTGCGCGCCTACCCGGTCCGCGAGCACGATGGTTACGTGTGGGTGTATCCGGGCGAGTCGATTCCTGAATCTAGCCCCTTTCAGTTTCCGCACTTGGGCGAGCAGGGTTGGACCAGCTTCCGTATGCGGACGCGGTTTCAAGCTTCGATCGAAGCGTGCCTGGAAAACTTTCTGGACTGCCCGCACACCGTTTACGTCCATGGGGGCTGGTTTCGAAACCACGACACGCGCGAACTTTCGGCGACGGTGCGGTCGACCGCTGAATCCGTCGATGTGGAGTTCCGCGGCGAACCCATCACGAAAAGCCTGGTGTCGAAGTTGTTTTTTCCAAATGGACGCGAGCTCCGCCACACCGACCGGTTCCTCATGCCGAACATGAGCCGGGTCGACTACGATTTCGGCCCTGACCGACACTTCATTATTACTTCGCAATGCACTCCTCTGAGCGAATACGAGACGGATGTGCACACCGTAATCACTTTCAGTTTCGGACGGATTGCTTCCATGGTCCGCCTTTTGCTCGAGCCCATCTGCCGCAAAATCATCCGCCAAGATGTTGATGTTCTGGCTTCCCAGACCGGGCAGATTCGCCGCTTCGGGGGGCCGCACTTCTGTCACGTGGAAACGGACCTGCTGGGGCTGAAGATCCACTCCATGCGGCGGCGGGCCGAAGCGTCCGAACCCCCTGCGGAAGCAACCGAGCAGCAACGCGAAATTACGATCTGCTTTTAGAAACCGAATGCGTATGAGAGAGCGATCCATTCAAAGCCGAATTGTCTCAGTCGCGGAGATTGCGCCTACGGACGCTCGCGCCATGTACGAAATCTTCGCGCGTCATTATGACTGCGTTTCGTTCGAGCAGTTCCTGCTGGATCTGTCGGAAAAAGACTGTGTACTCGTACTGCGCAACTCAGACTTCACAATTTGCGGCTTTTCGACGCAGAAGGTTCTCCGCGTGTCCGTCGGGGGCACGCTCGTCCACGCCGTATTCTCCGGTGACACCATCGTTGACCGGGCCTACTGGGGCGAGCAGGAACTGGGGCGTTGCTGGTGCCGGTATGTGAGCTCGGTGTATGCGGAAGAGCCCGCGGCACCACTTTATTGGTTTCTCATTTCGAAGGGCTACCGGACGTATCTGTACCTCCCGCTGTTCTTCGAGAGGTTTTATCCCAATTGCGAGGCGCCGACGCCAGCATTCGAACAACGAGTGCTCGACGCGTTGGCGGCCGCGAAATTTCCAGATCACTACCGCGCGGAAAGTGGTCTGATCGAGTTTCCTCACTCGCACGGCCAACTCAAGCCGGCCCTCGCTGAAATACCAGCGCGGCGATTGCGCGACCCTAACGTACAGTTTTTCCTGAAGCGCAATCCTGCCTACGCAGCCGGACACGAACTCGCCTGTCTGGCGGAAATTTCACCTTCGAACATGAAGCTCTTTGCTGGCCGCATCCTGGGAGAAGCGCACACCGCGTCACTGCTGTGTCAGGGAGCGGATTGATGCTTCGGCCACTCTTTTATCGCACCCTCAACGCTTTGCCCCTGGCCGGGTTTCGGCGCGCGGCAATCGAGTTCAACGCGGCTCTGGCTAACCCGGAAAAAGCACAGCAAAGGCTTCTGCTGGACCTTGTGAGAAAGAACCAGGGTTGCGCATTCGGCAGGCAGTACGGGTTCGAATCGATCACCACGGTTCGCGAATATCAGGGGCGCGTGCCGATGGTGACTTATGACGATGTGGCTCCCTGGATCGAGCGCATTAAGACAGGAGAACGCGCTGCTCTCACCAGTGAGCCGGTGCTTGCCTTCGAAAAGAGCAGTGGCTCGGCAAGCGCAGCCAAATATATCCCTTACACCCAGACTCTGCGAAGGCAATTTCAGTCAGCTTTGGCTCCCTGGATCACCGACATGCACCGCTCATTCCCCGGGATTGCACGAGGTTCTGCGTATTGGCTGGTGACTCCACTTTCACGGGAGCGTGAAGTTACCCAAGGCGGCACTCCGATCGGATTCGAGAGCGACACCGAATACTTTGGGTCAATCCAGCAGTGGATTCTGCGCAAGACCATGGCGGTCCCGCCCGAGTTGGCGCGAGTGCCGGAGTTGGAAGACTGCATCTACCTCACATTGCGCTTCCTGCTGCAAGCTCGTTCTCTGACTTTCATTTCGGTATGGAGCCCGAGCTTATTACTGATTCTCCTCGACCGGCTTGAACAGCATGGTGAACGACTCGCCCGCGATTTATTTGACGGAAAAGCCAGCATCGCCAGGCCGGTTCCTCCCAAGCTCACCGGTGCACTCGTGCGAGATGCCCGTCAGGCCCGCAATCTACAGGCCATGTTGCGGCGCGGCCGTGTCGAACCCGGCCATCTGTGGCCCCGTCTGGAGCTCATCAGTTGCTGGACCTCAGCGGCCTCCGCCTCAATGAAAAGCGAAGTCCAGCAAAGATTTCCAGGAGTGCCCATCCAGGGCAAGGGGTTGCTTGCCACCGAAGGTATTGTTTCCATTCCGATCGGCCAATACAAAACCCCGGTTGCCGCGGTGACTTCGCATTTTCTTGAGTTCTTCGAGGAGGATTCCGGAGAGTGCCGGTTGACGTCGGAATTGGAGGAAGGTCGCGAATACTCTGTAATCCTGACCACCGGAGGCGGTTTGTGGCGTTACCGCCTGGCTGATCGAGTTCGCGTGGCGGGCTTCGCAGAACGAACACCGTTGCTCGAATTCATCGGGAAGGAGGACTGCGTCAGCGATCTCCGTGGCGAAAAGCTTAACACCCTCTTCGTGGCGAACACACTCGACAAGTTCGAATGCTGCCGGACGGCAAGTTTCGCAATGCTCGCGCCTTCGCAAGCTGATACGCCGCATTACACGCTCTTTCTCGAAAGCGCTCACTGCCAGCACAATTTTCCCGCTCAGCTCGACGAGAGCCTGCGAGCCAATCCGCATTACGCCTATTGTCGCAGGATCGGCCAACTCAGCGACCTTCGAGTATTCCTCATCCACCGCGACGCACGCGAATCTTACTTGAAACATTGCGCTGCATTCGGACAGCGTCCCGGAAGCGTCAAAATGACGTCGCTTCACAAGTGCTCCGGGTGGGAGCACGTCTTTGGCGGGACCTACATCGAAACCGGCAAGGCGGAGGTTTGCGCGTGATTGCTCCGGTCGTTCCCCAACTCAAATCGCGGTTTGAGATTGAGCTTGCGGCTATGGCGGATGACCGCGAACTGCGTGAATTGCTGCGAAGTAGTCCGATCCCGAGTCAGATCAGCGTGACCTTTGAGCGCGAGCCCAGCTTCTTCGATTCCTGTCGTATTCGCGGAGATTTCTTTCAAATCGCTGTCGGACGCGATCACAGAACTGGCGAAATCATCGGGCTCGGCACCCGCTCGATCGCCTCGGGATTCATCAACGGCCAGCCGCAACCCCTCGGCTACTTGGCCGACTTGCGCCTCGAGCCGCAATACCGCGGCGGCACGCTGATCGCGCGGGGCTACCGCTTTCTCCGGCAGCTACATGAGGATCGCCGCACGCGACTCTACACGACCGTGGTTTTCAGCGAGAATCATGCGGCGCTCACAACCATCGCCAGCGGACGCGCCGGCCTTCCGCAATATCACGACCTGGGCATGATCCATTCTCCGGGCATCAACATTCGACGCGTCGCGCCTCCTATCGACTCAGCCTGCGAAATTCTCCGCGGTTCGCCAGAGCTCCTGGCTGACATAGTGGAATGTCTGAATCGCAACAATTCCCGCCGCCAGTTCGCCCCCGCTCACACAGTCGCGATGTTTCGCCATCAATGGCGGGAGTTCCGCATTGAAGATTTCCATGTCGCGGTACGCGGAAGCAGGGTCGTCGGCGTCGTCGGCTGCTGGGACCAGGGTTCCTTCAAACAGACCCGCATCGCCGGTTACGGTCCCCGCCTGCGTTGGACGGTTCCACTCGCGAATACATTTCGCCCGCTCACAGGAGGCCCGCGGTATCCGAAGCCGGGAGAGGAAGTTGCCTATTTCTATCTCTGCTTTATCGCCATCGACGGCGACAGTCTCCCTGTCTTTCGAGCGCTGATCCGCAGCGCTTACAACGCGGCTGTTGGCCAGAAGTACTTGTATGCAATCGTGGCCCTGCATGAACGAGATCCGCTCCTTCCCGCGCTGCGCGACTATTCGCTGACGCCATTTTCCGGACGGCTGTTCTGCGTAACGTTTGACGACGGCGAAGATCTCTTTCGCGAACTTGACGACCGCGTGCCGTTTCTGGAGGCGGCGACTTTCTGATGGCTATCTCCTGGCGAAGCCCGTGGCCGCTCCGTTACACTGCGGATCTGCGCACGCTGGCGTTTCTTGTGGCGTTCAATGTTCTGCTTGCGGTGCAGTGGCTGAACGCGGCTCGGAATCCGGGTTTGCTGGTCGCAACCTACACCCTGGCGGTGGTAGCTCTTGTCGTAAAGCACAATCACATGCATTCGCCCACGTTCCGCAGCCCGGCGTGGAACAGCGCATTTGAATTGTGGCTCAGCGTTCTGACGGCATACCCCTCATCCGGCATCATTACCTCGCACAACATTCTCCACCACGGAAAAAACAACACCGATGCCGATTTCGTCCGCTGTTCGCTCGTTCGCTATCGCTCGAACTTCTTGAACCTTCTGGCATTCTTCCTTGCCTCGGTCACCGCGATGTATCGCAACCGGCCCCCTGACCTCGACAACTGGCGAGAGTCACGGCCGGGTCTCTACCGGCAAGCCATCGCCGAACGCGTATCGATCTATGTATTCATCGTATTGCTGGTCGTGTTCGACTGGCGCTCCACTCTAAAGTACTGCGCGGGCCCGTGGTTATTCGGGCAGTGGTTCCTTGTCACTATCAATCTGCTGCAGCACCAGGATTGCGACTTCGAATCGCAGTTCAATCACTCGCGCAACATTACCGGGCGTTTCGCGAACTGGCTGCTGCTGAACAACGGCTATCACACAGCCCACCATATGTTCCCGACCGCTCACTGGAGCAAGCTGCCCACCATCCACCACCGCGTGATCGCCCCACATCTAAGCCCCGCCTTGAATGAGCGGTCATTATGGCTGTGTGTGTGGCGGCGGTTTGTTTTGAGCAAAGGCTGGACGGGAGCACGAGCGTGAACCCACTGCAAAACGCGCCCGGTCCGCGTTCGCGCCTTGGTCTCCGCGAAGCCATCGCATTCCGTCGCAGTCCGCTCACGTATCTGCAATACCTCGCCGAGACCTACGGGGATGTCGTGCACTTCCGTCTTGCTTGGAGAAACGCGTTCCTCCTGAACCATCCCGACTTAGTCCAGGAGTTCCTCGTCGTCCATGCTCCCAGGCAAGTCCGCGGGCCGGTCATGCAACGCGGCCGCGCCGTGATGGGCGACGGCCTTCTCACCAGCGAAGAGCCGCTGCATGCAACGCAGCGACGTCTGATCCAACCAGCTTTTCATCGCGAGCGAATTGCACGCCACGCCCAGGTGATGGGCGAATACGCCAACAACGCCTGCAGCCGGCGGCAGGCTGGGGAAACCATCGACTTGCGCAAGGAAATGATAAGCCTCACGCTGGCCATTCTCGGCAAGACCCTCTTTGACCAGCAAATCGATGAAGACGCAGGAGAAATCGCGGAGGCTGTCACTGACCTGATGTCGCTAGTCGACTTGGTGTTCGTGCCCTTCTCTCAATACTTCATGCGTTTGCCTTTCCCCGGCATGCGACGGCTAAAGAAAGTACGCGAGCGATTCGATCGCCTGACTTACGGACTCATCCAGGAGAAAATGCGTTCCGGAACCGACGGCGACGATCTGCTCTCCATGCTGCTTCAGCATCAACTCGCCGAAGGAGATCGCGAGCAAGCCATCCGCCAGGTGCGTGATGAGTGTCTGACTATCCTGCTAACGGGTCACGAGACTATCGCCAATGCGCTGACTTGCGCGCTCTTTCTTCTGGCACAACATCCCGAACACGCCGAAAGAATCCGGACCGAAGTCAATCAGGTCGCTGGACCGAACCACTTGAACGCTGAACACTACGAACAACTGGCCTTCACTCGTCGCACACTAGCGGAGTCCATGCGACTGTACCCGCCCGTTTGGATTCTTGGCCGCGCCCTTAAACAAGCATGCTCGATCGGCGCCTACACAGCACCTAAAGATTCCATACTGTTTGCGAGTCAGTACCTGCTTCACCGCGACCCGCGCTTCTTCCCCGATCCGGATGTGTTCCATCCCGACCGTTTCCTGGGCAGCAACAAAACGCATCAGTTCGCATATTTTCCTTTTGGGCTCGGGCCACGCCGCTGCATCGGGGAAAGCTTCGCGCTGATGGAAGGAGTGCTCGTATTGGGCACGATCCTTCGCCGTTGGGAAGTTGAGCCGCTCCCGGAAACCAGGCTGGTCCTCGACCCGAAAATCACGCTGCGCCCGAAGTTTCCGGTGCTGGTCAGAGTGACGCCAGCGCAAGATCTGCGGAGAAGCGTTGAGGAGCGTAAAGCGGGAGGCGTACCCATAAGCGCCTGACCTGCCTACCACCACAGCAGTTGCAGGGTGATGATCGCGGCGCACTGGGTAACCAGGTACACGTGAAAGTAGTTGCGTGCGCGGGACAACCCGAAGAATTGGAGCGTGGCAGAATCGTAACTGAGGCGAATGAAAATTCGGAGCACCACCACGAACAACAGCGCAAGGAGAATCGCGCGGTAGCGGACTGGGTCATACACCGGGAGCAGGCCGGCAATTCCGGCAAACACTCCGAGCGCGCCCCATGGACGCAGCACGGCCGTCATCGGAGAATCGGCTGGAAAGCGTGCTCCGAACAGGCGCTGGTAGAGGCCGGCCGCACGCTTTGGAAATAGAACGCCGGCCAGACCAGTCGTCAGATGGTCGGCCGCGAGGACAATCAGATTCAGGTAAGCGACGATATGCCAGAATTTCATAGCTTCGGACAATTGCACCGCTCGGAGGATTGTATTTGAAAGACCTGACCCAAGGCTCGGTAACGGGAAACTTGCTTCGGATGTCCCTGTTCCTCATGGGCAGCATGCTCGGGCAGGCGCTCTACCTGCTCGCCGATATGTACTGGGTCGGACGTCTCGGCAAAGAGTCTGTCGCCGCCGTGGGTCTCGCCGCCAACTTGATGGCGTTAACTCTTGCGCTGACGCAGATGATGGGCGTGGGCACGACGACCCTCATCTCCCACGCCGCCGGCGTCCACAATCAGGATCGAGCGCGTCTGGTCTTCAATCAGTCCTTCGTCATGTCCATCGTTGGAGGTGGAACGCTTTGCCTGCTTGCCTTCCTGCTTCGCCATGCGTATTGCGCGGCACTGGCCGCGAGTCCGCAGACCGTGCAACTGGGCACAGCCTACATGGCTTGGTTTGTGCCCGCTCTATTTCTGGAATTCCCACTGATCTCGATGAGTGCTGCTCTTCGCGGCGCGGGGATCGTCAAGCCGACGGTCATCATACTTGTGCTGACGGTTCTCCTCAACCTTGTTCTTGCGCCAATCCTGATCTTTGGTTGGGGAACCGGGCACGCCTTCGGAGTACGCGGCGCGGCCATGGCGACCTTTTTCGCGCTCGTGCTGGGTGTGGCCGGGATGTTCGGCTACTTTGTGGTTCGAGAGAAATACCTCGCTTTCGACACGTCGGGGATGCGGCCGAATTTCCTCTTATGGCGCGAAATGTTTGGGATCGGCCTCCCTGCCGGAGCCGAACTCGCAATCCTCGGCATCTACCTCATCGTCGTCTATGCCTCGATCCGGCATTTCGGCGCTGCCGCCCAAGGTGGATTCGCCATCGGCGCCCGCATCATGCAATCGCTGATCCTGCCTGCGGTTGCGGTCGGAATGGCGAATGCCCCCATCATCGGCCAGAATTTTTCGGCGAAGCATCCCACACGCGTCCGCGAGAGTTTCTGGGCCGCATGCGTGCTGGGTTCGATCGTGATGCTTTTGCTGACTGCTTTCTGCCAAACCAGGCCAGCCGCCATCGTCAGCCTTTTTTCGAAGCAGGACGACGTCGTAGCCGTCGCTGCCGGGTACTTGCGGCTGATCTCGACCACCTTCGTCGCGACAGGCTTGATTTTTGCCTGTACCAGCGCTTTCCAGGGCCTCGGCAATACCCGGCCGCCATTCATGAGTTCGATCATTCGCCTGTTCGTCTTTACGGTGCCGGTCCTGCTCCTCCTGAGTCGATTAACGCTGCAAGACATCTGGCTCATCTCCGCAGGATCAATCTGGGTACAAGCCGTTGCTAACCTGTGGTTTTTGCGAAAAGAGTTTCGCACAAAGCTGTCCACGTTCCCGCAAGAGATTGCAGAGGAAGCCTTGCGCCCGGTGGGCTAGGATCTCCATGTCAAACGCCAGAACATTCGTTTGGCTGTTCGTGTACGTGCAGGCCGCATTCATCGCCGTCGATCTCTACGAGCACTGGCGCCTGGCCCGCAAGTCCGGCAAACAAGGAGTAATAAGCGCGAACGCCGCGGTGATTCTAGCAGTCTCTGCGGCCTGTGTCGGCTACTCGGTGATTCAGTTGGCGCTTGCCTCTGCTCTTCCCAACATTGGCAAGCTTTCGGATTTCGTGACCAAAGTAACCGGGTCGGCAGCGTCCGCGCCGAGTGCAAAGTGGATGGTTCCCATGTTCGCAGCCGCTTTCTGCATCGGCACTCTCTTCGACTACCTCGTTCATCGCTTTCTGCTGCATGGTCCCTTCTGGAGGCTGCACGAGAACCACCACCTGCCGTCCGTCGTCTCCAACGTCATGCCCGGAATTGCCGCGCGCCCCTTTGTGATCGTGCCCAACTTTCTGATCAACGCCGGCTCCTGTGCCACCATTCTCCTCGTTGTCCGTCTCATCGGACGCCCGCGGTTGAGCGCAACGTTCATCCACCTGCTGCCGGAGTTGCTCCTGACTTTCGCTTTCGTCGCCTGCGCCAGCCATTCAATCTTTCTGCGCAGGTTCGACTGGGTCGAGGCTTCATTTCGCTGTTTGCTGCTGGTTGGTCCGCGAGAGCATCTTCTCCATCACGCAGCGAAGATCAAAGGTAACTATGGCAACTTCACCACGGTGTGGGACCGCGCTTTCGGCACCTACGTGTCACCACCGGCGGGCGATACTCCCCTGGGCTTGGATTACGACCAGGATTTTCTAGGAGCAATCACTGCGGGCCGATTCAAACTCTCGCCCGCCTTTCGCTCCCGCTATCAGGTAGGCCGTGTCTGCCGGCTTGATGAAGACGGAATCGACAGCCCGGTCGCGGAGTAACTCGCTCGGCACCGCTTCAGTTTTGTGCTGGCAATAGCCCTGGTTTTCACGCAGTATCCGATCAGAGGAGCTACCGCTATGAATCGTCACACCGGAATCAAGATTCTCGCTGCGTTCATGGGTGTCTATCACATTCTCATGGGGGCCCTTGGAATTGCATCGGGTTCGGTCGCAGCCTGGGGCGCCCACGCTCTCTGGCACGCCAACGTAACGGTTGATCCCCAGTTCACCTATCTGGCGAAGTTCCTCGGCGCCTACGTGGTCGCTTTCGGAATCATGATGCTCTTCATCGCCAAAGATCCCGTGCGTTACGGCGCGCTCGTTTATCCCGCCGTCGCCGTGGCCATCATCCGAATTGCGGAGCGGCTGGTGTTCGCCGGGGAATTGAAAAGTGCCTTCGGCATCGGCATGGACCGCACCATCGGAACCATCATCGTGGTAGGAGGTCTGAATCTCGCATTGCTCCTGCTGAAGCCGCGCGAGTCCGGGGCCCGAGAGCGCTAGCGGAGTTCTGTCGGTCAGCTTAGGTGGGTCCCGAGCTGGAAGCAGAACATCGCAATCGAGCCTTGAGTTCTGCCAACATCGAAAAGAAGAAATTGCGGCAGCCGGACCTGTAAGCCGAATTCTGTCCGCCAGATCGCTCCGGCGGGACGGTCATTCCTCTGGGCCACGCATCGCTGCGGGGCTCTAGCGACCTACCCGAAGGTTGGACGCGCCGAGCCGGCACGTGCCCAGACCGAAGTCCGGGCTCCCTTCCTATTTGGTCTTGCTCCGTGTGTGGTTTGCCCTGCCCGCTGCATTGCTGCCGCGGCGGTGCGCTCTTACCGCACCTTTTCACCCTTACCCTCATCCCGAAAGACGCTGGCGGTATGTTTTCTGTGGCACTTTCCGTCGGACGGGCTTGAACCCGCCCTCCCGGACGTTATCCGGCACACTGCTCTGCGGAGTTCGGACTTTCCTCTCCCCGCGTCCGAAGACGCAGAAAGCGACCGTCCGGTCCAGCTGCCAACAGATTCATTATATGCGATGGCTCCGGGGTGCGGGTTA
>Ga0209415_10003380_pt1 | contig 29683 bp, 23 predicted proteins | sample PeaSoiSIISIP2007_FD_187696 | JGI IMG/M metagenome (GOLD analysis project Ga0209415, IMG submission 187696) | Peat soil microbial communities from Weissenstadt, Germany - SII-SIP-2007 (SPAdes) (version 2) | ecosystem: Environmental > Terrestrial > Soil > Wetlands > Peat | place: Germany...
CCTGACGGTCGGCGAGAAGGGCGACGGCCGCCTCGCGCTCGGCCAGGTGGTCACCGGCACGCCCGAGGGGACGGTCAGCTACACCGTCGTCGTCGGCGACGGAACGCCGTCGGCGGTCGTCGCGGGCTCGACGGCCGAGGCGGACGTCGTCCTCGTCGAGGACTACGAGACCGCGACCAAGCTCATCGGCGGCACTCCGGTGATGCGACTGCTCGGAGAGGGCGCGATCAAGCTCCGGGGCAACGTCGCGACGCTGCTCGGCCGGGACCGCGAACTGGCGGCGATCTCCGCGGCGCTCGCATCCTGAGAACGGCCCGCGCCGCCCCGGGGCGCGGACGATGCCGTCACAGGCCAGCGGCGAGCGTGCGCTCGATGTCCCAGGCGTGGTGGAAGGCGTCGTGCGCGACACCACGGGCGACGATCGTGAGACTGAGCGTCCCCCGTTCGGGGTGCCGCATCACGGCGCCGGCCTTGCGGGCGAGCGCCATCGCGACTCGGAAGTCCGCAGCCGATCGCTCGAGGGAGAAGAGCGCGCCGGCCAGTGCGATGCCCTCGTAGACGCGCGCCGCGGCCAGCTCGTTCTCGTCGTAGGCGGCGATGTCGGGGCTCGGCCCGAGGGCGATCCCGGCGAGGCGTTCGGCCCAGATGTGGAGGTTGTCGGCGACGTGGCAGACGTAGGCACCCACCGACCAGGCGAGCTCCGGGTGGCGCTCGGTGCCCGTGGACCCGGCGAGGAGGTCCTCGAAACGGCCAGGAACGGCGTCGATTAGCGCCAGGGCGTCCTCGAGCGAGCGCGAGAAGGAGTAGGCGCACTCACGGCAAGGGTCGCCATAGAGCGAGACAAAGGCGTCCGTCACGATGTGCGTGCCCCAGGCGCTCGGGGATTGGTCCGCACCTGCGACCTGCCCGCTCAGCCGAGGAGCTCCTCGACGTCGCGCTTCTCACCGAGCAGCTCCTCGGTCGTGACCCGCACCCGGTCGGAGGCGAAGTCGTCGTGGGAAAGGCCCTCGACGACCTGCCAGCCATGGCCGTCCGAACGAATCGGGAATCCGAACTGCAGGCCGTCGGGGACGCCGTACTCGCCGCGGGAGACGACCGCGAGCGAGTGCCAGTCCCCCTCGGCGGTCGGCTCGAGGATGCTGCGCACCGAGTCGATCGCGGCGTTGGCCGCGGAGGCAGCCGACGAGGCGCCGCGCGCCTCGATGATCGCGGCGCCGCGCTGCTGCACGGTCGAGATGAACTCGCCACGGAGCCAGTCCCCGTCGCCGATCACCTCTGCTGCAGGCTTCCCGCCGATCCTCGCGTTCTCGAAGTCCGGGAACTGCGTCGAGGAGTGGTTGCCCCAGATCGCCAGGTTCGACACCGACCCGACAGGCACGCCGGCCTTCTTCGCGAGCTGGGTCTTCGCCCGGTTCTCGTCCAGACGGGTCATCGCGAAGAACCGCTCGGCGGGGACGTCCGGCGCGTTCGTCCGGGCGATGAGACAGTTCGTGTTGCAGGGGTTCCCGACGACGAGGACCCGCACATCGGACGCCGCGTTGGCCGCGATCGCCTCGCCCTGCGGCTTGAAAATGCCTCCATTCACCCCGAGGAGGTCCTTGCGCTCCATGCCCGCCCGGCGCGGTATCGACCCGACGAGGAGCGCGATCGAGGTCCCGTCGAACGCGGTCTTCAGCTCGGAGGTGGCGACGACGTCGGCGAGCAGTGGGAATGCGCAGTCGTCGAGCTCCATGATGACGCCGTCGAGCGCCTTCATCGCCGGCTCGATCTCGAGGAGTCGGAGCACGACCGGCTGGTCTTCGCCGAGGAGCGCCCCCGAGGCGATCCGGTACAGGAGGGAGTAGCCGATCTGACCGGCCGCTCCGGTCACGGTGACCTGGATGGGCGGCTTGGTTTGGGTGTCGTTCGTCACGGGCCGAGGCTACCGCCAGGTTCGGACCGCGGCCAAAAGGGCTGACCGACCGTCGTGCGGTTTTTGGCGACCCCGCGGGGCCGACCGTTAGGGTGAGCCGATGCCCCAACCAATCGAATCCTGGCTCGAAGATCTCGCGGCGAGACAGCCGACACCCGGCGGTGGATCCGCCGCGGGGCTGAGCGCGGCCGTCGCGGCGTCGCTCCTCGCGATGGTCGCCAACTACACCACGGGCACCCGCTACGCGGACCAAGAAGAGCAGATGCGGACCCTCGTCGACGAGCTGGCCGCGCTCCGCCACGACGCGCTCGCCGCAATGGCCGCGGACGAGGTCGCGTTCGGCGCGGTCGGCACCGCCTACGGCATGGCGCGTCAGACCGACGAGGACAAGGCCGCTCGCTCGATCGCGATCCAGACGGCGCTCATCGGCGCCGCGGAACCGCCCCGTGCGGTCGCGCGGAGCTGCACCCGCCTCGCCGAGATCGCCGCGGTGCTCGCCGAAAAGGGAAACCGCAACGTCCTCTCCGACGTGGGGGTGGGCGCGGCCTGTGCACGAGCGGCCCTCGACGGAGCGCTCCTCAACGTCGCGATCAACGCCTCCCAGATCCTCGACGAGGCCATCCGGTCCGAGCTCGGTGCCGCAATGGCCGAGATGGACCGGTGCGGCGCGGCCCTGCAGGCCGTGTTCGACGCCGTCAGGGCCGAGCTCGGGCAGGAGGCGTGATGGAGATCGACGGACGCGCCATCGCGGCGACCCTTACCGCCGGCACCGCCGCGCAGGTGTCGGCGCTCGCGGCGGAGGGCAAGACCCCGAAGGTCGGGATCCTCGTCGCGACCGAGGACGAGTCGACCGCGTACTACGTTCGCTCGATCGTGCGGGCGGCCGAACGCGCCGGGATCGCGGCCGAGGTCGTGTCGCTCGCGGAGTCCGCGAGTACCGAGGACCTCGAGGCGGCGTGCCTCCAGCTGGCCAACGACCCGAGCTTCCACGGCATCATCGCCCAGACCCCCTTCCCCGACGGTGTCGACGCGCGACGGGTGACCCAGGCGATTCCGGTCGCGAAAGACGTCGACGGCGCGACGCCGGAGAGTTCGGGTCGACTCATGCACGGCCTCCCCGCCTTCGCCCCGGCGACCGCGCAGGCGGTGATCGAGATCCTGAAGGCCGAACAGGTCGAGCTCCGCGGAAGCCGCGTCGTCGTCGTCGGGCGGAGCCTCGTCGTCGGCAAACCCCTCGGCATGCTGCTGCTCGCCGAGGATGCCACGGTCACCATGTGTCACTCCCGGACCCGCGACCTCGAAGGGGTCTGCCGCGAGGGCGACATCGTCGTCGCCGCGGTCGGGAGGGCGAAGCTGATCGGCGACGGCCACATCCGCGACGGTGCCGTGGTCATCGACGTCGGCACGAACGCGACCGAGGCCGGGCTCGTCGGCGACGTCGATTTCGACGCCGTGAAGGACCGGGCCTCCAAGATCACCCCGGTTCCCGGCGGTGTTGGTCCGGTGACGACGGCGTGCCTGCTCCGCAACATCGTGATTGCAGCCGCCGCGAACTGACCGAGGGCCGGCCTCACCGGCGCGGTGCCGCGCGCCCCGACGGTCGGTCGCTTCGGCATCCCGCCGGTCGGTCGTGGCAACTTCGCGCAGATGAGCCAACCGCCGATGTACGCGGCGTGGCAGGGCTGGCGCCCGACCCGGGGTCCCTCCCCGTCCTCATGGCCAAGACCAGTGCACGCTCACGACGCCGTCCGACTGCAACGGGGAGGAAGGCCTCGAGATTCCGACCATGCTCGAGACCGGCGCCGCCGGCGGCATCGCGCCCTCGCACGCGGCGGAGTCCTTCGCGCTGCTCGGCGGCGGCTCGCCGACGCCGGCCGGGAGGGCTCCCCACGCCCGGTCAACCGGCTCGGCATCCTCCCGGGATTCACCCACTCCGACATCGGGAGTGCTCCCCTGCCGCGACGGTCGACTTCCTCGCCTGATCGGTCCCGCTGCGCCGGACTCAGTGGCGGAAGTGGCGCTCCCCGCTCGCGAGCAGGGTCACGCCGCTCTCGGCGGCCGCTGCCGCGACCTCGTCGTCGCGGATCGAACCCCCGGGGTGCACGACGTTGGCGACGCCGGCGCGCGCGAGCACGTCGAGCGCATCGCGAAAGGGGAAGTACGCGTCCGACGCGCCGGCGGAGCCGACCGCGCGCTCACCGGCCTTTGTCACGGCCAGTCCGGCGGCGTCGACGCGGCTCTGCTGGCCGCATCCGACCCCGATCACCTGGCCGTCCTTCGCGAGCACGATCGCATTCGACATCGTCCGCGCGCACACGAGGTTCGCGAGGACCGCGTCACGCCACTGCGCCGGTGTCGGCTCGGTGCCGGTGACGACCTTCCAGTTGCCCCGGGACGGTCCGACGCGGTCGCGCTCCTGGACGAGGAAGCCGCCGGCGGCCTGGCGGTAAGAGCGGCGCTCGGGCTCGGGGGCAGGGGCGACAAGGGGCCGCATGTTGCGGCGCCGACGGGCGAAGAGCTCGAGCGCGTCGTCGTCAATCGCCGGAGCGATCAACACGTCGGCAAGCGGGTGTTCCACCATCGCGCTCGCGAGCGCGAGGTCGACCGGACCCGAGAACGCGACGATGCCCCCGAACGCGGAGACGGGGTCGCCCTCGAAGGCGGCCTCGTAGACAGCGAGCAGATCGGAGCCGACTGCCGCCCCGCAGGGGTTCGCGTGCTTCACGATCACCGCCGCGACGCTCGCCCCCTCGATCTCGGCGACGAGCTCGTGCACGAGGCGCCATGCCGCCTCGGCGTCGAACAGATTGAGGTAGGACAGCTCGCGGCCACCGTGCTGCACGACGCCCTCCCAGAATCCGGGCCGTCCGCCGATCGTGCGGTAACGGGCGCCCTCCTGGTGCGGGTTCTCGCCGTAGCGCAGCTCACCTGCCCGTTCGAGCGCGAGGTGGATGGTCGGTGGCAACACCGCCGGCCCGTCGGGCGCGGTCTCGTCGAACCACGTGACGATCGCCGCGTCGTAGGCCGCGGTGTGGGCGAATGCGGCGCGGGCGAGGCGCAGGCGGGTCTCCTCGCCGAGGGCACCATTCGCCTCGAGCTCGTCCAGGACCGGCGGGTACTGCGACGGATCGGTGACGACGCCGACGTGCGCGTGATTCTTCGCCGCGGCGCGCACCATCGTCGGGCCACCGATGTCGATCGTCTCGATGGACGGCGCGGCGAAGAACGGGTACAGGTTGCAGACGACGAGATCGATCGGCTCGATCCCCTCGCGCTCGAGCTCCGCGAGGTGGCCGGGAATCGAGCGGTCCGCGAGGATCGCCCCGTGGATCTTCGGGTGCAGCGTCTTCACCCTCCCGTCCAGCATCTCGGGCGATCCGGTCACCTCGCTCACCTGCAGGTGGGCAATGCGGGCCTCGGCGAGCGCCGCGGAGGTGTTCCCGCTCGCAACGAGCTCCGCGCCGAGGCCGGCGAGGCCCCGGGCGAACTCCACGAGCCCGGTCTTGTCGTAGACCGAGAGCAGCACCCTCATGTCAGTTCCTCCCCGCGCTCGAGCCGCTCGATCGCCCTCCGGACCGTGACCGGGTAGACGCGCCGCTCGACGACCTTGATCCGTTCGGCGAGGCTGGCCTCGTCATCGCCCGGCAGCACCGCGACCGTCTCCTGGGCGAGGATCGGTCCCTCGTCGACATCCGGCGTCGCCACGTGCACCGTGCAGCCGGTCACTGCGACACCCGCGGCCAGCGCGTCACGCACCGCGTGCCAGCCCTTGAACGCGGGGAGTAACGCCGGGTGGGTGTTCAGGATGCGGCCCGGATACGCCGCGTGGATCGCCTTGCCGAGGATGGTGCCGAAGCCCGCCATCGCGACGAGCCCCACCTCGTAGGGCTCCAGCGCCGAGACCACCTCTTCGGTGTAGGCGTCGCGGTCGAACGACGACCCGAAATCACTCCGCAGCACCTGCTCGAGTGGAATGCCCGCCTCGAGCGAAAGTTCGGCCGCGAGACAGGGCCGGTCCACGACGACGACCGTCACCGGCAGCGCCTCGCCGATGAGCGCCCGGAGGATCGTGCCCGTTCCCGAAGCGAGCACGGCAATCCGCACGGCGGCACGCTACCAGCGCACCGGGGGTGGGACCCGCGCTTGCTTCGGGGCGCCGTCATGGCCTGGGCGCCGTGCCACGGTTCGGCCGCCGGGTGGTAGCACGACGAGGGCCGGTGCGGGTAGCCCTATCGACCGGGCCCGCCCGACAGATGAGGATGAGACTGACAACGCCGCGATCTGCCGATTCGCGTCCGAACTGAGGGGTGAGCCGATCTTCAAAGTCGCCTGGTACCGATTTCGACGAACGCTGCGGCGCCGCTTCCTCGGCTACCTCTCGGTCACCCTGCTCGTCGGGTTGCTGGGCGGCCTCGCGATGGGCGCGGTCGCCGGCGCCCGGCGGAATCAGGCGGCATATCCGGCCTTTTTGTCCACCGCTCATGTATCCGATGTGCAGTTCTGGCCGTACATCGGCGGCGGGGGCTCCCCGATCGCGAACATCTACTCGCCGGCGTTCACCCGGCAGCTCGCATCGCTGCCCGGAGTCGCATGGGTCGCGGCCGACGTGCAAATGCTCGTCGCGCCGCTCGGTCCCGGAGGCAATCCCTACCTCCCTTCGGCGCTCCAGAACAACGTGGTCGACACCATCGGGTCCGTGAACGGCGAGTACTTCACGCGCGACCGCGTCATCGCCGACGGGGGCCGGGTTCCCGATCCCGTCAAGCTGGACGAGTTCGCGGTGACCGCGGCGGCGGCACAGCTCCTGCACTGGCACCTCGGGCAGGTCATCTCCTTCGGGGCGTTCACGTTCCGACAGCTCGTGGCTGCCGGGTTCGGGCTGCCGAAGCATCCAGGGGTCCGCTTCGTCGCGAAGTTGGTGGGCATCGTGACGTTCCCCGGCGCGGTCGTCCACGACGAGGTCGACCAGTATCCGACCTTTGCGCTGTTCACGCCGGCTCTCACGAACAAGCTCCTCGCCGTCGGGGGCGCGGCATTCCCGACCTACGCCCTCCGGCTCGACGGTGGATCGAGCGCCGTCCCCGCGGCGGAACGGCATCTCGTCGGGATTCTTCCCAAGGGGAGCACCTACGGCCTGCACGTCACCTCGGTCGCCGAGGCTCAGGTGGAGCGAGCGACCGCGCCGGAATCGATCGCGCTCGGGGCGTTCGGGCTGATCGCCGCACTGGCTGCACTCCTCATCGCCGGCCAGGCCATCGCGCGCGGACTTCGGACCAACGCGTCGGAGATCGACGTCCTGCGGGCGCTCGGTGCCGATCCGACGATGACCTTGACGGACTCGCTGTTCGGGGTGCTCGGCGCGATCCTCATCGGTGCGATCCTCGCAGCCGGGGTGTGCGTGGCGCTGTCCCCGCTGTCGCCGATCGGGTCCTTGCGAGAGGTCGACCCCTCACCGGGGTTCTCGGCGGACTGGGCGGTCCTCGCCGGCGGACTCGGGGTGTTCGTCGTGGGACTCGGCGCCAGCTCGGTGGCGATCGCGCGCCTCGCGGTCCTCCGGCGCAGCGGCGCCGGGACTGCACCGCGGGCCGACCGCCCCTCGAGAGCGGTCGGGGCCGCGATCCGCGTCGGATTGCCCGCTCCGGCGGTCGCGGGTATCCGTTTCGCCCTCGAGCGAAGCCGTGGCCGGGACGCGGTGCCGGTCGGCTCGGCGCTGCTCGGCGCCGTCGTCGCGGTCGCCGTCGTCGTCACGACACTCACCTTCGCGAGCGGTCTTCGCACCCTCGTGTCCCACCCCGCGCTCTACGGGTGGAACTGGAGCTACGCCATCGAGGAGGTCGGGGGCGGGAGCATCCCCCCGGTGACGGCCCGACTGCTCGGCACCGACCGGGACGTGGCGCACTCGACGGGGTACAACTTCGCCTCGGTCGACATCGACGGGGAGACCGTTCCGGGGCTGCTCGGCACCCCGAACGCGTCGGTCACCCCGCCCATCCTCTCCGGGCACGGGCTCGCGGCAAACGACCAGATCGTGCTCGGCGGGGCCACGCTCCGCCAGCTCCACAAACAGCTCGGGGACTCGGTCGTCGTGAGCTACGGCTCACCGGCGGACGCACCCGCCTACATCGAGACCCGCCTGCGCATCGTCGGGACCGCGACCATGCCGGCGATCGGCAACCCCGGAAAATTACATCCCTCCATGGGAACCGGAGCGCTGCTGTCGAGCGGGATCGAACCCGCCGCGTTCCGCAAGGCGATCCGGCCTCCGGACCCGAACGAGAGCGGTCCTGACATCGTCGTCGTGCAGCTGCGCAACGACATCGCCGACACGACGGGCCTGGCATCGCTGCGACGCATCACGAGCGCCCTCGACAAGGTCATCGCGGACGATCCGAGTTCGGGCGGTGGCACCTTCAGCGTCCTCGGAGTCCAGCAGCCGGCGGAGATCGTCAACTACAAGACCATGGGCGCGACGCCGGCGATCCTCGCGTCAGGGCTCGCGATCGGCGCGATCGTCGCGCTCGGGCTCACCCTCGTCGCCTCGGTCCGGCGCCGGCGGCGCGACCTCGCGTTGCTGAAGACGCTCGGATTCGCACGGCGGCAGCTCGCGGCGGTCGTCGCGTGGCAGGCGTCGGTCGCGGGGATCGTCGGCATCGTCGTCGGTGTGCCCCTCGGCATCGCCCTCGGACGGGCGCTGTGGACGGTGTTCGCGCACGAGATCTACGCGGTGCCACAACCGAGCGTCCCCGTCGCCGAGGTCGTGCTCGCGGCGGCTGGCGCGCTCGTGCTCGCGAATCTCGTCGCCCTCGTGCCGGGCCGCATCGCCGCGAGGACCCCGGCCGCCGTGCCGCTCAGGAGCGAGTGAGGATCGGCCAACGGTCAGCTCCAAGGGGCCGATCGTGTCCGAAGATCCGATCCAACTCGTTCAGGCCGCCGGCGGAGCTTCACGGACGACGACGACCGGGCAGGGCGCGTGGTGTACGACGTGCGTGCTCACCGAGCCGAGGAGGACCCCTGCGAAACCGCCGTGTCCACGTGAACCGACGACGAGCAGGTCCGCACCCTCGGCCGCCTCGACGAGGACGAACGCCGCGGGACCCTCGAGCACGCGCGGGGTGATGGTGACCCCGGGGAACTCCTTGTGGACCTCGGTGATCGCGGTCTCGATGGCTTCGCGCGCCCAACCGGCGAGGTCCATGTCGGCGTTCGGGACCGCCGCGTAGCCGTAATCGACCGGGTAGTGCCAGGAGATCACGGCCTGCAGCGTCCCGCCGGCGACGCTCACGTAGTGCGTCGCCCAGCGAAGCGCCTCCAGCGAGCTGGCGGAGCCGTCGACACCGACGACCACGAGCGGCCTCGATACCTCTGATGCGGTCGTCATGGATGAGTCCTTCTCTCTGTTGTCTCGAGGTTGCGTCGATTCGGGTGCTGTCGAGGCTCACGGTCCGATGACCCGAGCGTCGAGGCGCACCATCGTGTCACCGTCGGCTCCCGGAGTCGGAACCGCGCCGAATCCCGCTCCCGCCGCCGCGTCCGGTCGGGGCGGAGCGCCCTCGGCAGCGGCGCGGCCGCGTAGGGTCGTAGCCGTGAGCGCGCTCGGGGCATTGATCCGCCGACCGCTGAGCGATCGGACGCTCGCGGGGTTCGTGGTCTACCGCCTGCGGTTCGCGCTGGCCGCGCTCGTCGGGTTGTTCGTCGCCTCGACGGCGGGCTACATGACGATCGAGCACTTCAGCCTGCTCGATGCGGCGTTCATGACGGTGATCACCCTCAGCACCGTCGGCTACGGGGTCGTGCACCCGCTCGACGCGATCGGCCGGGTGTTCACGATGGGCGTGATCGTCACGAGCTTCGTGACGCTCGTGTTCGCCGGTGCGACGCTCACCACCGTCTACACGTCCGGAGAGGCCGCCGATCATCGGCGGCAGGCGAGAGGAAGACGCATGCGCCACGCGTTGCAGGACCACGTCATCGTCGCCGGCTTCGGCCGCGTCGGCCAGGCTGCGGCCCGGGGCGTGCGGGAGCTCGATCGGGACTGCGTCGTGATGGAGAGCGACGCCTCGCTCGAGACCCGGATCGGCGAGGCCGGGCACCTCGCCTTCATCGGCGACGCGACCGACGAACGCGACCTCGTCGAGGCGGGCATCCACCGCGCGGCCGCGCTCATCGCCGCGGCCTCCGACGACGCGACGAACCTCGTCGTCACCCTCACCGCCCGCGCGCTCTGCCCGGACCTGCGCATCATCTCCCGGGTGAACCAGGGCGATTGGCAGGACCGCATCATGCGCGCGGGGGCGAACGTGGCGCAGTCGCCCTACCCGTCCTACGGCACCTCCCTCGCGGTCTCCGCGATCACCCCGGGGGTGCTCGAGCTGCACACGCTCCCCCTCCTCGGGCTCGCGACCGAGGAGATCGAGGTCTCCGCCACCTCCGGCCTCGTCGGGCGCCTCATCCCCGAGATCGGCGAGATGACGAGCGGTGTCCTCGTCATCGGACTGCGACGCGACCAGCGCTTCCGGCGTTGGGACGACGTCGAGGGCCCGATCGCCCCCGGGGACGTGATCGTGGCCCTCGGCGAGCCGACGAGGGTGCGCGCGCTCGCCCAGCTGGTCTGACGCCCGAGGGCCACGACATGGAGATCCGCTCGCTCGGCCCCGGTGACGAGGGCTGCGTCGCGGCGGCTTCGCAGCTGTTCGACGCTCCCGCGGAGGAGACCGCCACGTCGGTCTTCCTCGGCTCGGACACCCACCACCTGCTGCTCGCGTACGAGGGAGACCGGCCGGTCGGATTCGTGAGCGGCGTCGAGACGACACACCCCGACAAGGGGACCGAGATGTTCCTCTACGAGCTCTCCGTCGATCCGGCCTTCCGCCGCCAGGGGATCGCAAGGGCCCTCGTCGAGGAGCTGAGGGAGACCGCCCGGCGGCGCGGCTGTTATGGGATGTGGGTGCTCACCGACGAGGACAACGCCGCGGCGCGCGCCACCTACGAGGGGACGGGTGCGCTCCCCGAGACCGGTCAGGTCGTCGAGGTCTGGACGTTCTGAGCGCGACGGCCCCGCGGGTGACGGAAGGCCCGGGGAGCTAGGGCGCGCCGTAGACGGGGAACGCCGACGCGAGCGCCGCGGTGCGCCGGGCGAGCTCGTCGTGGCGTCGGTCCCCGTCGGGCCCGAGCACGGAGGCGAGGATGTCGCCGAGCTCTTCGAACGCGGCGCCGTCGAAGCCGCGCGTCGCGAGCGACGCCGTGCCGAGCCGGAGGCCGGACGAGGTCCCCTCGGGGGCGGGGTCGTAGGCGATGCGGAGCGCGTTCGCGTTCACCGAGACGCCATGGAGGCGCTCGAGCATCTTTTCCGCGGGGGTGCCCGACGCCGAGGTGTCGCAGATGAGCAGGTGCACGTCGGTGCCGCCCGTGACGACCGACACGCCGGTCTCGCTCGCGGCCGCGCCGATCGCGCCGGCGACCGTCCTCGCACCGGCGAGCGTGCGGGCCATGCGATCGCGGAACTCCTCGGTCCGAGCGAGGAGGAAGGTGACCGCCTTCCCGGCGATCACCGCCATGAGGGGCGCCCCCTGGTCGCCGGGGAAGACCCCGTCATCGATGCGCTCGGCGAGGTCGGCCCGGCACAGGATCGCTCCCCCGCGGGCGCCACCGAGGGTCTTGTGCACCGTCATCGTGCAGACGTCGGCGAACGGCACCGGATCGGGGTAGAGGCCTGCCGCGACGAGCCCGGAGAAGTGCGCCATGTCGCAGACGAGGTAGGCGCCCACTTCGTCCGCGATGGCGCGGAATCCCGCGAAGTCGAGCCCGCGGGGGTAGCAGGACCACCCCGCGAAGATGACCTTCGGTCGGAGCTTGTCCGCGAGCGCGGCGACGTCGTCTAAGTGGACGAGGCGGTCGGCCTCGGCGACGCCGTAGCAGGCGCCCTTGTAGAAGCGGCCGGCGAAGGTCTCCCCCGAGTAGTGCGTCGGGTGGCCGCCGTGGCGGAAATCGAAGCCGAGGACCTGGTCACCGGGTCGGCACAGCGCATGCAGGACCGCCGCGTTGGCGTTCGAGCCCGAGTAGGACTGCACGTTCGCGTGCTCCGCGCCGAAGAGCGCCTTCGCCCGTTCGATCGCGAGGTTCTCCACCTCGTCCACGAACTCGCATCCGTCGTAGTGGCGGTTCCCCGGATAGCCGACCGCGTACTTGTTCTGCAGCACCGAGCCCTGGGCCTCGAGCACCGCGAGCGGCGCGAAGTTCTCCGAGGCGACCATGTCGATCGTGCGCTCCTGGCGGGCCGCCTCGGCGGCGACCAGGTGCGCGACCTCGGGGTCGAGGACCTCGAGGCCGAGCGGCAGCGACCCCCGGGCGCGCGGCCCGTTCATCGGAGGTCCCGGACCACTCCGACCATGCGCTCCGCGGCCTCGGTCGGGTTCCTCGCGACGATGGCCCCCGCGGCTTCGAGCGCGGCCATCTTGCCCCGCGCGGTGCCCACCGACCCCGACACGATCGCGCCGGCGTGGCCCATCTTGCGACCCTGGGGCGCGGTGGTGCCGGCGATGTAGGCGACGACGGGCTTGGTCATGCTCGACGCGATGTACTCCGCCGCACGCTCCTCCTCCGAACCGCCGATCTCGCCGATCATGACGACCGCCCTGGTCGCCGGATCGGCCTCGAACGCCTCGAGGCAATCGATGAAGTTCGTGCCCGGCACCGGGTCGCCGCCGATGCCGACGCCCGTCGTCTGTCCGATGCCCTGCTGGGTGAGCTCGTAGAGGGCCTGGTAGAAGACCGTGCCCGAGCGGGAGACGAGCCCCACCGGTCCGCCGCCGAGGGCGATGTCGCCGGAGGTGATGCCGATGTTGCACTTGCCCGCGGAGACGATGCCGGGACAGTTCGGGCCGAGGAGCCGCACCTCGGGGAAGTCACGACGCAGCAGGTTGTACACCCGCGCCTCGTCCTTGGCGGGGATGAACTCGGTGATACAGACGATGAAGGTGATCCCCGCCTCGGCCGCCTCCAAGATCGCGCCGGGTGCGCCCGAGGGGGGCACGGCGATGAACGAGGCCGTCGCGCCCGTCGCGGCAACGGCCTCCTCGGCGCTCGCGTACACGGGGATGCCCTCGATCACCTCCCCGCCGCGGCGGGGGTTCGTGCCGGCCACCACCTGGGTGCCGTAGGCGCGGTTGCGGAGCGAGTGGTAGAGCGCCTGGCTCGTCGGGCTGATGCCCTGGACGAGGACCTTCGTCGTCTCGTCGACGAAGATGCTCATCGCGGGGCCTTCGCGAGCTCGGTCGCGGCGCGGGCGGCCTCGAGCATCGTCGGTTTGGAGACGAGGCGTTCGGACTCGTGCTCGGCGAGGATCGCCCGGCCCTCCTCGGCGTTGGTGCCGTCGAGCCGAATCACGATCGGCGCGGCGATCGCGACGCGGCCGAGCGCCTGGACGATGCCGTTCGCCACCTCCTCGCCACGGGTGATGCCGCCGAAGATGTTGATGAAGATCGACCGCACCTTCTCGTCGGTGTTGATCACCTCGAGCGCGTTCGCCATCTGGTCGGCGTTCGCGCCGCCCCCGATGTCGAGGAAGTTCGCGGGGCTGCCGCCGACCTGTTCGACGACGTCGCAGGTCGACATCGCGAGACCCGCCCCGTTGGCGATGATGCCGACGTAGCCGTCGAGGCCCACGTACTGCAGCCCCTTCTCCTTCGCGAGCAGCTCGCGGTGATCGAGCTCGGAGAGCTGGCCGAACTCCGCCCATTCGGGGTGGCGGAAGGCGGCAGAGTCGTCGAGGGTCACCTTCGCGTCGAGCGCGTGGACCCGGCCGTCGGGGGTGAGGATCAGCGGGTTGATCTCGACGAGGTCCGCGTCGCCGTCGATGTAGCAGTCGTAGAGCTTGACGAGGATCTCGGCCACCCCGGCCTGGGCCGGCTCGTCGATTCCCGCCCGGATCGCGAGGTCGAGCGCGGCGGACAGCGAGATCCCGTCGAGGGGGTTGATGGACAGCCGAGCGATGGCGTCGGGGTGGTGTTCGGCGACGTCCTCGATCTCGACGCCGCCCTCCGCCGAGACCATCGCGAGGTGCAGCTTCGCGGCCCGGTCGAGCGTGAAGCTCGCGTAGTACTCCTTCTCGATGTCCGACGCGCCCTCGATCCACACGCGGCGCACGACGTGGCCGGAGATGTCGAGGCCGAGGATCGCCTGCGCGTGGGTGCGGGCCTCGTCAGGGGTGTTGGCGAGCTTCACCCCACCCGCCTTGCCGCGCCCGCCGACCTGCACCTGGGCCTTCACGACGACCGGGTAGCCGATGCGGTCCGCGACGGTGACGGCATCCTCGACGGTGTCGGCGATGTCACCCGGGGACACCGGGATGCCGTAGCGGGCGAAGTACCGCTTGCCCTCGTACTCATAGAGATCCACGAGCGCCCTCCTGTGCTCGGCGCCGACAATACCGGGCCGGTGCCGGCCGCCCAATCGGCGTCGCCCGGGCGCGTCGCCGCTACCATGCGCCGGTGGCCTCCGCCGGGGAAGCGCGCGGCGGAGCTGCGTCGTTCCCGATGAGTCGCGAGCAGCGCTTCGCCCTCGGGATCGTCGTCCTCGCCGTGCTGTTCGTCGCGGTGCTGCCCGTCGCGCTCGATCTCTCTCAGCCGAGCGGGCTGTACGGGAGCACCCAGTACGACGACGGGGTGTACTTCGCCGCCGCGCTCCGCCTCGTCTCGGGCGTGCTCCCGTACCGGGACTTCGTCCTCGTGCAGCCGCCCGGGATCACCGTCGTCCTGGCGCCGTTCGCGCTGTTGTCCCACGTCGTCGGTGCCCGCCACGCGCTCGGGCTGGCCCGGATCGCGACCGCCCTCGCCGTGGGGTTGACCGCGGCGATGCTCGCCCTGCTGCTGCGGCACCGGGGGCTGTTCGCCGCGGCGGTCGGCGGAGGCCTCTTCGCCCTCTACCCCACCGCCTACGCGGCCGACCACACGTTCTTGCTGGAACCGTTCCTCGACTTGTTCTGCGTCCTCGGGGCCGTCCTCATCTTCAGGGGGGGCGCAGTCGCCGGGCCTCGCAGGGTGCTGCTCGGCGGGGTCGCGTTCGGGGTCGCGGCGAGCGTCAAGACCTTCGCGGTGGTGCCGATCGTGGTCGTACTCGTCGTGCTCGCGCTACGGAGCCGCCGCGACGCGGTGCGCCTCGCCATCGGGGTCGGCATCGGCCTCGCGGTGCTCGTCGGCCCGTTCCTCCTCGCCGCGCCGCACGCCTTCTGGCACGACGTCGTGAGCTCGCAACTCGGGCGCAGCACCGTGCGCCCGACACCGTTCGACAACCGCGTGTACGCGATCACCGGGCTCGCCTACTCCTCGGCGACCCTGCACGTCGCGGGATCGGCGACGCTTGTGGCGGGGGCCCTCGTCGCGGCCGTCGTCGTCTGCGGAATCGTCCTCGCGGTGATGGCGAAGACCTCGCCGCTCGAATGGTTCGCGCTCGTGTCCGCGGTCGCTGTCACGGCGATGATGTTCTACCCGGCGCAGTACTTCGACCACTACGCGCTCTTCTCCGCCGCGTTCCTCGCGCTCGCGTTCGGCTGCGTCGCGGCACGCGCCCAGGACGCGGTGCGGTCGCTCGTCGGCCGGTTCGGCCCCGAGACCCGCCGACGCCTCGTCCTCCTCGGCGCCGGCGCGGTCGTGGTGGCCGCGACCCTCGGCTCGGTCGTCGTGCTCCGCTCCGACACCGCGTACCAGAAGGGGATCGTCGACCGCTTCAGCGATCCCGGGCCGTCCATCGCCGCGACCGTGCCATCGGGTCCCTGCGTCCTCTCCGACGCCGAGACCATCCTCGTCTCGGCGGGGAGAGCGGGCACCGGGCCGCGGGGCTGCCCCGCGATCGTCGATGCCACGGGGACCTGGCTCAGCTACGACTCTACGCATCCGCCCGTCAAGTCCGGGGCCGGACCGAAGGACCCCGCCCTCGTCGCGCTGTGGCGGACCGCCCTCGGTAAGACCGACTACGTCGTGCTCTCCGGCATCTGCGCCTTCCGCATCCCCTGGACGACCGCACTGTATGGGTACTTCGACTCCCACTACTCCCGGGTGCCCGGCCCATTCGGGCTCGCCTTCCGGCGGGAAGTGCCGACGTCCGCCGCGGAGGACCCCGACATCGAGAGCCGCTGCGCGGCGACGCGCGCCTAAGCCCGGGTGAGCGGCGTGAGCGCGAGGAGGAAGCGCTTGCGCCCCTGGCGGGGGAAGTCGATGACCGCCTCGGCGCGGTCGCCCTCCCCGCTCGCGGAGGCGACCACGCCCTCGCCCCAACGCGCGTGCACGATCTTGTCGCCCGGCCGCAGCCCGAGGAGCTCCGCGCCGCTCGAAGGCGCCGGCTCGCGGCGGAGCGCGACCCGCTCGCGTGCAGCCCGCAGCGGGGGCGGCGGGGTCGACAGCCCGAAGGGGTCCGCCACCTCGTTCACCAAGGTGTCGGGGATCTCCCTTAAGAACCTGCTCTGGATGGAGTCGCGTCCCTGTCCGAAGAGCGTCCGGTACCAGGTGGAGGTGAGATAGAGCCGCTCACGCGCGCGCGTGATGCCGACGTAGCAGAGGCGCCGCTCCTCCTCGAGGTCGTCGGGGTCCGACAGCGCCCGGTCGTGGGGGAAGATCCCCTCCTCCAGGCCCGCGAGGAACACGGCCCGGAACTCGAGCCCCTTCGCGGCATGCAGCGTCATGAGGCATACCCGGCCCCCGGCGTCGTCGAGGTCGTCGGTGTCGCCGACGAGCGCGGTGGCCTGCAGGAAGGCCTCGAGGTCCTCGAACCCCGACGCCACCGACATCAGCTCCTCGAGGTTGCCGATGCGGCCCTCGGCCTCGATCGCCGTCGTCCCGGGGGTGCCGGCCTCCGCCGCGAGCTCGTCCAGGTAGCCGGTGCGCCGCAGCACCTCGGCGAGGATCTCGTCGGGACGGTGGTCCCGCAGCACGGTGATTTCGCCGAGGAGCTCGACGAAACCCTCGACCGAGGTGGCCGAGCGACCGTTCACCCCCGCGCCGCGCGCCTGTCGCATGGCCGCGGCGAAGCCCATCCCGCTCGTCCGGCCGTGCTCGGCGATCCGGCTGACGCTGGTCGAGCCGATCCCGCGGCGGGGAACGTTCAGCACCCGGCGCAGCGACACCTCGTCGGACGGGTTGTCGACGAGGCGGAGGTACGCGAGCGCGTCGCGGATCTCGCGCCGGTCGTAGAAGCGGGTGCCGCCGATCACCTTGTAGGCGATCCCCCGGTCCGCGAGCGCCTGCTCGATCGCCCGGCTCTGGGCGTTCGTGCGGTAGAGGACAGCGACCTCGCCGGGCGTGATCGCCTCCTCGCGCCGCAGGCGGGCGATCTCGTTCACGATGAAGGTCGCCTCGGCGCGCTCGTCGCCGCCCCGGTAACGGGTGATCGGGCTCCCCGCGCCGAGTGCGGACCACAGGCGCTTGTCCTTGCGCAGGACGTTGTTGCCGATGACGGCGTTCGCGGCGTCGAGGATCGTCTGGGTGGAGCGGTAGTTCTGGTCGAGCACGACCGTGTGCGCCTCAGGGAAGGCGAGCTCGAACTCCTCGAGGTTGCGGACCTCGGCGCCCCGGAAGCGGTAGATGCTCTGGTCGGTGTCCCCGACCACGCAGACGTTGCGGTGCAACGCGCCGAGCGCCACGACGAGGTCGTTCTGGGCGCGGTTGGTGTCCTGGTACTCGTCGACGAGGAGGTGCACGAAGCGGTCCTGGTAACGCTCGAGGACGTCGGGGTCGCGCCGGAAGAGCCGAACGGTCTCGGACAACAGGTCGTCGAAGTCCATCGCGTTCGCCGCGATGAGGCGGCGTTCGTACTCGGAGAAGACCTCCGCGATCTTCTCCTCATAAAGCGTGTAGGCCCGCGCCGCGTACTCGACCGCCCCGAGCAGCTCCGACTTCGCCTGGCCGATCGCCCCGAGGACCGCCCGGGCCGGGAAGCGCTTCTGGTCGATGCCGAGGTCCTCGAGGACGTGCTCGGTGAGCCGGCGCGAGTCGGCGTCGTCGTAGATCGAGAACCCCGGGCGCCACGGAGTGGAGGAGGTCTCCCTCCGCAGCACGCGGACGCACATGGAGTGGAACGTCGAGATCCACATCGAACGCGCCACGTCGCCGACGAGCTCGGCCACCCGCCGCCGCATCTCGTCGGCGGACTTGTTCGTGAAGGTGATGGCCATGATCCGCGCGGGATGCACGTCCTCGGCGAGCAGCCGCGCGACCCGGCGGGTGAGGACACGCGTCTTGCCCGAACCGGCGCCCGCGATGACGACGAGCGGTCCGTCGTCGTAGAGGACCGCTTCGAGCTGGCGAGGGTTCAGGTCCTCGACGAGCTTGTCGCGGTCGAGCTCGGGGCGAACGTCGCGATCCGGCCCGGAGGAATCGGGCCCGGAGGAATCGGGCCCGGAGGAATCGGGCCCGGAGGATCTCGGCCCCGGATCGGACGACTCGCGGTTGGGCCGGCGGTGCTTCGATGGGGTCGCCTCGGGCGTGAAGAGCTGCTCCGCGCTCATTCCCACTCGATGGTGCCCGGAGGCTTGGAGGTGATGTCGTAGGCGACCCGGTTGACCCCGGGGACCTCGTTGATGATGCGCGAGGAGAGCCGCTCGAGGAGGTCGTCGGGCAGGCGCGCCCAGTCCGCCGTCATCGCGTCCTCGCTCGTCACCGCGCGCACGACGATCGGGTAACCGTAGGTGCGCTCGTCGCCCATCACCCCGACAGACCGGATCGCGAGCAGCACGGCGAAGGCCTGCCAGATCTCGCGGTCGAGGCCGGCCCGGCGGCACTCCTCGAGGACGATCGCATCGGCCTGGCGACAGATCTCGGCACGCTCGGGAGTCACCTCGCCGACGATGCGGACCGCGAGCCCGGGACCGGGGAAGGGTTGGCGCCAGACGATCTCCTCGGGGAGCCCGAGCTCGACGCCCACCTCACGGACCTCGTCCTTGAACAGGGCCCGGAGCGGCTCGACGAGCTCGAGGTCCATGTCGTCGGGCAGTCCGCCGACGTTGTGGTGCGTCTTGATGGTGGCCGCGTTCGCCGTGCCGGATTCGATCACGTCGGGGTACAGGGTCCCCTGACCGAGGAACCGCACGCCCTCGATGCCCCTCGCGACCTCCTCGAAGATCCGGATGAACAGCTCCCCGATGGCCTTGCGCTTCTGCTCGGGGTCGAGCACGCCGGCGAGCGCCGCGAAGAACCGGTCGGCCGCCTTCACGTGCACGAGATCGAGGGCGAACTGGCGGCGGAAGGTCTCCTCCACCTGCTCGGCCTCCCCGGCGCGCAGCAGGCCGGTGTCGACGAAGACACACGTCAGCTGGTCGCCGACGGCCTTGTGCACGAGCGCCGCGGTGACCGCGGAGTCCACGCCACCCGACAGCGCGACGAGCACGTGATCGGTGCCGACGAGGGCCCGCACCTCCTCGGTGGCCTGCTCGATGACCGAGGTGCGCGTCCAGGACGGCCGGGCTCCGCAGACCTCGAACAGGAAGGCCTTCAACAGCTCCTGGCCCCGCTCGGTGTGCACGACCTCGGGGTGGAACTGCACGCCGTACAGGGCGCGCTCGCGGTCCTCGAGCGCGGCGACGGCCACCTCGTCGGTCGAGGCGGTGACCGAGAAGCCCGGCGGCGGGACGACCATCGAGTCCGCGTGGCTCATCCACACCTCCAAGGACTCGGGGAACTCGGCGAAGATGAGGGAGGGCCCGCTCCGATGCAGCGACGTCTTGCCGTACTCGCCGCTCCCGGTGCGCTCGACCGTCCCGCCGAGCTCGTCGCAGAGGAGCTGCGCGCCGTAGCAGATGCCGAGGACGGGGACCCCGAGGCCGAAGACCCCCGGGTCGATCCGCGGCGCGGCATCCGCGTAGACCGAGCGGGGCCCGCCCGAGAGCACGATCCCGCACGCACCGCGACGGTTCACCTCGTCCGCGGTGATCGAGTGCGGCACGATCTCGGAGTAGACGTGTGCCTCGCGGATCCGGCGCGCGATGAGCTGCGCGTACTGGGCTCCGAAGTCGACGACGAGGACGGTGTCGAACGGGTTTGCCACCATCTGAGGCTACCGCCCGGACCCCTCAAAGGCCGCGGACTCCGGCCGCGATCTCCGCTCGGAGACGCCATTTTCGACCGCCACCCCGACGAGCACGACGAGCGCGCCGAGTGCCAGCACCAACGCGGTGAGAAGGTGCGGCGGCCGGTAGGTGAGGGTGACCGCGTGGGTCCCCGCGGGGAGCGCGAGTGAGAGGAACGACCCGTCCGCGACGCCGACGGGGACGGCCCTCCCGTCGAGGTCGGCCCGCCACCCCGGCGAGGCCGTGACCCTCGCGACAAGCGTCGCCGCCGTCGGAACCTCGACCGAGAGCCGGTAGGTGGCGTCGCCGGGGTGCGCGACCGAGACGACGGCGTCCCCCGCGCCGCCGATCGTGAACCGGGCGCTGCCCGGGACCCGGTAGAGGGCGCTGCCGGCAATCTCGGCCACCTTGGTCATGCCGCGCGGCGCGGGGAGCCCGGGGTACGCGAGCACGTAGTCGACCCCGTAGCGGTGGGCGAGCGCCACGGTGTCGACCGAGGGGACGAAGAGGTTGACCGTCCCGGTCGACTGGCCCGCATCGGGGACGGGCCAGGACGTGAAGTACGAGCGGGGCACCGTCGGGTCGTGCAGGCCGAGCTCGTCGATGCCGTAGAGCAGGTTCATCTCGGGATAGAGCCCGATGCCCTGCCACCGGCGGACGTCGGGGGTCGCGCTCCCGCAGGTCCCCGGCACCGTCGAGCCGCCGACCGAGGCGACGGTGCCGGCGTTGGTACTCCCGGTCGCGCCGCGGCGGAGCACCTCCACCCGCGACGCCGTGACGGTGGCGCCCGAGACGAGGCCCGCGACCGCGACCCGGTCGCCGACGCAGACGTCCGCGAAGCTCGCCGCGCCCGCGCCGAGGGAACCGAAGTCCGTCGCGGACCCGACGACGACGGTGTCGGTCGCTCCGGAGCCGAGCGCGACGGTGAAGGTCCCTCCGTTGTCGATGCCGAGGAGAGACGGCCCGACGACCCGCTCGAGTGCGGCGAGCGCCGGCGTGCTCGGGGTGTCGGTCCGTCCGTAGCTGTTGATCCCGACCCCGGAGGCCAAAAGGTACAGGCTCTGTGCGAGAAGGAGTGCGCCGATCGTGGCGAGCGGCAACCACGACGCCGTCGCCCGCCGGAGCGACGAGGCGGTGGCGGCGGCGTCCCCACCGGGTGGCGCCGGCGCCCGACGCCGCCCCCGGCCCGGCCCGAGGAGCGCGAGCCCGGCCGCGGTGAGGACGACGAGCGTCGCGGTCGGGGCGAGCAGGCTGTCACGCCGGAGCGCCGCGAACGGGGCCGGGAGCGACCCGCGGAGCGCCGCGGCCCACAGCCCGGCGACGATGAGGCCGAGCGCCGCCGTCGCGCCGAGGAGTGCCCTTGCCGCGCCCGTTCCCGCGGCATGGTCGAGGAGCCACTGCGCACCGAGGGCGCCGAGCACCGCGAGCGAGAACGCGAGGAGCACGAGGGCCCTCGACAGCACGAGGTTGCCGAGCCCGAGATCGATGACGAGGCGCTGCACCGGCGAGACGGGACCGAGGCGGTAGCTGAGCAGTGCGCAGACGAGCCCCATCGCCCCGAGTCCGACGACGACCGGGCGCCGCCGGAGGGCGACGAGCGCGACCAGGGCGAGCGCGAGGGCGACGAGGCCGACGTAGCCCGCCGTCTCGAAGTACAGCCCGGGGTCGGTCGGGTTCCCGAAGAACGCGTTCCCCGCGATCGGGAGCCCGTCGTAGCCCTGCGCGAAGAGGAGCGCGCCGTAGTGCAGCGGCAGGCCGGTCGCATCGATCTCGCCGCCCCGCACCGAGTGGCGGAGGATCGAGATCCCCGGCAACCACAGCGGCGCGGCGAGCGCGATCCCGAGGAGCGTGCCGCCGAGGACGGAGAGCACGCCGGCGGGCGAGACCGTCGACCGCCGCAGCCCGGTGACCAGCGCGGTCACGGCGAACAGCGCCACGAACGCGACCCCGAGGAGCGCGTAGTCCTCGGGGAAGCCGCCGAACACCGCCGCGGCGACCGACGCCGCGAGCGCGGCGAGCGGCCCCGCACGCCGAGGGCGGCGATAGCACCAGATCGCCGAGGCGGCGAGGAAGCCGGCGAGCGCGAGCGGTCCGCTGATCGACCACCCGAGCCACCCCGAGAACGGTCCCGACAGCATGTACGTGGTCCCGCCGAGGGCGGCGGCGACGGGTCGCGCGCCGAGGAGACGACCGCACCAGTAGGTCCCAAGGCCGGCGAGGAGGAGCTTCACGATGACGGTGACGAGGAACGACGCGCCGAGGGGGAACAGGTACCCGACGAGGGTCGGCACGGCGAGGGCCGCAGACTCGAAGTTCAAGAACTGCGGCAGGCCCGTCCCCGAGCCGTCGTTCCACAGCGGCGCCTCACCGGCGTGGACGAGCTTCCAGTCGGTCGCGTTCCAGGGGATGGCCTGGTCGATGATGTCGCCGTTCACGCTGTTGTGGGAACAGGGCCCGCCCGGCGCGCCGGTGGGGGCGAGACAGTCGGTCTCGAGCGGGACCGCACCGCGCGTCAGCGTCGACAGCGTCGAGCCGAGGTCGGACGGGCCGAAGTAGGGACCATCCTTCAGGGCCGGCGACAGGTACAGCAGGCAGAACGCGACGATCCAGCCGACCCCGAGCAGCTCGCGCCGGATGGAGCGGGACCGGTCCGTCGGGGACCGGTCCGTCGGGGACCGGGGCGCCCCCGCGCTGACCGCGGCGGCCGGTGGGCTCGCGCTCAGGATCTTCCCGGAGAGCGCCAGACGCGGTCCGCGTCGCGCTCGGGCGGCGAGACGACGACGACGTCGGCCTTGTGGAACTCGCGAATGCTCGCGTAGCCGCACATCGCCATCGAGGCCCGCAGCGCACCGAAGAGGTTGAGCTCGCCGTCACCCTCCCGCCCGGGGCCGAGGAGGATCTCCTCGAGCGTGCCCCGGCGCGGCATCTCGACCACGCCGCCGCGGGGCAGGCTCTGGTGCGAGGCCGCGGCGCCCCACGCCGCGCCGCCGGCCGGCGCCTCGTCGGCCTTGGCGAGCGGTGCACCGATCATGACGGCGTCCGCGCCGCATGCGATGGCCTTGGCGAGATCGCCACCGCGCTCGATGCCGCCGTCGGCGACGACATGCACGTAGACCCCGGTCTCCTCGAGGTGGCGGCTGCGGGCGCCCGCGGCGTCCGCGATCGCGGTCGCCTGCGGGGCGCCGATGCCGAGGACGTCCCGGGCCGGCCCGAGGCCCCCGGAGCCTTCGCCGACGAGGATCGCCGCGGCCCCGGTGCGCATGAGGTGAAGCGCGGTCTGGTAGGAGCTGCAGCCGCCGACGACAACGGGGATGTCGAGCTCCCGGATGAACTTCGCGAGGTTGAGCGGCTCGCGTTGGCGCGAGACGTGCTCGGCCGAGACGATGGTGCCCTGGATGACGAGGATCTCGAGCTCGGCCTCGAGGATCGCGTCCGCGAACTCGGCCGCGCGCTGGGGCCGGATCGCGCCGCAACTCACCCCGCCGTCGGTCGTGATCTCGCGGATGCGCTCGATGAGCAGCGACCGCTTCACGGGCTCGGCGTAGATCTCCTGCAACCGCCGCGTCGCGGTCTCGGCGCTGAGCGACGCGATCTCCGCGAGGAGCGAGGTGGGGTCCTCGTAGCGCGTCCAGAGCCCTTCGAGGTTGAGCACTCCGATCCCGCCGAGGTCACCGATGCGCACCGCCGTCGTCGGCGAGACGACCCCGTCGATCGCCGCGGCCATGAGCGGGAGGGCGAACCGGTGCGCCTCGAGCTGCCAGGAGATGTCCACGTCGGCCGCGTCGCGGGTGCGGCGCGAGGGGACGATCGCCACCTCCTCGAGCGCGTAGGCGCGCCGCGCGGACTTGCCGACACCGATCTCCACTTCCGCCACGCCCGCTCCCCTGGTCTCCCGACGCGACGCTACCGCGAGGCCGTCGCGGGCTCGGGGCGCTCCGGCGTGAGCCCAGTGCCGACGAGCTCGCGCGGCGCGACGCGCGCCGGCTCGGCGTCCGGACCGGGGCCTGCGCCGAAGAGCGCGACGAGCATCCCGTAGAGCGCGACAAGCGCGAGGAACTCGAGGACGAGGGCGGGCACGATCCCGATCGCGGGGTGCCAGCTCGGATGGAGGAGGAAGCCGAAGATCGGCCCCGCGGTCCCGACCGCGTAGCGCCGGAGCGCCTCGTAGAAGGCCAGGAACTGCGCGACGCCGGCGAGGACGGCCACGACGACCATAAGCCGCCGGAGCCGGGCGGCGCCGAAGCGCTCGAGGAGCGGCCGCCCTGCGGCCGCCGCGGCGAGGAGCGGCAGCCCGACGGCGAACGGCAGGGTGTCGCGTCCCGACCAGACATAGCCATGCTGTCGGGCCTGCGAGGAGGAGATGAGGACGGGGACGACGAGGATGGCGAGCGCCATCGCGACGAGGACGCCGCCGCGGCGGCGTCCGCCGAGGACGACCCCGACCGCCGCGAGGCCGATCGCGAGCGCGTACCAGATGAGATAGGTGACCGCCGGGGCCCGGGTGTCGAACCAGCCGAAGATGCCGACCATGTCGGGGAGGTAGAAGGCGTTGTGGAGGAACGACGTGCGGAGGATCGCGGCCTCCCCCGTCGAGGAGGGGATCCCCGCGGCCGCCCCGGTGTAGACGTCGGTGGCGTGCACCGCGACGATCCAGACGATCGCCGCGGCGCCGCACGCGACGACGAGGAGGCCGCCGAGGAGGACGAAGCGGCGGCGCAGGAGCCGCCCGAGGGCCGCGCCCTTCGCGAACCCGACGAGCGCGACGGCGCTCAGGGCGACCCAGAGCGGCGAGAGGCTGCGGACGAGCTCCAGGGTCGAGGCCGAAGCGACGAGGACCGCGACGAGCCCAGCCGGGGCGTCCTCGAGGCGCTCGGTGACGAGCACCGCCCCCGAACTGAACAGCGCCACCCCGCAGGCGATCTCGAGGCCGCTCGAGTTCACCACGCCGCCGAGGAAGAGCACCATCGGCGTCACCGCGACGACGAGGCCGAGGAGGAGCAGGCGGTTTCGCGAGTACTTGCTCAGCGCCCACAGCGAGAGCGCGAGGAAGAGCGCGGCGAGCGCAGCCGAGACGAGTCGCATGAGGTAGAGGTCGATCGTGCTGCCGCCGAAGTGCGACGGCAGGCCGACGATCGCGTAGTAGAGCGGCGGATAGCGCGCCTGATAGGTCCAGACGTACTTGGTGAGGCCGTCTTGGACCTCGGTGGGCGTCGCCGTGCGGTTGAGCGAGCGCGCGCAGGAGGCGGGGTCCGCGGGCCTGGTGTGGAAGCAGATCTGCGAATGCGGGGGGTCGGTCGAGTCCGGGGCCCGGATCATGTCGTAGAACGACGGGAGGACCTCGAAGCCGAGCGCGCTCGTCGTGTTCGCCACACAGCTGTTCGCGTCGGTCGCGGACTGGTAGCAGACCGCCGTCCACTCGCCGTGGGCGACGGCGGCCGCCTTCACCATCTGGCTCGGTTCGTCCGGCGCCGCGAGCAGCGGCGTGGCGGCGCTCCAGATCGCGCTCGCGCCGAAGAAGACGAGGAACGAGAGCGCGAAGACCGCCCGGCCGGAGGGGCGTCGGACGGAGTTGCCTCGGCGCCCGCCGTCCGGGGTCTCCGCGCTCAACGGGGCGGATCGAATCGGAGGAGCAGCTCCCACAAGATGGCCGCCGAGAGCCCCCAGACGAGGTCGTTGCCGAGGAACTGCCCGCTCGCGAAAAAGCGCACGGGGCGCTCGTCGCCCGGACCGCCCCAGGATTCCTCCCAGGCCACCCCCTCCTCGTAGAGACGGACGAGCGGCGCCTCGAGGACGACGTCGACCTCCTCGGCGTTCGGGGCGAGCGTCGCCGCGCCCTCGACGAGGCCGACGTAGACCGCGACCCGCTCGCCGTCGCGGCGGCGCTCGACGGCGGGTAGCGCGCCGAGGATCTCGACGTCGTCACGTCCGAGGCCGATCTCCTCCTCGGCCTCCCGCAGCGCGGTGTCGAGGGGGTGCTCGCCCGGCTCGCGCCGACCGCCCGGGAACGCGACCGTGCCGGGTTCTCGCACAAGGGTCGCGGCGCGCCTCGTGAGCACGACGACGACGCCGGAGGGACGGCAGATGAGTGGCACGAGCACCGCGGAGGTCGCGCCGTCGGGGACGAGGGCGTGCGGCTCGAGACGGGAGGAGAGCGAGCGCAGCACCGCGGCGGACAGCTCGCGTGCGTCGCCCGCCGACCAGGGTGGCCCCGAGCGGGCGCCGACGATCTCGGGCCGCGGAACGTGCTGGTGGTACCGGCTGGCGACCACCGGGAAAGCCTACGTGACGAACCGACGGCGGCCGGACCGAGCCGGCCGCCGTCGTGGGTCCGTCGTTACATCATCCCCATGTCGCCGTGGTCATGTCCGGCGTGCCCACCCATGGGGGCGGGCGGCTCGGGCTTGTCGGCGATGAGGGCCTCGGTGGTGAGGAGCAGCGCCGCGATCGACGCGGCGTTCTGCAGCGCCGAGCGGGTCACCTTGGCCGGGTCGATGATGCCGGCCTTCACGAGGTCGACGATCTCGCCGGTGTTCGCGTTGAGCCCGAAGTTGCCCTTGGCGGCCTCGACCGAGTTGACGACGACCGCGCCCTCCATGCCCGCGTTGAACGCGATCCACTTGAGGGGCTCGGCGAGCGACTTCAAGACGATGGACGCCCCGGTCGACTCGTCGCCGGAAAGCTCGTCGACGACGGCCTGCACGGCCGCGGTGCAACGGATGAGGGCGGTGCCGCCACCGGCGACGATGCCCTCCTCGATTGCCGCGCGGGTCGCGGAGAGCGCGTCCTCGATGCGGTGCTTCTTCTCCTTCAGCTCGATCTCGGTCGCGGCGCCGACCTTCACGACCGCGACGCCACCGGCGAGCTTGGCGAGACGCTCCTCGAGCTTCTCCCGGTCCCAGTCCGAGTCGGTCTCCTCGATCTCGCGGCGGATCTGCGCGACGCGACCCTTCACGTCCTCTTCGGAGCCCGCCCCGTCGACGACCGTCGTCTCGTCCTTGGTGACCACGACGCGCCGTGCGCGGCCGAGCAGGTCCAAGGTGATGCTGTCGAGCTTCAGGCCGACCTCCTCGGAGATGACCTCGGCACCGGTGAGCACCGCGATGTCGCCCAACATGGCCTTGCGTCGGTCACCGAAGCCGGGGGCCTTCACGGCCACCGAGTTGAACGTGCCCCGGATCTTGTTCACGACGAGGGTGGCGAGCGCCTCCCCGTCGATGTCCTCCGCGATGATGAGCAGCGGGCGGCCGGACTGCATGACCTTCTCGAGCAGCGGCAGCAGGTCGTGCACGGCGGAGACCTTCGAGTTCACGATCGCGATGTACGGATCCTCGAGGATCGCCTCCTGGCGCTCCGCGTCGGTGACGAAGTAGGGCGAGAGGTAGCCCTTGTCGAACTGCATGCCCTCGGTGAACTCGAGCTCGAGACCGAAGGTGTTCGACTCCTCGACGGTGACGGTGCCGTCCTTGCCGACCTTGTCGATGGCATCCGCGAGCACCTCGCCGATCCCGGCGTCGGCGGCGGAGATGGACGCGACCTGCGCGATCTCCTTCCGGCCGTCGACCTCCTTGGACTGTGCGGCGAGCGCCTCGACCGCGGCGCGCACCGCGACCTCGATGCCGCGCTTCAGCGACATCGGCCCTGCGCCCGCGGCGACGTTGCGCAGGCCCTCACGGACGAGCGCCTGCGCGAGCACCGTGGCCGTCGTCGTGCCGTCGCCGGCGACGTCGTTCGTCTTCGTCGCGACCTCGCGGACGAGCTGGGCACCCATGTTCTCAAACGGGTCGTCGAGCTCGATCTCGCGGGCGATGGTGACGCCGTCGTTGGTGATCGTGGGCGGGCCGAACTTCTTGTCGAGGACGACGTTGCGGCCGCGCGGGCCGAGCGTTACCTTCACCGAGTCGGCGAGCTTGTTCACGCCGGCCTCGAGGCCGCGGCGGGCCTTCTCGTCGAACTTGATGATCTTCGGCACTAGCTGGACACCTTCGCGAGCACGTCGCGGCTCGTGAGGATGAGGAGCTCCTCGCCGTCGATCGTGATCTCGGTACCGCCGTACTTCGAGTACACGACCTTGTCGCCGACGGCGACGTCGAGCGGGATGAGCTCGCCGGTGTTGTCGGCGCGGCGCCCCGGACCGACCGCGAGGACTTCGCCCTGCTGGGGCTTCTCCTTGGCGGTGTCGGGGATGACGAGACCGGACGCGGTCGTCTCCTCCGCTTCGCTCGGTCGAACGACGATGCGGTCGTCAAGCGGCTGCAGTGTCATCTGTCTCTGCCTCCCACGGCGTAATTGGCACTCTAAGCTGTTGAGTGCCAACGATACCCGGACTCGGCGCGGACAGCAACCGCGGCCCTGGCAGAAAGGACTAACCGGGGACCGGCGCGCCGGGGAAGCCGAGCCCGGGAGCCGCCCCGGCCGAGAGCGGGCTCGGGCCGTCGACGCCGAGACGCACGTGACCCGCCGCGCCGATCATCGCGGCGTTGTCGGTGCACATCCGCCGGCTCGGGAGGAAGATCGCCAGGCCGGCCTCGCGGCAGGCCGCGGAAAGCGCCTCGCGGAGCGGGCCGTTCGCCGCGACCCCGCCGGCGAGGAACACCGAACGCGCGCCCGAGCGCCTCGCGGCGAGGAGTGCCTTGTCGACGAGGACGTCCACGACCGCGGCCTGGAAGCTCGCGGCGACGTCGGGCGTCTCGACCTCGGGGTGGGCCCGGACGTAGTGCACGACCGCGGTCTTCAGTCCGGAGAAGGAGAACGAGAGCCCGGAGCCGAGCATGGGGCGGGGGAACGCGATCGCGTCGTCGGTCCCCGAGCGCGCGGCCTGCTCGAGGGCGGGCCCGCCGGGATAGCCGAGGCCGAGGAAACGAGCCACCTTGTCGAACGCCTCGCCCGCCGCGTCGTCCACCGTCGCGCCGAGCACCTCGTAGTCGCCGGGCGCCCGCATGAGCACGAGGAGGGTGTGGCCCCCCGACACGAGGAGGACGACCGCTGGCAGCTCGGCGGTGGGATCCTCGAGGAGGGCGGCGTAGAGATGGCCCTCCAGGTGGTTGACGCCGACGAAGGGCACCTCCCAGGCCATCGCAAGCGCCTTCGCGGCGGAGATGCCGACGAGGAGCGAGCCGACGAGGCCCGGCCCGACCGTCGCCGCGACCGCGCCGATGGCGCCACCGCGGGCGGCTCCATCGACCGGGGAGGCTGTGGCACGCCCCGAGGCGTCGAGGCCCGCACCGGACAGCGCTTCGGCGACGACGGGGAGGAGGCGTTCGAGATGGGCCCGGCCCGCGTGCTCGGGGACGACGCCGCCGTAGCGCTCGTGCAGCGCGACCTGGCTCGACACGACCGAGGAGAGGATCTCGCGGCCCCCTCGCACGACGGCCGCCGCGGTCTCGTCGCATGAGGTCTCGATGCCGAGCACGAGGAGCTCCTCAGTGCGGGTCATCACCGCTCCGCAGCGCCCGCGCGAGGAGCTCGTCGAGGCGCTTGCCGTACTCGGCCGAGTCGACGTCGTTCGCCCACATGACGATGCCGTCCTCGTTCACCTCGGCGTAGTAGTTCTTGCGGATACCCGCCGGCACGAACCCGAATCCACGGTAGAGCTCCTGCGCGCCATGGTTGGAGACCCGGACCTCCAAGGTGAGCGAGGTCGCGCCGCGCTCGCGGGCCTCGGTCGCGGCCCGGTGGAGCAGGCGCGTGCCGATGTGGCGGCGGTGCCACTCGGGCGCGACGCC
>Ga0209415_10003382_pt1 | contig 29678 bp, 18 predicted proteins | sample PeaSoiSIISIP2007_FD_187696 | JGI IMG/M metagenome (GOLD analysis project Ga0209415, IMG submission 187696) | Peat soil microbial communities from Weissenstadt, Germany - SII-SIP-2007 (SPAdes) (version 2) | ecosystem: Environmental > Terrestrial > Soil > Wetlands > Peat | place: Germany...
AGATCTTCCGCATAAATTTCAGGCACCGGGAGGCCGTGCCGGCGAAAATGCTTCGAGAATTCCAGGAACGCGACATTCTCCTCGCGTACATCGTACAAGATGCCAATGACACTAAGTTTTTCGCTGGCGAGGCGAATAATGCGACGCCCCGACCCCCCGAGCTGACCTTGCAGCGGCTGCGCCCGCACGACGGGCGAGTGGAAATGCTGCTCGAAAAGTTGCTTGAGAACGTCCATAAACCAAGGATGCGGAAATACGGGCCCCTCTCCGCCATCATAAAGATACCATCGCACCAGGTCCAAAACCGGATGGCAGGCCAAGGCTTGTATCTCCTGGCGGGGTCTGTTAAATAGTCAAACCGCTTAGGACGGAAGCCCAGACTCTATGGTGTTGCGAAGCTGCCATCAGTTTCGATTTTCGTTTTGGCCATAGCCTCTCTTCTGGAATAGCGGCTTTGAGATTCCTGGAATGAGGCGTATTTTGAATTGTTTATGCTTTTTCGGTGCTTTGATGAGAGGGCTGATATCGGAGTTTGTATCTCGTTTCCGATGCGGTTAGATCGTTAGGAAATCTATGCCTAGAAAGAACTCCCATAAGCGGTCCGATGGATCAAAGGCGCCGAGCATTTACGATGTCGCGCACAAAGCGCGGGTGTCGGTGTTCACCGTATCGGCGGTGATGAATAAAAAGGGACGGGTAAGTCCTGCGCTTAGCCGCCGGGTCGAGGCGGCCATTAGCAAATTAAATTATCGGCCGAACCTGTTGGCTCGCAGCCTGGCGAATCAAAGAACGCACACGATTGGAATCGTCGTAACCGACATTGCGAATCCATTTTTTCCTGCTATTGTGCGAGCCGCCGAGGATGCCGCACAGAGTGCCGGTTACAGCATCTTGTTATGCAACAGCGACGACAAGGAAGCAAAAGAAGCGCAGTATCTGGAACTGCTTCTTTCCAAGCGCGTTGATGGGATTATTCTCAACAAGACGCCGGGGAAGCTTTCCATCAGCCAGCGGCAGATGTTATCCGACGCAAATGTGCCGATTGTTCTCGTGATGCGAACCTGCCCTGGACTAAGAACCGACCTCGTGCAGACCGATGACGAACTCGGAGCATTTGAGTCGGTCTCTCATTTGGCACGAATCGGTTACAAGAAAATTGGACTCGTAGGAGGACCGGTCAACGTTAGCAATGCGCGTGCCCGGCGGAAAGGATACCAACGTGCCTTAAAAGCGAATGGCTTGAAATACTTCGCGGAGCTTACGTTTGAAGGGGACTATCGTGTGGACTCGGGACACCGGGCGGGATTGGCGTTGCTGCCCCGCAGACCTGATGCAGTCCTGGTTACCAATTATTTAATGACTGTGGGATTCATGAGTGCGGCCGACGAAATTGGCATGCGCTGCCCAGAAGACTTCGCCCTGGTCAGCTTCGATGACTATCCGTGGCTAGGTTGTTTCCGTCCTCGACTGAGCACCATCGAGCTTCCGAAATACGAAGTGGGGGCCACAGCGGTCCGCTTGCTTCTCGAGCGAATTGAATCCAAGCGCACGCGGCCGGTCACCATCACGCTTCCACCGCAGTTACGGGTGCGAGAGTCGTGTGGATTCATGTTGCATTCGCCAAAAACAACCCAGAAGTCCATTTGAATCTATTCGTGCTCGCGTACGATGGGAAGACGAGCATCCATTTCTTTCCAAGTAGAACGGATCCAAACGTGATTGGGATCTTCTGTAATGGCGAGTGATCGGGCACTTCCAGCGATGAAATTCAGGTAGTAGACATCGTAGCCGGGTCCGGCCACCACCGGGTGATATCCCTCGTGAACCAGGACGGCATCGCCGTCGCGAACTGTGACTACGCGGTTCCGCGTTCCGTCCGCACTGTAAAGTTGTTGGTGCGCGAACGCATTCTCTTTATTCATGCGGTAGTAGTAAATCTCGTCCAGGTCAACCTCGGACGGAGGATTGTGGACATCGTGCTTGTGCGGAGGATAGCTGGACCAATTTCCGCCCGGGGTATAGACCTCAACCACGATGAGACGTTCGGCGGGAAACTCGGGGCGCATAACATCGACTATTTGCCGTGAGGCATTTCCCCCTCCTCGCAACGAAACGGTGACGTCCTTGGGAGTAATCAACCGGGAGGGAAACTTCTGGCGGGAGGGCACGTGGCAGACGGCAAGTTCGCATACGGTCTCTGCTTCGAAGCGAACGGACTCGCCCGCAGACAAATAAACGGCGTAGGGCAAGCCTTCGAAAACACTTTCACGTTGTCCGATTTTGTATTTGTTCTCGCCCCAAACGGCTGCGCACTTGCCTGACAACAACACGCAGGCTGTCTCCTCGGCGGGATGTGCAAACTCCCAGACCTCACGAGGAGCCAGACGCCTCACGGACAGTCCCATCCACTCCCAACCAGCGTCCTGGCGCGAAAATCTCAACAGCTCTCCCGATTTACCGGTTGGCAAGAGGCGGGAGTGAACAACATCCTGGGACATCAGATCCTCCAACGGTTTGAAGCCAACGCAACACTTCAGACTGATGGCTATGGTTCGAGAGCCTCTTCATACGTCCGGGTTCGGAAGCAGAACGTCGCGCACGACCCCATCCAGGTCATGACATGCAGCAATGAACTGCCGAAGAGTGCGGCGGCTGGGGCCAAACGAGTCGAAGTCCTCAACCGAGATACCATCTTCTGCGTAAGCGCGCCGGAAATCGACAAACTTCTTCAAGAGCTCCGCCACAATTTTAGGATCGACAGGATTGTCGATACGGGGGCGAACCTCGATATCGCTGGCGTTGAATCGCACCTGCCACGAGTACGGTGGTGAAATGACAACATCGCCGCCGATGAACTCGCTCCAGTGCATGTGGTTGCGAAAGGCTGCTGAGAGCAAACGAATGCGATAGCCACGTTCGCGGAAAAGCTGATAAGTCCTCTTGAAAACCGCAACCCCGGCCCACTCCAGGTATCCGGGATCGATGGCGATATTTTCTTTTTCCATGACGACCTTCAGCCAGTCGTCTAGGCGGCCAACCATGATCGTGCACACCGGACCCATGGTTGCGATATCCTTTCCTTCGCGCTCGCGGCGTCGAAGGCCGCGCTCGACTGCCTCGGCCACGGCGACGCTTTGCGGCAAAGTGAAGCAAACGGTCGCGTTGATGCTGATGCCGAGATAAGTGGCTTCCTCGATCGCTGGAATGCCGGCGCAAGTCACCGGGATCTTCACGATCATGTTGGGTGCAAGTCGATTGAATTCTTGCGCCTGCGCTACGATCGCCTGCGGATCTCGAAATAGTCGCGGGTCCGTTTGTATCGAGAGTCTTCCGTTCTTTCCTTTGTGAGCGTCGTAAATAGGCTTCAACAGTGCAGCGCTGTTTACGGAAATCTCACAAACAAGTTGCCACGCAATCTCATCTTCCGTGGCCGTGAGCCGTTCGTCGATGATTTCGCGAATGCGATCTTTCCAAAAATTCATCTCCTTCTTAAGAACACCCAGCACGATGACCGGATTGCAAGTTGCACCCACCGCGCCATGTTCGATGGAGTAGGTAAGCTCCTGTATGGAGGCGGAGTCATTCCAAAGACAGGTCGGCGTGGCCTGTGTCATTTCATACAGCGGACTCTTGTAAGCTGTGGTCGTCATGCGAGGCATAAATCTTCGGGGCTCGACGCCTTGAAAAAGCCGATCCTCTAAATCGATTATTCTGTTCCCTGTGATCAAGGTCCCACTGACGCTGGTACCAACTGATTGACTACCCCTTGCAAATACTTAAGACTCGCAGCGATGCTCTGTGCGGGCGGCACGACCGTAGCGCCGAACTTGACGTCCTGTTCCACGACCATCCAGCCGGAATAATTGTTTTTCGCGAGCACACGGAAGAAGGCAGGAAAATCAATCGAACCTTTGCCAATAATGGTGAACGTCTTAGCTTCCACCGCCTGCTCAAAATTCATTTTCTGACGCAGAACTTCGGCCAGAACTTTGTTGTCGACGTCCTTAAGATGAACGAATCTCAGAATTGAGCGATACTTCTCGGCTTCAGCGACGGGATCTCCTCCTGCGTAGGCGCAATGCCCGGTGTCGAGACAAAGTCCGATATTGGTCGATGAGGTTACGTCAAAGAAGCGCTCGGTTTCTTCCGGAGTCTCAACATAGGTGGAAATGTGAGGATGGAAAACCAGGTCGAGCCCGTATTCGGCGGTGACTTGTGCGGCATCCGCGACAACCTTCGCCACTTGCTTCCACTGCTGCGCGTTTAGCCCAGCACTTCCGTCGCTGGGAACCCGGCCCGCGATTTGGTCACGTTCAGCAGATTGTGCGTCCGCAAGGACAAGAAATGGAGCGCCCAGAGTCGCCAGTAAATTGCCCACCTTGCGTACTTGTTCAATCACAATCGCAGTGGACGCCGGATCACTCAGCGTCACCGGCACAAACGAGCCCAAAAGCTTCAGATGGCGTTTCGCCAGTTCGACTTTCAGAATCTTCGGATCGGTAGGAAAGAAGCCATAAGGGCCAAGCTCGGTTCCTGTATAACCGGCGTCCACCATCTCATCCAGCATCTTTTGGTAGGACTGCTCCCACGACGGTCCGGGATAGTCGAGCACACCCCAGCTGTCCGGCGCGGAGGCAAAGTGAAATCGAGAAGCTACTGCAGTCATTCGTTGGTCTCCCTATTAACCGTTTTCTATCCACCTTGTCAGAACAACAGTTTGAGAGCAAGTTGTCCTATACGTGGCGCGGCGGCTGATTGCGCGAGTCCGAAGTTGGATGCGTTGACGTTTCCCTGCACATTTTGAAACTGTGCATGATTGAAGATGTTGAAAAACTCCGCTCGGAACTCGATATTCATTCTCTCTGTCAGCGGAGTATCCTTCACCAGCGCCATGTCAAAATTATTCACTCCCGGACCGTGGAAGAAGCGACGGGTGGAATCGCCCAACTGCCCCAGCGTTTCCAGACTGAACAGAGAAGTATTGAAGAACGGTTGTCCGGAACGAGGATTTTTGAGATTCAAAGATCCCGGCGTGTAATTCGGCGTGTCGACATCCAGGATAATGGGGCCGGTGAAGGCGGTGCCTAGCAGGGAACGATCATCCGCCTCGTAGATAACCACGGGTATCCCAGTCGTGAAGCGCGTGATCCCGCTCATTTGCCAACCGTTCGTCAACCGCTTGGGCCCCTTCAGGAGATCAAGCGGCAAGCTGTAGTTGTAGCTGGCAACAAAGTTGTTGGTTTCATCGAATGCGGAGAGCGCTTGACTGGCCGCATGGTTCAACGGATTAATTTGTTCTCCGTAGCCCGAAGCATCGTCCATCGACTTGCTGTAGGTATAACCGACCAACGTTTGCAGCCGCTTGCTCGTATGCCGCAGGTTGACCTGAAGCGAGTTGTAATTGGAATTGCCAATGGTGATGAAGTAGCCGTTGCTTTGGAACGAGTCCGAGTTCGGCGCGTTAAACCCCGCAAGCAAGCGAGTCGTAGCGAAGGTGCCTACTCCAGGATATCCCGGAGCAGTTACACCAGTCGCCAGGGTGATGGGGCTCCCGACGCCCGGGTCCTCGCCTCCCGGCCCGCACCCGGGGCTGTTCGGAGCGAGGTGAGGGTTGACCCCTCCGGGCGACAACGATGGGTTCAACAGGAAAAGGCACAGAGACTGACTTCCCGGGTTGGACTCGAGGTCAGACAGCAATCGATGTGCCTGCGTGCCGACATAGCTCAGGGTGAGTAGCGTGTCTTTGGAGAACTCTCGCTGGATCGACAACTCGTAATCTTCGGCGTAAGGAAGCCGGTTGTGGATATAGATGCCCGGAGAACTCACGATCGGAAGCAGCACCGACCAGTTGACGGAGTCATCCGGATTGCTGGGGCTGGCATTCTGAGGAGGAAATACGACCGGGAATCTTTGCAATTGGCTGACGCCGGACGGTCGGTTGATGAAAGGCGTAGCGAAGGATGGATTGTTGCCCACGTAGAAGAAACCAAACGGAGAGGCGCCGATCTGGTTGAAGCTAGTTGCACCTTCGAACGAGTTGTAGAACAGCCCGTACCCGGCACGAATGCTGGATTTACCAGGACCGCCGAACAATGCGCCGAGAAATCCGTCGCTGGAGCTTGGTGAATAGGCGAAGCCCACGCGGGGGGCGAAGTTGTTGTAGCGAGTGGGCGCCAAGGTTGACGGAATTCCTGGGTCTCCGCCGAATACCCAACCCGTCGGCGAACCGGGGAAAGTTGCCGATTGCTTGCCCGGAACCAGGGTTTCCAATTCGTTATGTTGCTCGGACCAGGGAGTGCTGACGTCCCAGCGCAATCCATAGTTCACCGTGAAGTTGGAACGCACGCGCCAGCTATCTTGACCGTAGGCGCCGATGTAATGGCTACGCCCGTTCCCGGGGAGGGCGACGCCCTGCACGTATTGCGCAGGCGCGCCAATCAAGAAATCAGCAAAATCGATACCTGTCTCTGACGCAGTGTTAAAGACGAAATTTCCGTTGACCACGTTGGAAAGCTGTTGGTCCATTTGGTTGTAATGGTAAGCCGCACCGAACCGAAGCGTATGCGTTCCTATGACCTTGCTGAAGTTGTCCAGCCACTGGAATGTGTTCTCAATGTAACGATTCGGCCGGCTGGGAACGCCTACCGTGAAGGTCTGAAAGTCCAACTCAGGTACGCCTTGGATGGCCGGATTGAGCACATCAATTCCGAGGGTGTTTGCGCCGGTCGTGAACCCCAGAGAGTTCATGGTGACGGCGCCGCCGTTCGAGGGTTGGTTCACCAGAATGTTATTGCGCACGTACTCGAAGCGAGCTTCATTGACAGACGTATTGCCCAGCGACTTTGTGTCTCCCAGATTGATGTCCTGCGTGCGTCCGGTACCCGCGGCAGCAAAGCCCGGGACTGAAGCCGTTGGATAAGGGTTGGTGAGATTGTAGTTGTCGAAGAAGTAGTAGGCGGAGAGCATGCCGAAATGCGTGTTGCCGTCCACGCGGCCGCTAGTCTTGTAATCGTTCAGCCGCAGCGACTGGCTCGACGTAGAAAAGAACGACCCATTGTTCGGCACCGGGATAAATGGAAGGATGTTTTTCGCCGGCGCGGAAATTGCGCTCTGAGGAATTTGCGCATTGGGGAAGACGCATTGCGCCGAACTCGTACACCCGGAGGTGTAGTAATTTTCGCCCGCGGAAACTGGGTATCCGAGCTCCTGCTGCAAAGTCTGTGCCCAGGCGGTGCCCACCACAGTACCGGTCAGTTGGCTTGCCCGGTCCAAAAAATCGCCGGTATGCTCTGCAGCCGATGGCACCGCCACTTGCCCTTCGCTTACACCCTGCACGACGCGGTTTCCCTGGTAGTCACCAAAGAAGAAAACCTTGTCGCGTTTGATAGGTCCCCCCAGCGTCCCACCATACTGGTTCTGGTGATAAGCGCCGCGGATTCCTTGATCGAAATAGTTAGCCGCATCAAAATCAGTGTTACGGAGGAACTCGAAGACATCTCCGTGGAATCCATTGGTTCCAGATTTCGTGATCACATTGATTTGGCCGCCACTGTAATTGCCGTATTCCGCGTCGAAGTTATTGGTCAAGATGCGGAACTCGGCAATCGAATCCAGGTTGGGAATGACGGCAGTTCCACCAAATCCGGGCTCCTGCACCGTTGCTCCGTTGAGCAGAAAACCATTGTTGGCCTCGCGCATGCCATTCACCGAGAGGCCCCCCGCATTCAGGTCACCCGAAACCAGCGGCATGACGACGCCAGTCGAGTTGAACGGGCCTGCCAGAGCACCTGACATTCCCGACGAAGTCGATACGACGCCGGGCTGAAGCGCCAGGAGATCCGTGTAGCTGCGACTGACGAGCGGAACACTGGTCATCTCCTGGCCACCAATGACCTCGCCTAGCTGAGTGGTGCTGGTCTCCACGTGCTGTGCTTCGCTCGAGACCTCTACAACCTCTTTTACCTCGCCAACTCGCAAGACAGGATCGACGACCAGAGCGGCGTTGACATCCAGGACGAGTCCGGATTCGCGGAACAGTTTGAACCCGGGTTGCTGCACCTGTACGTCGTAATTCCCCAACGGCAAAGACTGAAAGGAATAAAACCCCTGCGCGTTGGTCCGTTGGGTTTGAACAACCCCAGTCCCAATGTTAATTGCAGAAACTGTGGCGCCAGTGATAATAGCTCCACTTCCGTCCTTGACCGTGCCCGAAATACTCGCGGTCACGCCAGCCAGCGCGGCCCCACTCAATAGACAGACAATTAGGAGGGGGAGCAAGGCTTTGGAGGACTGCCACATGCGAGCGCGGAAACCGCTTGCGCGATTCCACTGCGCCCCATTTTCCTCGACCGTTTTAACTCGGGATTGATTCAGCTCCGAATGCGATTTCCGGCGAATCGATAATCCCGATAAAAAGGTCAAAGCTTCCAAAAACCCGCATGCCTGTCTGCTCTTGGTCATGGCACCTTCTCCTTTTTCCGGATGGGGTGAGCTATCCGCCCTATTCGGGTGTAGTATGCCTGTCACGCAAAAACGACTATTCTTTATTCTCCCGCTTCCCAAATGGGTTATTTTCAGTTACAGTTTGCCATTCTAGCTAAGCGCTTATAATTCACAATGTTTTTATTGTCAAGCATTTTTCCTGAGTATTGCGGCGTGATCTGTTGCTACAATCGTTCGGCCGCCAGATGTTGTAAAAGGGATTAGCAGAAATCAGACCTGCCGCAGGCTGGGCACCGGCGACAACTTTTCATTTCAGGAGGATGGTTTCATGAGCAAGTTGGGCGTGGGGGTGGTTGGAGTCGGAGAAATGGGAAAGCGTCATGCGGAAAATCTGCGGCGCCTCGTTCCCCAGGCACAACTCATCGCAATTGCCGATGCCGACGCAGCCCGCGCCAAACAGGTGGCGGCTGAGTTGGAGATCGGGCACTCCTACTCGAGTCTCGAGGCTATGCTCGAACGCAAAGATATCGGCTCTGTCGTGATTGCCACTCCGGATAAATTCCATGCCGAGGCGATACGCGCTGCCGCCGCCGCTGGCAAAGACATTCTTTGTGAAAAGCCATTGGCTCTGAATTCAACGGACGCCCGTTCTGCCCTGAAGGCGGTTGAGAAGGCAGGGGTGCGTCTACAAGTCGGGTTCATGCGACGCTATGACCCGGCTTATGCTACCGCCAAGAAGCGGGTTGAGGCGGGCGAGATTGGCGAACCGGTTATTTTCAAATCGATCGGACGGGACAAGGATGCCCCACCCATTGGATACTATAAATCGGCCCTGAACGGAATGCTATTCTTCGCCTCCTCCATTCATGATTTTGATCTTGCACGGTGGCTAATGAACGACGAGGTCTCAGAAGTGCATGCCTACAAGACCGTCGCAATACGGCCAGAACTGGAGCAGTGTGGAGATATCGTGGCCGGAGTTGTGAATATGAAATACCAAAAGGGTGCGATTGGCAACGTCGAGTCTTATGCGCAATGTGTCTACGGGTACGATGTGCGGACGGAAATAATCGGCTCGAAGGGTTCCATTCTGGTGGGAGGCTTACGGCAAACTTCGGCTACATTCTTGCGCGCTGACGGAGGTGGCTACGATGTGGTGGATCACTTCCTCACGCGATTTGCCGACGCCTATCTTGCCGAGGTTCGCGATTTCGTGGACAACATGCTCAACGACCGAGGTCCACGAGTGACTGGTACGGATGGCCTCCGAGCAGTCGAGATCGCCGTGGCTGCGCAGACGTCGTGCCTAAATTCCGTCGCCTGCGCTGTGGACAAAAGTGTCTGAACCATGCTCTGGGCTGAGCCCCCCGTCAGCCGCGGACTTTCGCGGGCGTCCCCAGAAATACCAACACGCGCCCAGGGCTAACGCGGCGAGGCTGGCGACCGAATTGATCCAAGCCGAGCGCGGAACGCTGATGATCGCCAGAAGAAACACAATCCAAACGAGCGCGGCAACGCAGAGGGTTCGTGAAACCTGCAGCCGGCGCGGCCTCGCGGCCTGAGCGACTTCGGGCGCAATATTCAGCACTGACTCTTCGACGTTGTCGGTCCGCGTCCTGCTGGCGCCCCACAACGCAGCGCCTACAACAATGCCATAAACCACGTACATCAAGAGAGTGCAGACGCCCGTAATGACGACCTCGACCTTGGCCCAGCAAGTGAAAGCGGCTGCGATCACGGCCATGGCCCAGATCGCATTGGCGGGAACTTTGTGCACGCTCACGCGAGCCAGCCACGGCGAAGCTGGTAGCTGCCCGTCCCGCGCCATCGCCCAGACCATCCTCGTCAGCGTCGTAACGTTCGCCAGCGCACAGGCGAATATCGAAATGAAGACGAGCAACATTGCCACATCCGTGACATACGGAGGGAAATAGTGCTCCATGATGTAGAGGAGCGGCGTGGAATGCTGGCTGGCAGTGGCCAACGAAGGAATGGCGAGCGTGAACCCAATCAGCACGGGAAATCCCAGCAGCACTGAAGCTACTTCAGAAAGAACAATCGCCGTGGGCACCCGCGTCTGCGGCATGTGCGTTTCTTCGGCGACATTCGCGGCAGCCTCGAAGCCGCCGATCGTCCACGCACTCATCAGCGCGGAAGAGGCGAACGCCGGCAAGTAGGCAAGTCCCGAAGGTTGCGCCGGATGACTAAGCAGAAAACTTACCGGGTGGGTTTTTCGAATCAAGGCGACCGCCAGCAACAGCAACCCAATCGCAACTGTACCGAGAATTTCCGCTATTACTGAGAAATCGTTGACCAGACTCGACAGTCGAATGCCGAAGTGATTGATCAACGAAATCGCGACCAGGATAGCGATTGTGATCGCAACCACGTTGCCATTTTTGTTGGCGAGACCCAGGTAAGGTATGAGGTAGTTTGCCATGGCATAGCAGACGCCAGACATGCCAGCAATGAATTGCACAATCATGATCCAGCCTGCCCACCAGGCCAGGCGATCTCCCGCGAGTTGGCGAGTCCACTGATAGGCGTATCCGGAGAGCGGGATTTGCCGCGCCAGTTGTGCGAATACCAGCGCGACCAGCAGTTGCCCCGCGCCAACAATGAGCCAGGTCCAGATAAATGCCGGGCCGCCAATTTGCAGACCGGAGCCATAATTTGCGAACAGCCCTGTAGTAACAGAAATAACCGAAAAGCTCAGCGCGAAAGCGGAAAAGTATCCCAACGAGCGTTTTAGTTCCTGTCGGTACCCGAAGCGTTCGAGGACCTGCTCATCGCTTACAAGAGGCACCGTTTTTGTCTCGCCGTATTTTTCCGTCATACTACCCCATCAACAATAATGATGATTTGGACGGCCAAGCCGCGTTGCCAAACCGATCATCAAGAAGAAATGCGCTGACCTGGACCTCGACAGCCATATTAAAGGCGCAAACCGGGAAACATTGCGCTTGTGCCTAGCCGGCTAAGCGCTTATAGTGGTCCGCACTTTCGTTCTTGTCAAGTAATCGTTTGCGGAATGTGTTTTGTAAATGCCAACAATAACTGCCAGCGCAGGAACCGAATAGCTTTGGTCTATTGAGCTATTGATCGTGAAATACTAATCCGCCGAACAAACAAGCGAGGCGAATGAGATGGCTTCTGAAACAGTCTTAGCCGCAACGCTGGTTGAACCCGGGAAATACGAATTGCGCGAGTATCCGCTTCCCGAACCTGAGCCCGGTTGCCTGTTGGTAAAGATGCAAGTCTCAGGAATCTGTGGGACGGACAAGCATACGTATCAAGGTTTCACTACCCAGTACGCAGGCTCGGGCAATCCGAAACAAGTTCCGTTTCCCATTATTCAGGGTCACGAAAACGTGGGGACGATTGCAGCGATTGGAGGCAAACAAAACTACACTGATTTCGAAGGGATTCCAGTAAAGGTCGGTGATCGTGTCGTCGTGGGCCCGAATATAAGCTGCGGGGAATGCTACTACTGCCGTCATGATTTCCCTTATTACTTCTGTCCGAAGACGGTCGATTACGGAAATAACATCAGCTCGAAGAGTGCGCCGCATCTTTTTGGGGGTTGGTCCCAGTATCTCTACGTTCTGCCCAACAGCTTCGTGGTACGCGTGCCTGACAATCTGTCATCCGAGATGGCTGTGCTTGCGGAAATCATGGCGGTGACTGTGGGACTTGATCGCGCCAAGCAGGTCTCTGCGTTTCCCAATGAGTCATTTCGCTTCGACGATACGGTCATTGTATTCGGTGTTGGGCCGCTCGGCATGTGCTTTTTGATGAAAGCTCGCATGCTGGGAGCAGGCGCCATTATCGCGGTTGATCTCTCCGACTACCGCCTGACTTTTGCTCGTAGGCTGGGCGCGGATCATTCGTTGAACGCGACGAATTCCACGCAAGCGGAACGGTTGGCATTCGTCCGCGAATTAACTCATGGCCGCGGCGCGGACGTGGTTATCGAGACCGCAGGTGTGCCTTCGGTTATTCCCGAAGCTCTTGAAATGTTGCGCATGGGAGGATTGTTGCTTGAAGCCGGGAATTTTTCCGATCTCGGCGAGGTCTCGATTAACCCGAATCGCCACCTCTGCACCAACAGCGTCCGAATTATCGGAGTCGGCGGAGATGAGCCTGCAGCCTACGGCCCAGGCATGCGGCAGATGGTTCGTTATGCGCAGCATTATCCGTTGCAAGACTTTGTGACGCATCGCTTCGGACTGCGCCAGGTTGATGAGGCAATGAAGAAATCGGTCGCGCTGGATTCGATGAAGGTAGTCATCGATCCCTGGACCGTTTAAGATCAAAGCGGTTAGTCAACTGGCAAAATAGCTTTTATGTCGGTTGGAATCTAAGCGAGCGCAATCAAACCCTACCGAGGCTAGCAGAGAAATGTCGCAACGACTCACCACCGCCCAGGCAATTATTCGATTCCTCAAGGTGCAACATGTAGCCCGCGACGGGCGAGAGCAACCATTTTTCGCGGGATGTTTCGGTATTTTTGGGCACGGCAATATCGCCGGAGTTGGCCAGGCCTTGCAGCAAAACCCAGACTTCCCCTATTATCTCTGCCGCAACGAACAAGCGATGGTGCATACCGCCGCAGCATTTGCCAAAATGAGTAACCGGCTGCGCGCGCTGGCCTGTACCACTTCGGTCGGGCCTGGCGCTACGAACATGGTGACCGGGGCCGCGGGAGCGACCATCAACCGATTGCCGGTACTGCTCCTGCCGGGTGACATTTTTGCGCGTCGAAATGTAGCGCCCGTTTTGCAGCAACTGGAATCACCTTCGACGCAAGATATATCGGTGAACGACTGTTTTCGTCCTGTGTCTCGATACTGGGATCGCATTCAGAGACCTGAACAGATTCTGACTGCCCTTCCGGAAGCATTGCGCGTGCTCACTTCACCAGCCGAAACGGGTGCGGTAACTTTGGCTCTACCTCAGGATGTACAGGCACAAGCTTTCGATTTTCCCGACGAGTTCTTCGAGCCTCGCACGTGGACCGTCCCTCGCTCGAGGCCGGACGTAGAATTGCTCGCGCAAGCAGTGGAACGCATTCGGGCCGCGAAGCAACCCTTAATCATCGCCGGCGGCGGAGTCATTTATTCCGCTGCGACGGAGGCTCTTTCGAGTTTCGCCGCTAAAACTGGAATCCCCGTCGCAGAAACGCAGGCGGGAAAGGGGGCGCTGGCTTTTGATCACCAGCAATGCGTCGGCGCAATCGGAGTAACCGGCACGTCCGCAGCAAATCGATTAGCCTCTCAAGCAGATTTGATCATCGGAATCGGGACGCGCTACAGCGATTTCACGACCTGCTCGGTAACAGCTTTTCAGAATCCGGCAGTCCGCTTTATCAATATCAACGTAACTGAATTCGATGCCTCGAAACAATCCGCGCTGGCTCTGGTTGGCGATGCGCGTGTGATTATCGAGGAACTGAGCCGCGTTCTCACCTCACATCGAGTTGACGACGACTATGCGAATGAGATCGCACGGCTACGCTCCGAGTGGGACGCGGAAGTGGACCGAATCTACAGTCGCAACATCGGGCCGCCGTTAAGCCAAGGGGAAGTCATTGGGCTGCTGAACTCGACGCTTGGCCCGAAGGACGTCATTGTCAATGCCGCTGGAAGCTTGCCTGGAGACCTTCACAAATTGTGGCGCACTCGCGATCCCAAGGGCTATCACATGGAGTATGGCTACTCCTGCATGGGATACGAGATCGCCGGTGGACTCGGCGTCAAGATGGCCGATCCCAGTCGTGAAGTTTACGTGTTGGTCGGAGACGGTTCTTACTTGATGATGGCACAGGAAATCGTGACCGCGCTGCAAGAGCACATTAAGATCAACATCATTCTGTTGGACAATCATGGTTTTTCCAGCATTGGTGGACTAAGCCACGCTTGCGGAAGTGAAGGCTTTGGAACCGAGTATCGTTATCGCAATGGAGGCAGTCTTTCAGGAGCCAACATCCCACTAGATTTTGCGGCTAACGCCGCCAGCCTGGGAGCGCATTCAGTCGCTGTGAAGACAATCGACGAATTGCGAGAAGCGATCCGGTACTCCAAGAACCAAAAGAAGACATCGGTAATTGTCGTGGAGACGGATTACCATGACCGTGTGCCCGGCTATGAGTCTTGGTGGGATGTACCGATTGCAGAGGTTTCCGAACAGGAGTCTGTGCGCGCGGCGTATCTGAAGAATGAAAGGGCAAAACTGCGGGAAAGACATTTCTGGCCGGCAAAGTAAAGGCCGAAATAAAGTCCGGTAACCGCATAGCGTGACTTAGCAACCTTCGGCTTTTCCTCGAGGCCCAGCGCTTTCCATCCATCTGCTCGGGAAATGACTGCGATGGTTCCCTCCGATAAGCTTTTCATTCACCAGGTTCGGCTATGCGGGAGTACAATTGTCTCGCTCGCCAACCAAGTCCCCCTGCGTTGCGCGGACAGATCCCCCTTTTCTCGAATCAGTTGCAACTTTCTTGGGAGGTTAAGCCATGAGGTGCGTCCACTTCATCTACGTGTTCGTGATCCTCGGTGGCCTAACGTTGGCTGCACAGTCGAACTTCGCCACACTTATCAATCAGGCTGCTCCAAGCAACGTATCCAACTCGGAAAATCCTGATCGGAGCGCCGAGGCCAAGTTGCCAGTGCCCTTCGCTGGCCCTCCGCTTTGGAAAAAGTCCAGGGGCGTGGCTGCATCGCCGTTCGTATTCTCTTCCAGACGGGATCAAAAACGGGGATATCAGAGCGCGATCCACCGAAACTTCAAGAAGTTAACAACGAATGCCAGTGCTTTTTTTCTTGAAGCGCCCGCTTACAGCTCTGGCGGAGACGATGCCGATTCCACGGTCGTCGCCGATGTAAATGGGGATGGAAAGCTAGATCTCGTGGTGGCAAACAATTGTGCCACTAGCACCAGCTGTACGAACGGCGTTGTGGGCGTGCTGCTGGGCAACGGGGACGGCACTTTTCAGGCGGCGGTGAGCTACGGTTCGGGCGGATATGAGGCTTACTCCATTGCAGTCGCGGATGTAAACGGTGACGGCAAGTTGGACGTTGTCGTGGCAAATGATTGTGCCAGCAGCAGTAACTGTACGAATGGCATGGTGGGCGTGCTGCTGGGCAACGGCGACGGCACTTTTCAACCGGCCAAGAGCTATAGCTCGGGCGGAGGTGGTGCCAGGTCCATCGCAGTGGCAGATGTCAATGGCGATGGCAAGCCCGACCTGCTGGTGGCAAACTTCAGCGGAAGTGTAGGCGTGTTGCTAGGCAACGGTGACGGAACCTTTCAGGCTGCAGTGACCTACAGCTCGGGCGGAGATGGTACTAGATCTGTCGCGGTGGGGGATGTGAACAGAGATGGCAAGCCCGACATCGTCCTGGCGAGCAGATGTGAAAACTGCTCTGGCGGAGTTGGAGTGTTGCTGGGCAACGGTGACGGCACTTTTCAAGCGGTGGTGAGCTACGGCTCGGGCGGGTATGAGCCCACATCCATTGCAGTGGGGGATGTGAACGGGGATGGCAAACCCGACCTGCTGGTGGCGAACTACTGTGCCGAAAATGATGAAGGTGACAACTGCCCAAATGCTGGCAGCGTTGGAGTGCTACTGGGCAACGGTGACGGCACCTTCCAGTTGGCTGTGAGCTATAGTTCGGGCGGTTACAATCCGGATTTCATTGCGGTAGGAGATGTCAACGGGGATGGTAAGCCCGACCTGCTGGTGGCGAACCAGTGCGCTGGCGTCCCCTGTTCGGCGCTCGGTGAGGTAGACGTGCTGCTGGGCAATGGCGACGGTACCTTTCGTGCCGCGGTGGGCTACAGCTCGGGCGGAGATGGTGCTTCATCGATCGCGGTGGGGGACGTGAACGGGGATGGCGAGCCCGATCTATTGGTAGCGAACACATGCGCCAGCAACTACAACTGCACAGCTGGCACCTTGGGAGTGTTGCTAGGGAGAGGCGACGGCACATTCCAGTCGGCCCCGACCTACGGCTCTGGCGGGTATGACGCCGATGCCATTGCGGTGGGGGATGTGAACAGGGATGGTAAGCCGGACCTGCTGGTGTTGAATTACTGTTCCTCCTTGATTCCTAACGACGACTGCGCCGATGACGGCAGCTTGGTAGGGGTGTTGCTGGGCAACGGTGATGGCACCTTTCAGCCCGCCATCACCTACGGCTCGGGGGGTGAGTACGGTTATGCCATCGCGGTGGCGGACGTGAATGGCGATGGCAAGCCCGACCTGCTGGTGGCGAACCTCTGCTCCAGCAAATTCTGTTTGGATGGGCAAAATGGCGTGGTAGGCGTGCTGCTGGGCAACGGCGACGGCACCTTTCAGGCGGCGGTCAGCTACAACTCGGGGGGGGATTCTGCCACTTCGATCGCAGTGGCGGATGTGAACGGCGATGGCAAGCCCGACTTACTGGTGTCGAACCTCGACAGCAGCAGTGTAGCCGTGTTATTGGGCAACGGTGACGGCACTTTTCAGACGGCTGTGAGCCACGGCTCTGGCGGCTATAACCCAACTTCCATCGCGGTGGAGGATGTGAATGGCGACGGCAAGCCCGACATCGTCGCGGCGAACGAATGTGCCAGTAGCAGCAACTGTACGAACGGTGTTGCAGGTGTGCTGCTGGGCAATGGCGACGGCACTTTTCAGACGGCTGTGCCCCACAGCTCGGGCGGGTATAACGCCGATTCCATTGCGCTGGGGGATGTGAATGGCGATGGCAAGCCCGACATCGTCGTGGCGAACGAATGTGCCAGCAGTAGCAACTGTACGAACGGCGTTGTAGGCGTGCTGCTGGGCAACGGTGACGGCACTTTTCAGCCAGCTATAATCACAACCGCGCTGGGCCTTATTTCATCAACAGATGTAGTAACCGACCAACTGGCTCTAGCCGATTTTGACGGCGACGGTAAACTCGACGTCGCATCCGGGGCGGGCGATTTCCTGCTTCTAGGAAATGGTGACGGCACCTTTCAGAGTCCACTTCTGTTGGGTTCAGGAAGTGGTTCAGGGATTGCGCTAGGCGATTTCAATCGCGACGGCAAACCGGATCTCGTCGCTGGTGGTGGAGTTAATGTCCTCCTCAACATCACGCAGCGCCTATCGCCCACAACGACCAATATTGCTTCCTCGCTGAATCCGTCCGCGTTTGGACAGTCTGTGACGTTTACGGCCACGGTGAGACCCAAAGTCTCCGGTACGCCAACGGGCACGGTCACGTTCTATAACGGAACGACGAACATCGGCAGTTCCAACCTCAACAACATCGGTGTGGCTACTTTGACAACTTCCAATCTGTCAGTAGGCACCCACGGCATGACGGCGACTTACAACGGAGATGCAAATTTTGCCACCAGCACGTCGCCTGTGCTGAATCAGGTCGTGCAGGGAGCGATTGCTCTACTTTCCCCAACCAGCCTGAACTTCGGGAACCAGATCGTGGGCACCACCAGCAGCCCGCAGAATGTAACCCTTCAGAATGGTGGGAATATCAATCTGACCATTACGTCGTTACAAATTACCGGGACGAACCGCGGCGATTTTGGTGAGAAAAACAATTGCCCTTCGTCACTGGCACCAAACAATAGTTGCCAGATCAGCGTGACCTTCAAGCCCACAACTACTGGGACCCGAAACGCCGCGGTAAGCATCACAGACAATGCTCCCAATAGTCCGCAGTCGGTTCCCCTTACCGGTGTCGGCGTATTACCTGCGGTTACTTTATCTCCGACTAACCTGACGTTCCCGATCCAATTGGTTTTCACCGCGAGCAAGCCCCAACTGGTGACGCTCACGAATACCGGCACCGGCATTCTGAAGATTAAGGATATTAGCGTGGCCGGCCCATTCCAGCAGACGAACCACTGCCCCGCCAGCCTCAATCCCAACGCACATTGCACCATCAGCGTAACGTTTCATCCAACGGCGAAGGGTGTCCAGAACGGAGCAATGAATGTTACCGACAACGCACCTGGCAGCCCGCAAAAAGTGCCCCTGAAAGGTACCGGGACCTTTGTGCAACTTCTTCCCGCAAAGCTGGACTTCGGGACTCAGCCGGTCGGCACGAGCAGCCCAGCCAAAAAGATCACGCTGACGAACAAAGGCGATTCAGTCGTGAAGATCACGGGCATTGCGATCACCGGCACCGATGCGGGGGACTTCGCCGAAACCAATACATGCGGTAAGAGTGTGGCTGCTGGTGCAAGCTGCTTTATCGAGGTTACCTTCAAGCCGTTGGTGAAGGGCAAGCGGACGGCGGATGTTTCCATATACGACAACGGCGGCGGCAGTCCGCAAAAGGTGGCGCTGATGGGAACGGGGATATAGGAAAAGGAGCAAACTTCCATGCACAGAAAGTGCTCTTGCTGCGTGTGGCTGAGTGTCTGCGCTGTTGGTTCGGCCACATCGTAATCCTAACTCCGCGTGATTTCTGTAACCCCCTTTACTCCTCTAGCCCATTCCCGGTTGAGCGTCCGCTGACCGACTGCAGATCAACTATCCAAAGCTCATTCCCACGGTCAACATCCGAGCCGCAGGGCTCGGTTTACGGCGTAACCTTGAAGATAACACCAAGGCTATTGGCGCCACCCTGGTTCGTCGTACCGTAAAGATTTCCCTGCTTGTCCAATACTAGATTGCTGAACACATAGAGGCCGTCCGTGCCCCCCGTAAAGCTGTAAAGCAAGGTATACGTCCATGTACCTTTTGGGTGCGTCAGCTTGTAAACCGTCCCGGAGCTATCATCGCCGTCGCAATGTGTCGTGCCGTAAAGATTGCCCGATGCGTCCAACATGAGATCGCGGAAAGGTCCTGAAACCGACCATCCCGATATGCTATAGAGCACGGTATACTTCCATCCCTCCTTGGAAGGTGCCAGCTCGAAAATTGTGCCACCAGCGCCGGTTCCTCCGGATGTGGCCCCTCCAAAGAGGTTGCCTGCATGATCAATGATCAGACCCGCGTAAGGGGTACCTCCATCATCAGCATCCTGGAAATTGTAGAGGATGTTCTCAACCCAACCAGACTTGGATCGCACCAACTGGAAGATCGTGCCGAAGCCATTCGCACCGCCGACGGAGGTCGTGCCATACAGGTTCCCGGAAGCGCCAAAGGTGACACCTGCGAGGGGAACTGCTCCGTCAGTGCCTGAACCGAAGTTGTACAGGACCGTCTCAATCCAGTTTCCGCCCTGCTTCATGGGACGAGCCAGTTCAAAAACTGTCCCATTGCCGGTAGAGCCACCGGCGGTTGTAGTGCCGTACAGATTTCCCGCCGCATCCATGACCAACGACGACTGAGGAGTGGCCCCTTCTTGTTTTCCGAAGTTATACAACACTTTCTCCGTGCCATCCCGGCTCACTTTGAATATCGTGCCGGTGCCGGAAGATCCGCACCAACCCGTGGTACCGTAAAGGTTACCAAGTTTGTCCAGGAGCAAACCGCCGACAGGATTACATCCATCAGTCGGTCCTCCCGTAAAGCTGTACAACACAGTCTCCTTGCCGGACCCGGTCAGTTTGAACACCGCGCCCGCATCGGATGCTCCACCATTCTCGGTAGTACCGTACATATTTCCTGCCGCATCGACCGTGAGTCCCGTGAGCGGATTTGCCCCGTCACTGCCGCCGAAGTTGTGAATTACATTGAAGGTCTGAGCTTGCGCCGTCAGGGTCATAGTTGTCGCCAACCCCAACATGATCGCGAATGCCAACGCATTCTTCCCTAGATCTGATCTCAATCCCAATTTCATGATGCGCAAACCTATCCTCTCGAAGTCTCGATTTGTTTGTACCCGCGTAAAAGGTGGCCCCCGCGGAGAGGGTGCTAGGTGAAGCCTTGGAAGTTTCCTACGGCGACGAAAGGGCTGTCAAGAATAGGTAGTGCACTAACTTCCTACCCACGCATGCAGAAGTTTGCGCAAACACTGCATTCAGACGACGTAGTGCGCTCGCGGGGAGAAAGGTCGTCCCGCTGACCACTCCGGGGAGGCTCAGGAATTTGCACGATTCTGTGTGGGAGGGGTTCGTTGGCGCGCCTATTCAATGCGGAGCAGCAGGACAGGTCTCAGCATGAACTTAAACGCGTTGATGGCTTCGACCGTGCGACAAATGAGAGGTTCGGAAACTGGTTCTACGATGATGCCAAATGACAACTCATCTTTGGACACGCGAGGTTCTTGCCCAAGAGATTCGATGTGGATGTCGTGTCGGGCAAAGACCTCGGCAATGCGAGCGACAATGCGGCGCTCATCTTTGGTGTTGAGACCGAGATACCAGCGAACCGGGCGGGGATTTTCACAAACTTTCAATTCCGGCGAATCCGCGAATCCCGATACGTTCTTGGCCCTCAAGTGTCCCTGGGCAAGATCACGCGCGATCTCCATGAGATCGGAAACTACGACAGCTCCGGTTGCATCGCCGCCAGCGCCGCGTCCGTAGAACATTTGCGTGCCAACTTTTTTCCCGGTCAAGAAAATAGCATTGTTCACGCCTTGCACTCTGGCCAGCATGGAATGCCGGCTGACCATCCATGGACGCACCGAAACTTCGAACCCGGATTCGGTGTTCTCGGCCGAACCAATCAGGCGAATCGTGCAATCGCGACGGTTCACGGCTTGAACATCAGCGCCTCGAATCTGGCGAATACCACACGTCGGAATGCTTGAAACACTCAACTTTCCACCGAAGGCCATTCGCGCAAGAATGCAGAGTTTGTCGCGGCTGTCCACACCGTCGATGTCCAGCGAAGGATCCGCTTCTGCGTAGCCCTCCTCCTGCGCTTCCCGCAACGCCTTGTCAAACTCGATGCCGCGGTTCTCCATCTGGGTAAGGATGTAATTGGCGGTGCCGTTCATGATTCCATAGACCGCGAACAACTCGTCGCTAGCCGTGGATTCGTGCATGACCCGCACAATCGGAATGCTGGAAGCGACGCTGGCTTCAAAACCGATGGGCAGGTTTCGGGATGCTGCAAGGGCAAACACGGAATCACCGTGTTCCGCCAACAGGTTCTTGTTGGCCGTGACCACGGGCTTGCCCGCTTGCAAGGCGGCGCGGACGAGTTGAAGCGATTGGTCCGTCCCGCCCATGACTTCCACGATGATGTCCACCTCAGGAGCGTGGACAAGTTCCTTCCAGTCGGAAACGAAACGTGCACTGCCGGGAATGTCTTGCGCTTTGACGGCCGAGCGCCGGCAAATCGCCGTAACCTCGAGCCGGACACCACTTCTCCGCTCCATCAGGCCGGCGTGTTCCGAGATGATGTTCGCGGTGGCGCGGCCAACCGCGCCAAAACCGACGATACCGATGCGCACTGTTCTCATAACTCTGCGAAAGGCTATCCACGAACTCAAACAAGTAGCGTACGGTTAGGTTGCACTATGGAAGCATCTCCGCGGGACGACTGCCAACCAGGTTGGTTATGCATGATCCCCGGTGCGCCGGATGCCTTCACCATTCAGGGTACTCAGACTGGCGTCTTTCACCAACATGACCAAGGTCACCTCGCTGAATTGTGATTCGAGGATTGAGTGTGCCATCCTACATTCATCCGCCAAGTACTGTCGCGAGGAGGGCGTCACGGGAAGAACGTATGGTTGAGCAACGGACGACCTCAACTACTATGCCGCTCTTTAGCATTATCATCGCGGTCTACAATGACTGGAGTGCGCTTGATTCGTGTCTGCGTTCGCTGTCGCAGCAAACGCAAGGCCCAGACTTTGAGGTCATTGTCGTAAACGACGGCAGCAGCGAAGCTCCCCCTGAAGCAATTCACCAGTGGGCCCACTGCCTGCCCTTGACCATCGTCAGCCAACCCCATGCCGGAGTGTCCGCTGCGAGAAATCACGGGATTCATATCTCCAAGGGCTCGGTTTTGCTTTCTGTCGACGCCGACTGCAAAATGCAAACCGGGTGCCTGGCAGCCTTGGCTGCCACTATCGCAGACTCGCCGCAGCATAATTGTTTTCAACTCCACCTCATCGGAGATTCCTCCAGGCTAGTTGGTCGAGCGGAAGATTTGCGGCTCAGGACCTTTCAGAGTCACATGCTGCGGCCCGATGGTCGTATTCGATACTTGAACACTGCGGGATTTGCTATTCGACGAGCTAGGGCCAATATTGAGGAAGGCTTATTTGATCCGGTCGCGCTTCGGGCCGAAGACACCTTGTTGTTAGCCAATCTTATGCTGGCGGGTGAGCTTCCTTTGTTTGTAGCCGATGCTACGGTCCAGCATGCCATCCCGCTATCTCTGATGCAGTGCTTCCGCAAAGACATCCGGTGCGCTCCCATGGAAGGAAGAACATACGACATCATCGCGTCAAAGGGTGTGAGAATACGAGTCACTCATCGGGAGCGTCTGAGAGTGCTGTCGTCCATGTGGAAGATTGCCGCTCAACCTTCCACCGGAAGGTCGGCCTGGTTTGCGCTTGTGGCCAGGCAAACGCTGCAGCGGATTGTCTCTTTCGGCTATCGATGTCTGCGAAACCTATGAAGAATTGCCGCCAGTTCTATATCGATGGGAAATGGGTCGATCCCAGCCAAGCCCGCGATTTCCTAGTCATCAATCCTGCCACTGAAGAGTCTATCGCGACCATCTCGCTCGGCGGCGCTGTCGATGTTGACCTGGCCGTGGCAGCAGCCAAACGGGCATTCGAATCATACTCGGAAACGACTCTGGATGACCGGCTGCGATTGTTGCGCCGAGTTATCGAGGTCTACCGGCAACGAATGGAAGAAATGGCCGACACCATTTCGCGAGAAATGGGCGCTTCCATATCGCTCTCCAGAGCAGCGCAGGCTCCTGCCGGGCTTGCACACTTGTCAGAGATCGTAAAGGTCCTTGGCCAGTTCAAGTTTGAAGAGCTCAAAGGCTCAACTCTCATGCGAAAAGAGCCCATTGGAGTGTGCGGACTTATCACTCCCTGGAACTGGCCCATGAATCAGATCGTCTGCAAGGTGGCTCCGGCTCTCGCCGCTGGTTGCACCATGGTTCTGAAACCCAGCGAACTCGCGCCACTTTCTGCTTACCTTTTCGCTCAGATCCTTCACGACGCGGATCTTCCTCCAGGTGTGTTCAACCTGGTGAATGGCGTTGGACCCACTGTTGGTGCTGCCATCGCTGCGCACCCCGATGTAGCAATGGTTTCGTTTACGGGGTCGACTCGAGCAGGAGTTGCAGTAGCCTCCGCCGCGGCTCCTACAGTCAAACGGGTGACTCAGGAACTAGGCGGTAAGTCGGCCAACATTATCCTGGACGACGCCGATCTGGCGAACGCGGTGACAGAAGGCGTGCAGGCCTGCTTTCGCAATACCGGCCAGTCCTGTAACGCGCCCACTCGCATGCTGGTTCCCCGCTCCAAAATGGCTGAAGCCGTCGGTGCGGCTGAGAAGGCGGCCGACGCAACCAGAGTGGGCAACCCTTTCTCGGATGGCGTCCACCTCGGACCTTTAGTCAGCAAGGCCCAGTTTGACAAGGTGCAGCGCCTGATCAGTGAAGGCATCGAAGAGGGAGCGACACTCGTCGCCGGAGGTCTCGGCCGTCCCGATGGTCTTACGAAAGGCTACTTCGTCAAGCCGACAGTATTCGCGGATGTCCGCAACGATATGACCATCGCACGCGAGGAGATTTTTGGACCTGTTCTTTGCCTCATCCCTTACGAGGACGAAGAAGACGCGGTTCGAATTGCGAACGACACTCCCTACGGGCTGTCAGGTTTCGTGACATCGAGAGACATCGAACGTGCCCGCCGCGTGGCCAAACGAATTCGGGCAGGTAACGTGCACATCAACGGTGCGCGCATCGACTTCGGAGGCTGTTTCGGAGGCTACAAACAGTCGGGCAACGGCCGGGAGTGGGGCGAAGCTGGGCTGGAAGAATTCCTTGAATTAAAGGCCGTCTTTGGCTACGCGACCTCTGAGAAATGAACAGTCACGACCACGAGCGGCTAGAACAAAAGGACTTGCAAGACTGTGACACTAATGATTATTGACTCCCCTGGCCGGGTGGCGTAACGTAAGTAAGCTAGCAATTGTAACGATCTGCCTCCCTAGGATCGGTCTCATATTTACCTTCTCCCACTGTTGTTTGGATTTGCTACAAACTCAAGAAAAGAGTAAAGAACTGCTCGCAATCGGAGGAATCGATTGACCATTGCAGAGAGAGCCGACGAGATTTTGCCTAGCGGAAGCTGTTCCAAGATCGTTCCGGTAACGGACCGGCGACAGTTTCCTGCCCTTCGGCCCCTTGTCCGAGGCCACAGAATTCACTTCGGAGTCTGCGCGTTCGTGATGGGCGCGTTATTCCGGCAAAATGGAATCTCTGAGCCCATACCCGATTTCGAGCGTGCAGGTGTAATGTGAACCCCATGCCGACTTCTACGATGGTTGAGATGCTCACCCCGATTTGGTGCCGGGTGCTGCAGCTATCTTCGCTCGATGTCGACGACAATTTTTTTGCCCTTGGGGGCGACTCTTCGTTAGCGCTTCAACTGTTCAACGAAATCGCGCGTGCCTGCGGTCGAGAACTTCCGCCGGTAACGATCTACTTCGCGCCCACCATCGCGTCTTTGGCCGCGGTGTTGGAGGAACCTGCCGATGTGCAACTCCCAGCTCTGGTACTCCTGAAAGATGGCAGCGAGAAACCTCCGCTCTTCATCACTCATGGTTTGGGCGGAAGTGTCATCGATTTCTTTCAGGTTGTAAAGCATATCCAGACGCCGCATCCGATCCAGGGGATGCAGGCGAAGGGCATCGATGGAACGGAAGAGCCATTCGATCGGATCGAAGATATGGCTCAGTTCTATCTGGATGCGATCCGGCAGGTGCAACCTCACGGGCCTTATCTTCTGGCAGGTTACTCGCTGGGCGGGCTGGTGACGCTTGAAATGGCGCACCGCCTGATCGCCGAAGGCGAGAAGGTGGCGTTGTTGGCCATGCTGGACTCTTACCCAGAAATACGGTACCTGTCACTCGCCCAGCGTGCGCGTCTGGTCGCGCGTTTGGCGACGCGACGCGCTACCACTGCGATGAAGTTGCCGATGGGCGAAGCTCTTTCCCTGATTGTACGGCCATCCCGACGCCGCACAGTTACGCCAAAAGTGTCCTACCAACCGCCGGTCGATGTCTTGCTGTCACCGGCCATGCAACGCGCCCGGGAATGCGCTTATCTGGCTTTGACCCGCTATAAACCAAGGTTTTATCCGGGCAGGATCAGATTTGTGAGGGCCGAAACTCCTACCGACTTCCCTTCCGATCCGGTTGCGGTTTGGGCTCACTTGGCGGATCGGTTCGAAGTGGAAACCGTCCCTGGCGATCATCTGGGAATCATGTCCACCCACTACGAGAAACTGGCATCCGCAATCTCACGTTATGTGGAAGAAGCGCTTCGTTAGTCCCACCACCCGAGCCGTGTTTTGATAACCTGCTGAGTGTCTGTGAAAAGATAACCAAATGAATGGGGCGGAGAGTCTAATTCGCACGCTGATGGCCGGCGGAATCGAGGTGTGTTTTGCAAACCCGGGCACATCAGAAATTCACATTGTCGCGGCCCTCGATGGGGTCGCTGAGATGCGATGCGTGCTAGGCCTGTTCGAGGGCGTGGTTACCGGCGCCGCAGACGGGTACGCTCGCATGGCTGAGAAGCCAGCCTGCACCCTGCTGCATCTCGGCCCAGGACTCGGGAACGGCTTGGCGAATCTCCACAACGCCAGCCGAGCGCGTGTACCGATCGTCAATGTGGTTGGCCAACATGCCACCTATCATCTGCCCTACGACACGCCGCTGACCTCGGACATCGAAAGCATCGCGCGACCATATTCCAAGTGGCTACGCACCTCTCGCGCCGTTTCTGAGATAGGTCGTGACGCACTGGAAGCCGTGGTCGCTGCTAGCACAGCACCAGGCCAGATTGCCACGCTGATCGTCCCCGCCGATGTCTCGTGGAGCGCGGGCGGTTCGATCGCAGCGATCCCCACCATACCTAAGCCTCTTCTGCCGGATACTCATAACATCGAACGCGCGGCGACTATGCTCCGGTCAGGTTCACGAACCGCGATCCTGATTGCTGGAAACGCGCTGTACGGCAAGGGTCTAGTCGCTGCTGGGCGCATCGCAGCGGCCACAGGAGCCAAAGTACTTGCTCCTTACCCTCTGACTCGATTGCAACGCGGTGCCGGAATCACAAAGGTCGACCGTGTTCAGTATGTTCTCGAACAAGGAATTGAGCAGTTCAAGGAGTTTGCCCAGCTGATTCTGGTGGGCACGCAGGCTCCAGTCGCATACTTCGCGTATCCCGGAAAGAACAGCGTATTCACTTCGCCGGAATGTGAGATTCATACGCTGGCGAGCCCCGGCGAAGATTACGTCGGCACACTCGACGCACTCGCGGCGGCCTTGTCGATAGGAGCGTTGGAACCGCCCGCAGAAAGAGTAGCACGACCACCGATGCCAAGTGGAGAAATCACGCTGCCCGGCCTTGCTGCGGTAATCGGTGCGCTCCTGCCCGAGAATGCAATCGTCGTCGATGAGTCCATGACCTCAGGCCGTGGATTGATGGCCGCCACTAAGGGAGCCCCACCGCACGACTGGCTGACGAACACCGGAGGCTCGATTGGAATTGCGATGCCGCTGGCCGTGGGCGCAGCTGTAGCCTGTCCTGATCGCCGGGTGTTGTGCCTGACTGCCGATGGGAGCGGCATGTACACAGCGCAAGCGCTGTGGACGATGGCACGCGAGGCGCTCAAGGTCACGACGGTGGTGTTCGCCAACCGCGACTACGCCGTCTTGAAGCGAGAGTATTCGTACTTGGGCGCAGGCAGTCCTGGACCTTGCGCTGCGGGTATGTTTGAGATTGGGCGTCCGGATCTTGATTGGACGCTCTTGGCCAAAGGAATGGGAGTGGCCGGCGTCCGGGTTAATTCACTGGACGCGTTCGCGAAGGCGCTACGAGCCGGATTGGAGAGTGAAGGACCAACGTTGATCGAAGTGCCTTTGTAGGAGCCGTGGCAGCTTGGCGTCGTTAGTGTGTAGGAGTGAATTGGGCGATTCTTGGCGAGCTCGCCCTTGACAACTTTTCCGGTCGGGGCGCTGTAGCAGCTTCGTGCTGACAGCATCTGATTCCACGAGTCCTGAGCGTTCCACCTGGAAATCTGTCTACTGGTCTGGTCTAAACGGCATTGCCCAGGAGTCTTTCAGTTGGCCCCCATTGTGGTTGCTCTTGGCGGTCATCGCGGCACTGAGTGCTTCTGCGCTCATCTCGTATCGAGTCGGACATCACACCGCTGACAAAATGATGGGGTATGACTTTCTGGCACTAGCATCCTCGGGAGAAAAGGATTTAGCAGATTTGATCGCGACATTCCCGAAAAAAGTGAGCCGTAGTGCTGGTAGCGAGACCATGAAAGGTAAACGTTCGGCATACATAGAATGGGCTAAAGGTTCGGGGCGAACCAGCAAGACACTGCGTTAGGCAATCAAGCGAGTTGCCGCTCCTTAAAAGCGGCCGAGACCGCGAGAAGACGCTTCAAGTTGAGAGCGACACCCACTCACACTGGGTTCAGTTCTTTCCAGTGGAGGCGCAAAGTCACACCGATTCGAATCGCGGCGAAACGAGCCGAGCCGATTAGTCCCTCGACACGCCCGTTATGTGTGATGCAGTGGCTGGTGCGCCCAGCATCTACTTCCACCCGCAATTGACCGTCTCTTCCCCATTTGATCCATGCTCGCGCAGATCCCGTTTGCTCGCTCAAGTGCTTGTTCAGACCTTCGCGAAGCGGCATCCGGGCTCGCCATAGTTGCACCTTCATTGCGCTATGACCTACGTCGAGCACTTCTGCTGTCTGATCTGGCTGAGACCTTCAATATCTCTCAGCACCAAGACCGTCCGCAAGCGCCCATTCCCTAGTTAGCGAGCGGATCCCGTAAATCCAAAGCCGTACAGTGGATAAAATCAGCTGACCAGAACTATTCCGTCCCGTGGGGGTTCGACTCTTTATGACGAACTAGACCTTAGCTTTCATGACGATCAAAATCCATTCGCGGCACTACCAAAGGGTAGGGGTCCTTCTTGTGCTGTGCGCAGTAGTTTCGCGTGGAGAGCAACAGAACGCTGGAAGTTCAACAACCGATCACAGAATAATTCGCGGACCTTCCGGAGCCATTGGACCCTCGCTTGTGAGCGCAGATCAGGGGCTCGCGATCATTGGCGCCGCACTGGAATCCCGCAAGCCCACGGATTCCAACGTCGACTGCTCAAACTTGGTACACGCAATCTATGAACGGGCTGGCTTTACCTACTCCTATTCGAATTCCTCCGAACTTTACCGAGGCATCAAAGAGTTTCGGCGGGTCCTACACCCGCAACCGGGTGATTTGGTGGTATGGCGCGGACATGTCGGAATCGTGATTAGTCCAGTGCAACACTCCTTTTTCAGTGCGATGCGTTCGGGGCGCGGCGTCGAATTCTATGATTCAACTTATTGGCAGACGCGTGGACAGCCACGTTTCTTTCGTTACCTAAGAACGGCTTCGCGAACTCAACTCTCCGCGTCCGCCCGAAACACAAACTTGAAGCCCAGAAGCTCGAGGAATGCTGAATCGCTTGATCCGGTTCCCGCGGATGAAGACTTCGCTCTTTCTTCTGGCGTTCCTAGTGCTGGACAGGACACCGGCACAAGCATGCCTGGGCGGCGCAATGGGGATGCGCCCGTGAGCGGCACCGTCCGACCGGCGACGGTCGCGCCCGCCGGGATCAGCAGGGCAGATCCGCCGGCAGCGATCCCTGAGATTGAGGGACCGCACGCCGCATCGCTTCATGCGTCAGAGAGCGACAAGACAAGCGATGCCCAGAGCGCGACGGATCGAAATAAGCAGACGCCAGCGAGGCACAAGATCCAAGGTCCGGAGGATGGTGTTTGGGAAAAGGCGGAGACTAAACCTTCTCCGGGAATACCTTTCGACTCCGTGGTTACGCCCACGCTGCCCTACGAGCCTCGACCTCCGCAGGGCTTCAGGACGTCGAACAGCGCCGCAAAGGCCGCTGACGCAGGCGCGAGGCCCCCTTCTGCGGGCAGACCGCCGGCGAATGAGTCGAAGGCTGAACCGGTTCAGTGGGAGATCAGCCGTTACGTGCCACGTCCGCCGTGGAGTTCAAGCAGCGGAAGGACTTCAGAGCCTTCCGCTCCTCGCGCAAGACTGGTTCCGCGTACATCCCA